>JGI24695J34938_10000373_pt1 | contig 44421 bp, 26 predicted proteins | sample TergutCo191P3_FD_34938 | JGI IMG/M metagenome (IMG submission 34938)
ACTTGCCCGACAAGAACCTCCCCATAATAAGGAAGGGAGCGTTGTACTTCTTTTTGTTCTTTCTTTGAATGATGTAAACCCATGTGTTTAACTGCTTCAGAATATTGCATCCATTCTTTTTTCATCACTTCAGAACAATCAATCATAAAACGTGATGAAAGCATTGTTGTTCCTACAGGAATATTATAACCGGAAATCTTTTGTATCTGTTCGTGAGTAAGTCCAAAGGGTTTCAAAAAATTAAAAATTACACTTTCATCATCTTCAATCATCAGTTTTTCAATAATCTCATCTTGTTTCTTTATATCCTGATCATCCCATATATTACCGAAGTATTCAGGTTTACGAAATTCAACCGATGTTTCATTGCCTTTAAGTTTGTCCCTTTTATTGTCTTCAAGATTAAATGAACCTGTGTAGTTTTCACCAAATAATTTTCTTATCCGATCAAAGGAAATTGATTTTTGAGTATTCAAAGTTTCAAATAACTTTAGTTTCAATTCTGAAGGGATTTGTTCTTCTTTGTTTTCATCATTGTAATATCTTAGATTAGTAATATCCTGTAATATTCTAAAACGATGAGCCGAAGGAAAAGCTTTGTAGCCGCGGTCTTCATTGGTATAAAATTGACATCGTCCTCGTTCCGGCCGCTTAAGCGGACGCTGGAAGAATATTAACCAATGAAGTCGTTCCCAATTAATATCCTTATAATATTTTTCCTGTTTCTTTTTTATTTCAGCGAATTCATTTTCGTACATTTCTCTGGAAGGATAAAAAGTATAAATGATTTTTGTCTTTTCTGTTCTAGCCTTAAACCGCACGGAATTACCCGCCTCTCGTTGATTACAAAGCCATCGCCCAAGAGTAAGCCCTTGTAACTCTGTTTTAAGAGCTTCTATTCCTCCCAGCATTCCTTCTTTTTCTGCATTGCTTTCCGCCTGTTGATCTTTACGCCCTGATTTAAAACCGCGGCGTACAGAAAATTGCATCATTATTCTGCCCAGTTCAAAAGGCTTTAATTTCCTTTCCAGAGCATTCGAGCGGAGTATGTATGGATCAAGTTGCGTAATAAAATGTTGTTCTTCTCTTTCTTTAGGTATAAGTTTATTATTAACAAGAAAGTTGAGCATTGCGTTTTTTCGTCTGATTTTTCTGTCCCGCTGACGGCGCATTTGCCGTGCATTTCGCCTTGCTTCATTAAGAGGTGTACCGGTTTTAGCTTCCCTGCCATCAGAAAAAATTCGCACTCCCATGTCAAGGATTTTAGTTGGTTTGGTTTCATTATCCAGCTCTAAAGCGGTCCAACCTATTGAATTTGTGCCTAGATCAAGCGCTAAACGCCACATAACAACCTCCTCTTTATTAAAATTGTATTTTTTTCACTTTTCTGCTTTACAAACATTATATCATTATGGTAGAATGTTTCTACAGTTTATTAAGATAATTGGTCGGTATGTTAACAAGACCTCCCGTAAGGGTTGTGTCACAAAATGACGCTGTATAGCGTGGAGAAAGGAGGGTACGCCCTCCTTTTTTTTATTTAGAATTATCCAAGTTTGGTTTATAATCCAAATTTATGACACTCGTCCATTAATAACACAATTAAGTAATTTAAAGCAGGACAATATTGATAAGGACAACCTACAAGCGGTGTTATATATCTTTTTGCTAGATAATAGAGATTGTTCTAAAAACTGAAGTTTTGGAACAGCCTCAATAATGAATCTTTTTTAACCGCAAAAAAAATCTGGAATATTCTTTTTAGCTCTTACATACCATGTTCTTACTCGGAGTGTGACACTTTTCGATTTTCTCATGTATAATTTCGTTATGATTCAATCCACGCACTTTTAATCTCCAATTCCCTAGACAAACCTAAATTATTCCTCCATACTGCATAAAACATGAATTCTGTTGAATCCGTCCTACTCGAAAATATTGACGCTCCCAATTCATGCTTTATCTTTCCCACAGATGTTGCGGCCTCACGATGGGCGGATCATCTGTTGCGTCTGCGCGGCGGTACAATAGCGATGAAAAAATTTATCGCTTGGGATGTTTTTAAACAGAATTCAATAAAATCAAAAGTTTTAAATAAAAAAAGCATACCTTCTGTTCTTAGAAAAGTTTTTATAAGCGCCCTTATTAAAGAGAACGCGCAGGAAGCCGGACAGGGTAAAGCGCCCTTTTTTGTTTCACTCATCAGGCCACAGTGGGCGCAGCAGGCTGACAGGTTCGCGCCGTGGCTTACAGGACTTTTGCCTCAGCTTGGAATATGGTTCAATAAAACTACAGGCATGAAAATAGACAGTATTTTATTGCCAAATGCTGAAGATGCGGCGCTTGAAATGGATGATGACGACAGGGATCTTTTTCTGATGGCGCGACGTTATGCGCAATTTCTTGAAAAGCACAGGCTTTTTGAGCCTGCCTGGGAAACGCCGCCTTTCAATGATGAGGGACTGGAATGTTTTGTCTTTTTTCCTGAGTCTTTGTCAGATTACAGCGAGTATAGGGAACTGCTCGCTTCCAGCGCTCATGTAAAAATTATCAGCTCTTTAAATGCAGAAGCAAATCCGGGTGATACTTTTTATTATACCAATTCACGCAGTGAAATAACCGAAGCCGCGCTTTATATACGCGCTTTGCATGAAAAATCAGGAATAAGCTGGGATTCAATCGCTGTCTGCATTCCTTATTCTGAAAATTATGAACCTTATGTCATAAGGGAATTTACCAACAGAAATATTCCCCATGTTAAGCGCAGCAGTAAGCCTCTCGCAGATTATCCTGCGGGACAGTTTTTCAGCGCTGTAGTTGATTGCACCTCACGCGGTTTTGCTTTTTCAGCCCTCACTTCGCTAATCATGAACAGAAATCTGCCATGGAAGGATACAGCGTCCATTCATAATCTTGTTGAATTCGGAATTAACAATAATTGCATCAGTTCATGGACCGAAAAAAGCATCAGTGACGGAAAAGAACAGTTAATAAATGTAAATGTCTGGGAAGACGCTTTTAACCAGCCCTATAAATGGATTGATCCCGCAGCTAAAACATTTTTTATTAACCTGAAGCGGCATTTATATGATCTAAGGTACGCATCTTCATTTTCCCAAGTGCGTAAACAGTATTTTATTTTCCGCCAGTGTTTTTTTAACATGGAAGAATGTACGGAAGAAACAGATTTAATCCTATCGCGCTGCATATCGGAACTAATATACTTAACAGAAATAGAGAAAAACTTTCCTGAAGCGGTTTTTGACAAATCTTCAGGCGCTTCTTTTTTGGACTCGTTTTTATTTTTTACGCAATATTTAAGCGAAACAAATTATCTTGCGCAGCAGAAATCATGCGGCGTTAACATTCTACCCTATAAAACCGCGGCATCCGCTCCTTTTGACTGTCATATAATTCTAGGAGCCGGACATGATGCCTTATCAATTGTTTATTCCAGGCTGGATTTTCTATCCCGTAAAAAAAGGGAAAAACTTGGAGTGTCAGACGAAGACGCTTCTTTCGCATTTATAAATTTACACAGAATCAATTCTATCAAAAACGCAGCCTTCTTCTGCTGTGAACAGAGTTTTTCGGGGTATACAATCCCACATTCAAAAATTGACGCGCAGGGATCGCCGCAGGAACGCTGCGCGGCAAATCCTCAATTACGCGAAAAATTTTCCGTTGATTATTATAAAAATGAATATTTATTTAACCCGCTGTTTTCCACTTCAGATAACGCATTTCCCATAACGCTTCATGAAAATCAGAAAGACGGTTTTGAAGAGTGGAAGAAACGCCGCAAATATCCTGAAAGCTCAGGCGGCAAATGGAAGACAGATAATGTTTTGCTTGACCTTATACAAAAGAAATATATGTATAATGACGCATACCCGGGTTTACCCGGAGTTTCCGCTTCCGCGATGGAGCCGTATTTTCAGTGTTCTTTAAAATGGCTGTTTAACCGCGTCCTTTCCCTAGAAAATGTTCAGATTGAAGTGAATTTAATGGCGGAAAATGTAGAAGGCATGGTATATCACGCGGTATTAAATTTATTTTTTACAGAAATAAAAAAAACAAAAAAAGTGTTAATTAAACCGGATTACTCCGATCACGAGCCTGTTCTCCCAGCAAGTTACAGGGAAATCCTGAAAGACTGCGTAAATAAAATATTTAGCGCTTTTCCTTCACTTCAGACAGAAGGAGAAGAAAATAAAACTCACATTATAAATCACGCGCAGATGAGCGCTCTTACATCCCGTTTATTGTTCGCGGGCAAAAAACATTTTCTGTTTTCCCTTGAAAAATTCCTCGCTCATTTTCTGTCGCTGTTCGCAGGACATTATGTATTCGGCTGTGAAATTCCATATCAGGTGAAACGTGATAATTATTTTCTGAACGGAAAAATAGATTTTATTCTTGAAGAACCGGATAAAACATCAGATGAACTCTCCGGAAAAAATACCGGAAAACTTATAATAGCGGATTTTAAATTAAAATGGACGCCTGAGCGTGATGACTGTACAGCGGAAGGAAAAAACGGGCTTGCCAACTTCCAGATTCCAATGTATACAATCCTCACTGAAGAAAATAATAAAGCACAGGTGCATACCGCGCTTTTTTACAGCATCCTTAAATTATATCCTGAAGTAATTATCGGTGAAGTTAATGATATAAAAACAAACGCAATAATTCCCAAAAATGAAGACAAACGTATTTCGCGAAACAGCGCAGCTTATAACAGAATATTTGAGGAATTCAGCATAAAAACGAGGCAATTCGCCAATGAAATCAATACGGGTAATTTTACAGTATTTGAAACAGGATATAACAAATGCGTTAGCTGTAAATTCAGCCGGATATGCCGTACAGCCTATACAATTAGCTGTGAAAAATATTTTTTACCGGAAAATATTCAGGGGAAGTAAAAATGCAAATATTAGAAAAACACCTGCAGCTTAATGAAGAACAAAAAAAAGCCGCGTTCTATATTGATAATGCCGTTGTCGCAGCCGGCGCAGGATCGGGGAAAACCATGGTGCTTGCAAGCAGGTTTGCCTGGCTGCTCACAGAGAAAAATTACAAAATTGAAGAAATACTAACGCTGACATTTACAAAGAAAGCGGCCGCCCAAATGTATAAGCGCATTTTTTTGCTTTTATCAGAAATTGCCGAAGAAAAAAACGGTCTCCGTTCAGAAAGGGCGCGCAGGGCTTTGGATGATTTTATTCATGCGAGAATCCAGACACTTGATTCCTACAGCGCTTCAATTGTCAGGCAATGCGCTCCCCGTTACGGTATAAACCCCGATTTTAAAATTGATCAGGATTTTTGTTACAATCTGGCGCTGGAAGAATCGCTTCCGTTTTTAATCACCTTCCGCCATCATCCCGCGGTTGAAACGCTTTATTCAGATAACCGTCCCAATGATATTGTCCGAAGCATTTTCGCAGAAATTCTGTTCAATTACTGTCACATTGACAGGCCTTTGGACTTTATCACCGGTGTGAAAAAGCAATTTGACTTATTATGCGCTGAATGGAAAAAACAGTGCGGTAATATTAAAACAATTTTTAATGAAACCGCAGAACACGCTTTCGATGATATAAATATGTTTCCGGACATTGTTCCGTTTATGGATAAATTTAAAAAAGGAGAAATAATAATACCTGAATCTGATGATATAAAAAAATATTTCAATTTTATTCTGAATGAATCTCCTGAAGACTGCATTGAAAAAGCGGAATATCATCCTCTGCAAAAAACCATAGTAAAACTATTGATTTTTTTATCAGATATAAATTCCCTGAAATTAACCAAAGGCAAAAGGCCGAAAGACGGCAATCCTGTCAAGGAAAGAATATTTTTGCTTCGCGCGCTCTTCGCCAGATTTTCATCGCTTTCAGTATCATGTTTGCAGGCAGGTTTTATATATTCCATTATGTCTGTCATGCCGCAGTTACAGGAGCGTTATTTAAACAGAAAACGGGCGGAAGGAGTTTTAACTTTTCATGATATCGCGCGCCTTTCCAGAACAATTCTTCTTGAACAGGAAGATATTAGGCAGGGTGAAAAAGAAGCTTTTAAAGCGATTATGATCGATGAGTTTCAGGATAACAATGAACTGCAGAAGGATATTTTATTCCTGCTTGCCGAAAAGCCGCAAATATTCAACAGGGGAATTCCTTCAGCGCAGGATTTGTCGAAAGGCAAACTTTTTTTTGTCGGGGATGAAAAACAGTCAATTTATCTTTTCAGGGGCGCGGATGTTTCGGTCTTCAGAAAATTAAATGATGAGCTTGACAGCGCGGGCCTGTCATTGAAAATCAACTACCGCTCCTCGCCCGCGCTGATAGGAGCGTTTAACGCCATCTTCGGCGGCAGCGTTTTTGATCCCCATGGAAAAGAACCTGTGTCAGTAAAACCTTCCGTCTTTGCGCCGTCGCTGTCTGCAGAAAAACCTCTGCCGCTTTATGAAGCGTCCTATACTCCCCTTGAATCAGGAAAGGACAGCCCCGGCGGATTATATATTTTTATACTGAATAAATCATCTGAGAAAACAACAGACAGCGATGAAGAAGACAACCGCCTGTCTCCTGATGAAAATGAAGCACGCTTCACGGCGGAACGTATAAAACAATTGTTAAATGAAAGAACTGAATCAGGAGATTTTAAATATCAACCCAAGGATATAGCGATTCTGTTCCGCGCCCGCAGCCCGCAGTATCTTTTTGAAAAACACCTCAGGCTTCTTGGCGTTCCATATATCTGCGAAGATATTAACGATTTTTTCTACGGCGGACTTGTAAACGACATCATGTCAGTGCTTTTCCTTGCGGCGCATCCTTTGGACAGCGCGGCGTATGCTGAAATGCTGCGCTCCCCTTTCGCCGGTCTTTCACTGTCTGGAACTGCAGCATGTATGGCGGTTTTTAAGGAAGCGGAAAATCCCGAACCATTTAACGAAGAGCCTGTTCCTTATCTCGAAGAAACTGATCTGGAAAAATACAGGCACGGACAAAAAATATATAAATCAATCTGTAAAAAAGCAGCAAGTGAAAGTATCAGTTCCCTTATCAGTGATTTATGGTATAAAGAAGGTTACCGTTATGAGACAGAATGGAACCTGTCTACAGGCGTATACCGTGAATTATTCGACTATCTTTTTCATCTTGCTGTAAAAGCGGATACGGATAACAAAGGGCTTGTTTCCTTTACGGACTCCATGCGCAGGTTAAGGGATTCAGGCGGGCGTCTTACAGATGTAGAAATCCCCCTTGAAAAGCCAAGCGCGGTTCATCTGCTGACAATTCATAAAAGCAAGGGGCTGGAATTTCCTGTTGTCTTTCTTTGCTGCTGCGGCAAACACAGCCAGGCGGACAAGGGCGAGAGCATATTTCTTTCCGACGAAGCCGGAGTCGTCCTTAGCCCTCCACTGCCGCCTGAGTGTTATTCAATTCCGAACATCCGCAATAATTTTTTCCGTGAACAGGCGGAAGCGGAAATCAAACTGAAGAGAACCGCGGAACTAAGGCGGCTCCTGTATGTTGGCATGACCAGAGCAGAAAGAGAACTGTACTTAACCGGCGTCCTGGGCTTTGAAGAGACAGAAACTGATAATTTTCCGCTTAAAATAAAAAATTATATTGAAAATAAATGCGCCGCAAACAATAATCCGATAACAGGGGATTCAATATTAAACAATGATACATTTTTCGGTTTACTGCTGCCGTCAATTGCCGCGCATATCTCCCAGGACGGTCTTATTGATGAAACATCCTTTTTTACCCTTGACGCAATTCCTGTTTACACGGAAGATCAAATAAAAAACCAGGAAAAAAAGTCCGCATTGTTTTCCAATGATCAAAAAGGTTTAAACAGTTATTTTAATAAAGTTGAACCGCTTTACCAGAAAGCGGAAAAAAATATAACTCCGCAAATATATGATAATCACATAACGCCTGTATCATTGCGGAATAAAGATGAGGACTCTACAAACAATGAAGCGTCAGGAAGGAACTCCTACATCAACCGGGAATTTTCAGGCGAAAAATCGGAAGATGTCTTTGCAGAAGTCGATTCCATGTTAAGCCGTTTCTCGCAATCGGGAGAAGATAATAGTGAGAAATTCAATTCAGGCAGTTTCGGAACAATCGCGCATATCTGCGTAGAAGCTCATCTGAACGGCAAAGACGCGGTAATTCCGGCGATTATCGCCTGTTTTCTAACCCCCGGCGAGGCGGAAACCCTGCTTAAAGCCGGCAGGGAACTTGCAAGCCGGTTTATCCGTTCTCCCCTGGGAAAGATCGCGAGTATCGCGAAACTGCGCGAAAGTGAATTCTCATTCAGGAGCATAATAAAAAATATTACAGGAAAAGAAATTTTTATTAACGGCACAATCGATCTGTTTTTTGAAGACAGTGATTTTATTCATGTGGTGGATTTTAAAACAGACTCAAGGGAAACTCCCGCTGAGCATACCGCGCAGATGTCATGTTATTACCAGGCTGTCTCGTCACTTTTTGCGTTACCTGAAAAAAAGGAATGCCGCGCATGGCTTTACTATCTGCGGACAGGCCATGCAGTAGATATGACGCGCAGAGTTAAACAATTTGATATTAAACAATACGGTTAGCTGTCATGTATTATCAAATTTTATTCTTAATTCCGCTGATAAATTCATCTATTGAATCAAATTCATCATTAGCCGGAGCGCTGATTCCGATTATTTTACAGAGATCTTCAATCGCGCGCTCATATGCTGAAATCTTTAAATGCAGTTTTATTTTTGTGTTAACAACTGTTTTGTCAAACGGTTTAATAATATAATCTACAGCGCCAAACTCAAGGCCTTTTGCTTCATCTCCAGAATCGTTTAACCCGGAAATAAAAATAACCGGAATACTCCTTGTGACTTCTGATTCTTTGAACTTTTGAATAACCTCATAACCGCTCATGTGCGGCATGATAATATCAAGTAAAATTATATCCGGTATTTGTTTTTGGGCTACTTCAAGTCCCGAAGCGCCGTCTATTGCAACAATGATATCGTATTTCGGCCTCAGGAAATGCGCGAGCGCCATAATATTCATTTTCTCATCATCAATAATTAATATTTTTTTTTTGTTTTCCATGTTTATTCCCCGTTCACTTTTCTAGGATACAGAAATATTATCATTTCTGATGGCGGCCAGTGTCTTTCGGGCCTGTTTGAATTTTAAACTGTCAATCTGGGAAGCCAATTTTTCCATTCCCGGAATACTGTATAAATCATTAACATAATTCAGACAGTCAAAATTGTCGGATTCAAGGAGCGAATCCAGTGTGTCTAGAATTTTGGAAACGCTTTTTTCATCCAGAAACTTGTTCTCCTGTTTGTTCCTGCTAAAACCTTTGTAGTTATTCATTATGGGCGTGAGTTCATCCAAAGCGGCATCCAGTTCGCTTTCAAGTTTTGTTATCTGCTCATTTAAAATATCTGTTTTACCTGAAGAAAGGGATTGTTCAACAACCAAAGCTGCTTCCACAAGCGAAGTCATGCCTACTATGCCAGCGACTCCTTTCAGCGTATGCGCGATTCTGTGCGCGAGCTTTAAATCGCCTGAGCTGACGGCTTCTTTTATCTCGTTAATGGTTTTTTGATTGCTTTTCACAAAAGCCTCAATAAGTTCCATTCGCTGCTCTTCTTCTTCAATAAAATCCGTGCGCTTTTTCACTTTCAACATGCTGACAGGTTTTAACTGTTTAAGCAGACATGACCACAGATCATGCGCGACAAAAGGTTTTGGAAGACAATCGCACATTCCCGATAATATGTACGCCTCTTTGTCGTTTGACATAACGTTTGCGGTTAACGCGACAATCGGGATTTTGGAGTCAATTTTCATAATTCTATCCGCCGCTTCAAGTCCGTCCATCTCGGGCATATGTATATCCATGAAGATTAAATCAAACTGATTTTCACCTTTTTCGCTGCGCTCTTTTACCATGTCCACGCCTATCTTTCCGTTACCGGCGATAACAGCGTTAATTCCCACTTTTAAAAGATGATCCCTTATTACCATCTGATTGAGCGGATTATCTTCACAAACCAGAATTTCGCCTTCAAAAACAGGTTTTTCCAGAATATTTACCTTGCTCTCTGTTTTTGAAATTTTGGACGCTGTATCTATTGTGTCAAACGTTAAATTAAAGCTGAACTTGCTGCCAAGACCGTAATTGCTTTCAACTTCCAGACAGCCTCCCATAAGCTCGATAAAACTTTTTGTAATGGTAAGTCCAAGCCCTGTTCCGCCGAATTCGCGTGTAGTGCTGCCGTCTGCCTGAGCGAAAGGATGGAATATTTTATTAAGCTGAGTTTCCGTCATTCCGATGCCTGAGTCCTTAACCTCAAAGTGCATTGTAACAGTATTGTCAGTTTTTTCGGTAATGGCCGACAGAAGCTTAACCATTCCGTTATTAGTAAATTTGATCGCGTTGGAAAGCAGATTTAAAAGTATCTGGCGCAGACGCGTAGGATCGCCCAAAAGCATTCTGCCGATTGAAGGTTCGGCGTAACAGAAAAGGGTAAGGCCTTTTTCCTGGGCTTTCGGAGAAGCAATCATGCGGCAGAGTTTAAAAACATCATTGACGTCAAATGGAATTTTTTCAAGCTCCATTTTACCCGCTTCTATCTTTGATACGTCAAGGATGTCATTGATAATCATTAAAAGGCTTTCCGCGCTTGTTTTGATTTTATTTAAATAGCTTCTGGTTTTAATGGAAATAATGTCATCTAACGCTAGCTCTGAAAAACCAATAATACCGTGCATCGGCGTTCTTATCTCATGGCTCATGCTGGCAAGAAATACGGATTTAACGCGCGATGCTTCCTGCGCCATATTTTTTTCACGCACCAGTTCTGACGCTTCCCGTTCCGCTTTTACTTTTTCTTCCGTTATTAATTTAATATCAGTGATGTCAACTCCATGCTGCAGATGAACCTTAACACCGCCAAGCCAGTCAATGTAACAATCCGTATGACGGTAATCGCGTCCAAAATCCTCGTTATACTCATCCCATGCGATTTTATTTTCAGGATTTTGATCAAGCTCATCGCACGGGCATATTTCGCATTTCGCATCACGTTTTCTGAAAACCTTGTAGCAGTATTTCCCGATACAGTCGCTGTCAGTAATGCTGAACAGCTTTTTCAGCCTGTCATTGACAAAAAGCAGTTCACCGTTTTCAGGTTTTGTAACATAGATATACGCTTCAACTCCGTTTAAAATATTATGAAGAACGCCAAGAGTGTTTTTTGATTCTTCCATGTGTTCTTCAATGCGGCAGGTCATCTGATTTACAGCATCCTTCAATACTGCGTATTCATCCTGATAATCGCCTGTAATCCTTGCGCTGTAATCGCCAGAGGCAATTTTATTCGCGCTTTCCTTGAACTCATTGAGCGGACTTGTCATTTTATCCACCAGATAGTAAAGGATTAGCGAAATTAAAACCAGAATGCCCACGCTGAGCAGTATAACCAGAACCAATACCCTGATTCCGTTTACATTAATTTCTGAGTAGGGGGCAGCGATGCTGAAATAAAAACGGCTTCCAAGCCGCGGAAAAATTATCGTATCCCTTGACATCAGGGTGCTTTTATTTGTTATAACAGATTTTACTTTAATTATCGGAGAGCTTTCTATATAAGGATCCAGCGAATAAAGCAATTCTGACGCTTCCTGTATATGAATATCCTCATTCAATTGCGGAGGTACAGCGCGGTTAAGCCCCGCTTCCTCCAGGGTTTTTCCGATATACTCATACACAGGGTGATATATCACGCGGCCGTTATCATTGGAAATAATTATAAAACCGGTTTCATAAATTTTTTCAGAGTTTAGTAAATCATGAATTTCCCGCAAATGAATATCAGCGGTAATCATACCGATAAATTCACCGTTTCCGCCGCGGATTGGATACGCGATTAAAAACATGAATATTTCTTCCCCGTCTATTGTATACTTTTCCGGATTTGTATAAGCGGGAGAGTTTAACGTTTTTATTTCATGATAAAAGGGCATGGTGAAGTCTATATCATTTCCGATGGCTTCAGGCATGTAGGCAGTTTTTCCGTTTTCACGCTTGTAATAAAAACAAATTCTACCGGAAAGATTAGTCCCATATTCCGTATTTATATACTGTTCATCCTTGCCATCGTACATATCCGGCTCAAAATAAACGCTGGAACCGTCAACATCAGGGTGATCCTCAAAAATGATAAACAGCAATTTTTGAAGCGCTTCCCTGTCGGTATTGCCGTTCAATACCTGAAATTCCAGGATATTGGCGGTATATGACAGGTAATCAAGAGCGTTGCTGATTTTATTCTCAAATATTCTGGTATGTTTTTTGACAATATTCTGAAAATCTGCCATAACCATTCTTTGCTGAGTACTGAACAATGTAAAAAACAGAATAACACATATTATTATGAAGCTGATTACAACCGGGGTAACAATATAAATTATGGCTCTTGGTTTTATACCGGAAAATTGCTTCATTTTTAACACTAATTACACCTCATTGCGCGTCATGCTATAATAAATTATAACTGAACATATATTTTAACGTACTGCATAAAAAAAGTCAACGAATTGTAAAATGTTATATCATGGATTAATTGACTTTTAGCGGTTTTTATTGTTAAAATAAATAATATTAATAAATGTAATTGCCGGCAGGAGGGCGAATGGACAGCGGTATTGTCAGTTACGATAAACATGGTTTTATTATTAACGGAAAAAGGGAATTCCTTATCGGCGGTGAATTTCATTATTTCAGGGTTCCTTCCGCATTGTGGGAAGATCGTCTTCAAAAGATGAAAGCCTGCGGCGCAAATCTTATTTCTGTATACATTGCCTGGAATCTTCATGAACCCGAGGAAGGTTCTCAGCGCTGGTCAGGCGATTATGACCTGGACCGGTTTTTAACTCTGTGTAAAAAATACGGTTTTTTTGTCCTTATTAAGCCGGGACCCTATATCTGCGCCGAGCTGGATTTCGGCGGTCATCCTGACTGGTTAATCGGTAAAATAGCGCGCGGCGAATTCCGGCTGCGGACTCTTGATAAAAAATACCTTGAACTGTGCCGGTACTGGTACAAATCATGCTGCGCCCGGTTTGTAAAACATCTTATAACAAACGGCGGCTGCATTATCGCCGCGCAGATTGAAAATGAATACGATCATCTGATTGAATACGGCGAGGAAACAATTACAACCCAGGATGCAATTGATTATTTTATGTTCCTGAAAAACGCCATGGAGGAATTCGGCGTAAATGTGCCAAAGTTTGCCAATGAAGCTGAATTTTTACGCGGAAGAGGCATTATCGATACGCGCACATATTACCCTAACATTCCCGGCCTTTGGATGTGGGAATTTGAACGCTTCGAAGAAAAACTTTTAAGCTCAAAAAAATCCCAGTCCGATTCGCCCATAATGATCCTGGAGCTGCAGGCCGGATGGTTTTCCCAGATCGGCTCCCCTACCTATTCGCCCGGACTGGAAGTTGTGGAAGGCGTTTCCAAAAGCGTATTTATAACAGGCGCTTCAATCATCAACTACTACATGATGGTTGGCGGCACAACCTTTCCTTTTATCGGGGCGCGCGGCGATACGGTTTTGGGAGGCCACGGGAATATTACAAGCTACGATTTCGGAGGCGCTCCGATAGGCGAAACAGGCGAACTTCACAAAAGCAAGTTTTACTGGCTCAGGGGATTTATCCGTTTCGCGAAGGAATATTCAAACCTGATCACGCAGAGCGACGGCAAGCGTTATGCGCAAATTGTTTCAGGCGGCGGAAACATCGCCGTGCTGGGCGAAAATGCGGCGCTTGATTTGTCCCTTGACAGGAGTTTTGAGAACTTTACAACTTATGAAGAAGGCAATGAAAACGGGCGCTTCTTCTTTGTGCGTAACGCAGAAGATGAAGCGAAGGAACTGACCGTAAATATACCGGAAACGTTAACAGGCGCGGAATATAAATTCTGCGTTTCAATCGCGCCCAAAGAGACGCGCCTTTTCCCGCTAGTGTTCAAAGCGCCTTCGCCAAATGGCGGATCTGATCTGCGCATCGGATATTCAACATCGGAGGTTCTGCTTTCAAAAACATATAAAAAATCAGCGGCGCTTGTTCTCTGCGGTAAAACCGGAACAAACGGTGAGATGGCGCTTAACGCCCCGCCTGCCGAAATCAGCGCGCTGGAAGGCGATGTAAATGTTTACGGTGCCGGCGCGGGATCTGTATTGTGTTACAAACACAGCGGCATTAATATAGTAAAAGCAAGAGACGTTTATTTCTTCATTATTGAAGATTCATTTAACGGACGAATCGAGGAATTATCAGGCGGCCTTTTGTTTCACAACTGTTATTATTTACAGACATTTAAAGAAACAGAAAACAGCCTTTCCATGACATTCCAGATCAGGGAATATACGGACAATATAGTACAATTTTTCCCTGTCGAAGTAAACTCAAGTTATAAAAAAGCATTGCTTAACGGACGCGGCGCGATCTTCCATACAGACAGATCCGGTATGCAAACAGCCTTTTTCCCGGCTAGTACGTTTTTGGATCGTCCGCAGGTGCAGTGGACATCCGCCTGGAAATATACGGCCGACTCAGATGAAGTCAGGCCTGAATATGATCATTTCGCATGGCGCAAACTGGAAAAACCCGTATCGCTTGAAGAAGCCGGTCTTTATGAGCATGGTTATTTCTGGTACAGGACAAATTTTGATCTGCGCTCGCAGCCTCAGCGTATATGTCTTGATTTTAACCATAATGAAACTGACAGGTATCTGCTTTATTTAAACGGAGAGCTGATTTTCCGCACACGCAACAAATCAATTGTACAGAAGGATATAACTGGCTTTGTAAAAACCGGAAACAATACTCTTGTAATGTTATACGCAAATGAGTTTCACAATAAATCGCATCCGCACGAAGGAGCCATTGTAAAGTTCAGCGGCATCAGAAAGCCAATCACGCTGAGCGGCGCGTACAATGACGGTAAAGCGCTGAACATTTCACTGGAAACTTTTTATGTGAAACAGGGTCTGCAGGGTCTGACAGAAGGTTTTACAAAAACGGGTTTCGATGATTCATCATGGCATACAGCGCCTGACGCGGAAAAATTTGTAGTGGGCAGGGAAATGGGCCACATCATCTGGTTCAGACGGCATTTCAGGTACAGCGCCGCAGAGCAATTTAGCGCGCCGCTAAAATTCGCGCCCCACAGGGCCGATGAGCGGCTAACGGTATACTGCAACGGGCGGCCTATCGCGCGTTATGATATTCTGGGTCCGCAGGAAGAATTTTATATCCCGGATTCCTACATTGATCCGCAGGGCGACAATGTCCTTGCAGTAATTCTGGAATGTCCGGGTTTTTATGAAGAGATTATGAGCGGGTACAGGCGCGGTTACATGTACAATCCCGCGTTAAAACCGGATTATATATCAGAAAAAGTAAAACTGGAATTTATATAAACAAGGAGAATGTTATGGGCAAATTTAACGCAAGGGAATTATCGGATTTCGCGAGGTACTACGGATTTCATTATGACAGTTATAATCCAAACGCTCTGGTTGAGGAAGTATTAATTGAAATGGAACGCGGTCTTACAGGAGAAGGCTCTAGCCTTGCCATGATTCCATCCTATATTTCACCTGTTACAAACATTCCTCCCGGGAAAACAGTCCTTGCGCTGGACGCAGGAGGCACAAATCTGCGCGCAAGCCTTGTACAGTTCAGCGAAAACGGCGAAGCCGCCGCGCAGGGAACAAGAAAGATTCCGATGCCGGGAACCAGCGGTTATGTCAGCGCGCAGCATTTCTTTGATATAATCGCCGAAGCCGCGCTTCCTCTCCTGAAGGAAAAAAAGGTAGAGGGCATCGGTTTTACATTTTCATATCCGATGGAAATTACAAAAGACGCGGACGGGATTCTTCTGGAATTCAGCAAAGAGGTTGACGCGCCTGATGTTTACGGAAAATTAATCGGTAAAGGTTTAAGGGATTCGCTTTACGGCATGGGCTTTAAGTACGACGGTCCCATTGTGATGTTAAACGACACAGTCGCCACCCTTCTTTCAGGACTTGCCTCTATTTCACCTGACGGTGAAAAAACAAGAACGCGCAACGATTTCGCGGCACAGGGCGGCCCCGTAATCGGTTTCATATTGGGAACGGGATTCAATACAGCCTACCCGGAATCCCGCATTCCAAAAATAAATTTCAATAACGCAAATTCTCCGCAAATTGTTGTATGTGAATCAGGGAATTTTACAATCCGCAACAGGGGCCAGATGGACAGGGAATATGACAACACCACCAAAAATCCTGGCAGATACAATCTGGAAAAAGCCGCATCAGGCGCGTACCTCGGCCCTTTAACATTTCACATTTTAAAACAGGCAATAAAGGATAAACTGATATATTTTGCGAAATCGGATGAATTCATGTCCATGCAGAATCTTGAAACAAGATTTTTAAATGAGTTCACTCATGCTCCTCTCACAGCCTCAGGTCCGCTTGGATCATTGTTCGCTCCTGATGAAGGCGATGCCCTGGCGGCTTTTCAGTACATCACTTCAATGGTGACAGAACGCGGCGCATTATTCTCCGCGGCTGTAGTGGCTGCCACAGTCAGGCGCATGAACGCAGGTTTTGAACCGTATTCGCCTGTACGCATCGCGGTAGAAGGCACAACATACCTGATTTACAAGGGCATGCGCCGCTCCCTGGAATCGTGGCTGCATCAGATGCTGTTACGTGAAAAACCGCAGCCTTATGTAATCTCGCCCGTGGAACAGGCAAGCCTTTTCGGCGCAGCAGTCGCGGCTCTCAGCAAAAACAAGCAGTAAGAAAGGATGTTTTTATGGCAGCTAACGCATCGAAAGAAATTATATCTATTTATGTTAATGAGCCGGTTTACTTTCTGGATGAAGAAGTAACATACGCGCAGGCGGACGCATGGTTTGGGCATGTAACGCGCGATTTAAGAATGGATATAATTTATCCTCAGGATAACGAAAGGCAATACCCGTGCATCATCTGGGTTTGCGGCGGCGGGTGGATGCAAATGAACAAGGGAGCGCATATACCTTACCTGGCGGATCTAGCCCGCCGCGGTTTTGTTGTAGCTAGCGTAGATTACAGGCTGGGACATGAAGCGCCGTTTCCCGCCGCGATAATCGATATAAAAGCCGCTATCCGTTATCTGCGCGCGCACGCAAAACGTTACTCAATAAACAGGGAAAAATTCGGCGTTTCAGGAGAATCCGCCGGAGGATATTTGACAGCCATGACCGCCCTTATCCGCGGCAAACAATATGAAGCCGGTGAATATCTTGATCAATCAAGCGCTGTGCAGGCCGCCTGTCCGTGGTATATGCCCTGTGATCTGACAAAAATGGTAAATAATAATCTGATGAAACCAGCCTTCTTCAGCGGCGATCCAAACGACGAAGAGTATTGCAGAACAATCAATCCTATCACTTATATTACAGCGCAAGCTCCGCCTTTCTTAATTTTTCACGGCGCTGAAGACACTCTGGTTCCGCCCGAACAGGGAGAAATGTTTTACAGCGCCCTTGTAGATCAAAACATTAACGCGCGCTTTATTAAACTGAATGGAGCGGGCCACGCAGACGCGCATTTTTTCCAGCGTCCTTTATGGGATATAATGGCAGACTTTTTCAAAGAGAAGCTCAAGTAAAATTAAACGAACTCCGCCATAAGGGGCTAAGCTAAATCTGAAGAAAATTAATTGTGTGACTAAACTTACCTGAGTTTTGGAACAACCTCATTTATCAAATAATAAAACACTTGACTAAATATCACATTTTTGCTAACTTGTAGAAACATTGGGGGCGTAGTGAAGCTGGTTTATCACGCTGGCCTGTCAAGCCGGAAATCGCGGGTTCGAGCCCCGTCGCTCCCGAAGTAAAAATGAGGTATAGCCAATTATTTAATACAGATGTTTCATGTATTAAATATTGCAGGGGGCTCGAACCGCAGCCCCCGCCGAAGGAAAAGGCAGCATGGATGCTGCCGTCAGGGGGCTGAGACGGCCTGTAGTGAGTAAACAGGATGTTTACGAACGAAAGGCGAGCCCCGTCGCTCCCGAAGTAGTAAAATAAAAAGAAGCCGTCCTTACGGACGGTTTTTTTTAGCTAACGGGCAGTAGCGCAGTTGGTAGCGCGCTTGGTTCGGGACCAAGAGGTCGCCGGTTCAAATCCGGCCTGCCCGATATGAACTACTCATGCTCCTTTATTCCAACACTCAGGGAAGTTCCCGCGGACGCTGTAATTATAAGCCACCGTCTTATGTTCCGCGCTGGAATGTTACGCAAACTCGCAAACGGGCTATTTACCTATCTGCCGCAGGGACTGCGTTCATTCCGCAAGGTAGAGCAAATTGTCCGCGAAGAAATGGACGCCATTGGCGCTCTGGAAATAAAACCGACAGTAATTGTTCCCGGCGAATTATGGAAGGAATCTGGTCGCTGGGATTCAATGGGCGAATCCCTTCTGCGCCTTAAAAACAGGCTCAATAATGATTTTGTCGTCACGCCGACGGCGGAGGAAGCCTTTACCGCCATTGTACGCGACGAGCTTTCCAGTTACCGCCAGCTTCCGCTGACACTTTACCAGATTAACACCAAGTTCCGCGATGAAGTGCGTCCCCGTTACGGAGTAATGCGCGGGCGTGAATTTGTAATGAAGGACGCGTATTCATATCATACGGATGAAAAAAGTCTGGATGATGTTTATCAGGCGATGGGACGCGCTTACAGGAAAATTTTTAAAAGATGCGGGCTTTCTGTGATTCCTGTAAAAGCCGATTCAGGGGCTATGGGCGGCAGCGGTTCTGAAGAATTCATGGTAGAAAGCGAAATAGGCGACAACACGCTGATCCTCTGCAAAGATTGCGGTTATGCCGCCAATGTGGAAAAAGCGGCGTGCAAAAATGATTATACAATGCCGTCTTCGGTTGAGGATGCAAAAAAAACTGCGGCGGTTACTCCGCCATTTGAAAAAATTGACACGCCAAATGTAAAAACTATTAATGAACTTTGCGTCTTTTTAAAAACGGAACCAAAATCATTCATTAAAACCCTTATCTACCGCGCGGTAAATGTTGAGCTTGATCTGTCCTGTGCTCCGGGCTGTTCACTGCTTGAGCAGAGCAAGCCTTTAACAGATGCTCCTTCAGTATATCCGCAGGCTTTCTTCGCTGTGGCAATCCGCGGCGACCTTGATGTGAACGAAGTGAAACTGGCATCCGTACTCAAAGCTTCTGAAGTGGGCCTCGCCGCTGACGCCGATGTAGTACGCCTGACAGGCGCTCCTGTGGGCTTTGCCGGCCCTGTAGGATTGAGCGGTTTACCGCTTATCGCTGACTTCAGCGTTACTGCAATGTCAGACGCGGTTACAGGCGCGCTGGAAAAAGATCTTCACTGCAAACATATAGCATACGGCCGCGACTTTGAGCCCTGGATGGTTGAAGATGTCCGTACGGTAAAAACGGGAGATCGCTGTTCAACATGCGGCGGCGAACTGTATATAAAAATGGGTAATGAACTCGGACACATCTTTAAACTTGGAACAAAATATACACGCTCAATGAATGTAAGTTATCTCGATGAAAACGGAAAAAGCCGGATACCGGTAATGGGCTGTTACGGCATCGGCATAGACCGCACGCTCGCTTCAGTAATTGAGGAACACCACGACGATGCCGGTATAATCTGGCCTGCCTCGGTCGCGCCGTATCATGTTATTATTGTTCCCATAAAGTACGAAGGAGAAGTAAAACTCAAAGCGGACAGACTGGCCGCGGAATTAACAGATGCCGGTCTTGAGGTTTTACTGGACGACCGTAATGAGCGTCCGGGTGTAAAATTCAACGACGCGGATCTTACCGGTATTCCCTGGCGCGTGGTCATGGGTGAAAAAGGACTTTCTCAGCCAATTCCACAAATCGAAATAAAACACAGAAGAGAAAAGGGAAACAGCATGATAAACCTGGACAAGGCAGCGGCGGAACTTGCGCAAAAAATCAGGGAAGAGATCAATCAACTAAACAATTAACCAGGTATTGTTTCATATTGAAAAAATATCATATAATATGAAAGTATGAGTCCGCAGATATTGCAAAAATATTCCCTCTTTGGCGGAATGATGGAGGAGCAAATCGAAACCATCCTCCCATTCATGCATGAAGAACATTTTACATCAGGCGAAGTAATCATTACCGAGGGAAAAGCAAACGACAGAATTTATTTTCTTATAGAAGGCCAGGTAACGGTATCCAGAAAAGATGTTTTTCTCGTGCGTTTCTGCGAAGGCGAAGAATTCGGCGAAGTGGAAGTGCTTGACGTTATGCCGGCTGTCGCTACGATCAAGGCCCTTACGGATGTGTCAGCCATGTCAATTTCAAACAGGGCATTACGGGAAATTTATAAAATGGATGTAAAAATATTCTCACTTATGATAATGAATCTCGCCCGTGATCTTTCACGGCGCCTTCGCAGGATGGATGAAAAACTTGACGTGTCAACACCCATATTTTTTTAAAAGACAGGAGCAGTTATGATATTCAACCCCGAGTACGAATGCATGGAAAACGCCATGCGGAAGAAGCTTCAGCTTGCCGCTTTGAAAAATCTTGCGGAAACCGTATATTCAAAAGTTCCCTTTTACCGTAATACAATCAAGGCAGCAGGCATTACTCCTTCCGACATTCACAGCATAGCGGATATAGAAAAACTGCCCTTTACCACAAAAGATGATTTGCGGGAAAATTATCCGCACGGCCTTCGGGCATGTCCGCAGGACAGAATCGTGGAAGTTCACATGAGTTCCGGAACCACGGGAAAACCTGTAGTAAATGAATACACGATCAAAGACCTTGAAATCTGGCAGCAGGCAATGGCAAGGACTTTGGCCGGAGCGGGCTGTACGCGGGATGATATTGTACAAAACTGCTACGGATACGGGCTTTTCACAGGCGGTGCGGGAGTGCATTACGGATCATTAACAATAGGCGCGGAAGTTCTGCCAATGTCAAGCGGCAATACAGAACGTCAGCTTATGATCCTTCGCGACTTTGGTTCCACAATGATAACCTGCACACCCTCATACGCCCTTTACCTCGCCGAAGAAGCCGCGGAAGCGAAGATTGACATTAAAAGCTTACCCGTTTCCAAGGGCTGTTTCGGCGCTGAACCGTGGAGCGAAAAAATGCGCGCCGAAATAGAAGAGCGCTATAACATGAAAGCCTATGATATTTACGGTCTGACAGAAATAATAGGGCCGGGCGTCGCTTTTGAATGCGAAGCGCAGAAGGGGCTTCATGTAAACGAAGACTTTTTCTATCCTGAAATAATTGATCCTGTTACAGGAAAGACTCTGAACGCAGGTCAAAAGGGAGAACTTGTTTTTACTACTTTAACAAGGGAAGGCACTCCCCTGCTGCGTTACAGAACGCGCGACATCACATGCTTAATAGAGGAGCCATGCGCCTGCGGGCGCACAACAAGGCGCATACACCGTCTGTTGGGCCGCACCGATGATATGCTGATAATCAGGGGAGTAAACATCTTCCCAAGCCAGATCGAACAGGCGTTAATAGAAATTGAGGGAACAGAGCCCCAGTATCTGATTATTGTAAACAGGGAAAATCACCTGGACGAAGTGGAACTTCAGGTTGAAGTGAAAAAAGAGCTTTTCAGCGATGAGACCCGCGGCCTTGAAAACCTTCGCAGCCGCATTGTGCATATAATGAAAAGCAAACTGCAAATCAGTTTAAAAGTAAAACTTGTAGAACCTAAAACCATCGAACGTTCCATAGGAAAAGCCAAAAGAGTTATCGACAACCGGAAAATTTAAGGTTATCATATAATATACGCGTACTATAGGGAGGTATTATGGGAATAAAACAAATATCAGTTTTTTTGGAAAATACGACAGGCAGGCTCAGCGAAGTCACTAAAACACTCGCAAACGCGGGTATAAATTTAAGGGCGATTAGCATTGCCGATACTGCGGATTTTGGAATTCTGCGCATAATTGTTGATAAAACCGAAGAAGCCGCAAGCGCGCTGAACACAGCCGGTTTTACAACCCGGCAGACTGATGTAGCGGCGCTGGAAATTGAAGATGTGCCTGGGAGCCTCGCAAAACTGATGGATGTATTTCAACAGTCTCAGGTAAACATCGAATATCTTTACTCGTCTCTTGAAGGTCAGGTTGGAAAAGCGGTGGTAATTTTTAAACTGGAAGATCACGGCAAAGCCCTGAAAATTTTAAGCGATAACAATCTGAAAATGACGGAAAAATTCTGATGAAAATTTTAATGGTATCCAGTGAAGCTGTACCGTGGGCAAAAACCGGCGGCCTTGCGGACATGGTATCCGCGCTTTCGATTAAACTGGCGAACCTGGGACACGATGTAAGAATTGTAATCCCGAGGTATTATTCAATTGATCGCGGCGCGCTAAAACAGCTCCCCGGTGCGATGGGAACGCCAATGGGAGCGGGCATTGAAGAATGGAGCGCAGTCTACACGACTGTCATGCCTGAAACCGGCAAAAAAAAGGAAACGGGATCTTCTCCTTCCGGCCAGGCGCGGCTGCCTGTAAATGTATATTTTATCGATCATGAAGCGTATTTCGGCAGGGACGGCATTTACGGCAGTTCTACAGAAACGGACTTTTTAGATAACCCAAGACGTTTCATGTTTTTCTGCCGAGCCGTTTTTCAGCTTTGCAGAAAAATCAACTGGTTTCCCGATGTGATACACGCTCATGACTGGCCTGCGGCAGTCGCTCCCGTATACCTGAAATTCGCAGAAAGGGTTCCGGGCAGCGCAGGCGGCTTTGAAAAAACAGTATCTGTTCTGACAATTCACAACCTTGGATACCAGGGTATATATAACAAAAATAATTTTGATTATGCCGGCCTTGGCTGGGATGCGTTTTACAAGGCCGGATTTGAAGACTGGAGCATGCTGAACATGCTGAAAGCCGGACTTTACAGCGCTGATAAACTGAACACAGTTTCACCTAACTACGCCGAAGAAACAAAAATACAGGAACACGGTTTCAGGCTTGACGGAGTTCTGCGTTACCGCAGCGCCGATTACAGCGGAATACTTAACGGAATTGACAGCGATGTATGGAATCCCGCATCGGATAAAAACATACCGGAAACTTACTCGGCAAAAAACATGGCAGGAAAAGCAAAAGCAAAGGAAGCCCTGCAGAAGGAATTCGGCCTCCCGCGCGATGCCGGTCTTCCGGTAATCGGAATGGTAACGCGGCTTACGGATCAAAAGGGAGTGGGCGAGCTTTTCGGCCCTACATACGGTTCCGCCTGGGCGATCTGCCGGGAGATGAATCTGCAGATGGTTCTCCTTGGTTCAGGAGAGCACTGGTGCGAAAGCGAAATCATGAATCTCACTTCACACCTTTCCAACTTCAGGGCAAAAATCGGCTATAATGAAAAAACAAGCCACCTTATAGAAGCAGGCTCTGATTTCTTCCTTATGCCCAGCCGTTATGAGCCATGCGGCCTTAACCAGATGTACTCGCTTGTTTACGGGACCCTTCCGATAACGCGCAGAACAGGCGGGCTTGTTGACACAGTTGAAAATTTCGACGAGAACACAGGCAGCGGCACAGGTTTTATGTTTGATTACCTTAGCCCGTCTTCAATTTACGACACCGTAGGCTGGGCGGTATCTACATGGTACAACAGAAGCAAAGATATCGAAAATATGCGTAAACGCGCCATGGCGCTGGATTTCTCCTGGGAGCGTTCCGCGCTGAAATACGTAGAGCTGTATAAACAGACCCAAAAAGCGAAAGGAATAATACAATAAAACGGGGAAGTTATTCCATGGTTTCGTATAACGCATCAGGCGGGGATTGCGCATAACATGAAGTACAAATGCGTTATATTTGACTGCGACGGAACCCTCCTTGATACTCTGGGCGATATCGCGTTCTCGATGAACCGCTCTCTTGCCGTGTACGGTTATCCTGTAATAGAAACTGAAAAATACCGTGACATGGCAGGCTGGGGAATTTACAGGCTTGCGTCTTTGGCTCTGCCTGAGAATGCGCGGACAGAAACCAACATAAATACGGTAGGCAGTTTCGCCGCGCGGTTTATGGAAGAGCTGGCAAGCGGGCAGCAGGAAGAAAAGAGCATGACAAAACCGTATCCCGGCATACGAGAGCTTGTTACGGAACTGTCAAATCTGAAAACACCGCATTCAAAAAAAATAGTAACCGCGGTTTTAAGCAACAAACCTGATTCCGCCCTACGCTGCATTATAAACGGGCATTTCCCGCCTGCCGCATTTGACGCCGTGCTGGGGCTGCGCCCCGGAATGACCGCAAAGCCGGATCCCTCAATGGTCTGGGAGCTATTGGCCGAAATGGGCCGCCTGCCGCAGGATACAATTTTTATGGGCGATTCCGAGATTGACATGGAGACAGCAAGAAACTCAGGCTGTTTTCCGTTAGGTGTAAGCTGGGGTTTTCGTTCCCGCGCGACGCTTGAAAAGGCAGGTGCAGCGCGAATAATTGACAGGCCTGACGAACTGTGGGAAATATTAAACTAAATCTTTCTTAATTTTACTTTAATTTCACCCAATACTATATTTCCTGTTATTTTAATACTTTTGCAGCCGCCTCTTTCCTTTATCCTGTCATCAATGGACATTTCGGAAAGTATTGGAATCACATCGCTAATTACATTAACGCCTTCAGGCACATTTATAACAACAGAACCCAGTAAAACCATGAAGTTCAGCACTGTCTCATCGTTAATTAAATCATCCTCACCAATGTTTATCTTGTGATCCGATAAAATATTCATAAAATTGCCGCTTGTCATCGCGCCTGAAGTTTTTTTTGAAGATAATACCAAAAAATGATTTTTAGGCATATCGCCGGCAATTTCCCTGTTATGACTTTCCGCGTTATTCGCATTGGCCTGACCCTGTTCATTTTCCCTTATAATCTTTTCAAATATCTGAAGTTCTTTTTCAGTTTCAATTCCCTGGCTGTAATGTATCAGCCTTTCATATTCATCCATTGACAGGCGGTTTAAGGAATACTGTGTTGATAATCTTTCTACAAGTTTGCTTTTTCTGTCTTCTACTGTAACTGATAACGGTTCCATTTTATCTCCTGATTTGTATGGAAATTATACCTGAAAAAAATCTGTTCGTGAACCTGAGTAACAAAAAAAAACAGAGGACAAAAACAGTCTGTCCTCTGTGTGAATTCAATTTTTCATACACTGACGTTTACTTTACAGTGAGCGCGGAAAAAAGCTTTACGGCGTTACACCGCCTGTAACAATTAATCTGCCGTCAGTAGCGGGAACAATAGGTCCTTTTTGCGCTTTGATATATTCGGTTACAGTATACGAAAGCAACAGGGATACATTGAAACGATCTCCCGCTTTTTTCATTACCTCGTAGCCGTCACCGCCTCCGAGGATATAATCATTGGTGCAGAACCGGTAGGTTTTATTCGGATCTACAGGCGCGCCTGCGATTGTCAGATCTTTAATCACGCCGCTGCCTACCGTTTTATCAATTGTGTAGCGGACATCGCTTGAAAACTGCGGAAAGCCGCCGTTACCCTGCGGGATTGTCGCGATAAAATTAAATAATTCGATAATATCAGAACCCGGCATGGAAACAACATAAAGATAATTTTCAAAAGGCAGAATTGTTAATATATGTTCTGTTGTAATGGGCCCTGCGGGAAGCTCGGCGCGCATGTTTCCGCCGTTATGAAAAGCAAAATCAATCTGCAGATTGCTTACGGTTCTGAAAAACCAGACATTCGCGTCTGTTATCATATTGCCAAGCGCGGTTTCCTGATAACGGGTTAAACGGTTGCCGAATATGAAAGTATCCGCCGCTTCTCCAATTACCGCTTTAAGGGTCGCTCCGGCTTTTTCAATGTAGGGCGCAAGCATTGCCGTAACTTCCGGATCCGGGCCTATCGGAACCGGCGTCCAAATAAAGTCCGCAAGCTGCCTGCCGCGGATTAATAATTTTCCGTGGCCTACATATTTGCCCCATTCATTCGCGCTTACTATCCATGTCTTTCCCTGAACTATCGGCTTATCCATGTAAGTATGGGAATGGCCGTCAATAATTATATCGATTCCCGGAACAGATGCAGCAAGCTCAACAGATGTAACATGATCCGGCATTTCCTTTACATTCCCAATATGGGTCAGGCCGATTACAATATCCGCCTTTTCAATGTTACGCAAAATGTTAACAACATCCCGTGCGGCTGTAATTTCATTGATAAATACAAGTGACTTGTCAGGACTCGCTGTCACAATGGTTCTCAGAGTTGTAATTCCGAAAATGCCAACTGTTATATCGCCGTATTTTTTAATTATATACCGGTTGCCGCCAAGATACGCGCCGTTTTGCGTCATGACGTTTGATGTAACAAACGGGAATTTAGCAAGCCTGATCTGCGCGTCAAGTTTTTCCTGATTACCGTCAAACTCATGATTGCCGAAAGCGACCGCGTCATAACCCATGATGTTATACGCAAGAATATCCGGCTCCGCGCTGAACATATTTGAAAGGGCGCTTCCTGTGTTTATATCCCCCGCGTCAAGCAGAAGAACATTCTGATTTACGGCTTTTACCGCTTTTACATACGCCGATATCTCCGCGAGCCCTCCCCTGCCGCCGCTTGAAAGCGTCGCTCCGTGAAAATCATTTGTGTGAAGCAGCACCAGTTCAATTTCTTTCTCCTGAACGGGAGGCGCTTCCCGCACCGCAGACGCATAAACAGCGCCCGTCAGCAGAAACACAGTCAGCAGAAAACTGCATATCCTTTTCATAAATTTTCTCCTTCTGATAATTTTTTTATTTCATCCGTTTTAAAAGCGGAACTAACGATGACTTTCACTTCCATGACGCGCTGCCGCGATACTTTTGTAACGCGGACTGTAAGATAATGCCATTTTAATTTTTCTCCGGCCCTCGGCAATCTTCCCAGAGTTTCCATTATCCAGTTCGCAACTGTCGTGCCGGGAGGAGTATAGTCATTTTCATGACCGGCGGGAGTTTCACCTGCGTTATGCGCAATTCCATCCGTTATTGTTTTCAGCATATCCTGAAAGTTAACGCTTCCCAGAACCCTGAAGCTGCCGTCTGCTGATTTTTTGACAGGAACCACAACCTCGTCATGCTCATCCCAGATTTCTCCTACCAGCTCTTCTATTATATCCTCTATTGTTACAACTCCAATAGTGCCGCCGTGCTCGTCCACAACAACCGCCATGTGCGACTGTTTTTCCTGCAATGTTTTAAGGAGCCTGGAAATCTTGATGTATTTAGTAATAAAGACAACCGGCTTTACAATCTGCGCTGGGCTTTTTAAACCCTTCATAACTTCATGGTAAAAATCCTTTAAAAGAATAATGCCTGTAATGTTGTCAATTGAATCCTGATAAACAGGTATCCTGGAAAAACCGGTTTGAACAAATATGCTGTCAATTTCCTCAACAGTGCTTGTTATGGAAACAGCCTCGACATCAATACGCGGAGTAAAAATTTCTGAAGCCTTCATGTCGTCAAATCCGATTGCCTGGCGAATCATATGTTCTTCATGAATGTTTATGCCTCCCTCCTGCCTTACTTCCCCCACAAATGTTAAAAGTTCATCTTCAGTTGTAGCGCGGTCCGTTTTTACAGGAAAAATAATCATCAAGAATTTTTTCCATGCTGTTGTGACAAAAAGAACAGGCGTTAACAGAAAAACAAAAAAACGTAACAGCGGCGCGGCGCTGATTGCTGTCTGTTCTGGAATTTCCTTTGCGAGAACTTTGGGCGAAATATCACAGAACAGCATGAGCAGAACGGTCATCACAAGAGTCGCGATACTGACTCCTGACGGTCCGAAGATGCTGATAAAAAGAGCGGTCGCGATAGACGCTGAAGCGACATTAACCGCATTATTCCCGATGAGAACTGTAGAAAGAACCTTGTCATACGTTTCAAGCATTTTCAGGGCCAGACGCGCCCGCCTGCTTTTAACGGAGAGATTTTTTAATTTAATGCGATTTAGTGACGAATAAGACATCTCACATGCGGAGAAAAAAACGGAAAAACAGAGCAATGTAACAAGCCCAATGATCATGGGAATGGAGTTTGTTTCAGTAATATGCGTCACAATTTGTTCCGCTTCTTGCTCAAGATCATCCATAAATTATAAGGCGCCGATCAGAATCGAACTGATGCATAACGGTTTTGCAGACCGCTCCCTTACCGCTTGGGTACGGCGCCACAGCCTTTATCACGTTAAATTAAGAGGGGAAAAAAGTCAAGTACGGGAAAAATGGACATATTTTTAGGAAAATAACCGCATAAAACGCAATGCATGAATATGGGAATTAATATAAAAACTGTTATTCCAGCGGATTCCAGGAAGGCAGTGCGCTGTCGCGCCTGAAAAAAGTGTCAAGCGCGCTCTCGCTGAAAAATCTGGTATAAATATCACCGCCGCCTTCCTGCTGCCTTGTTTCTGTAATGGGTCCGGAAGCTGAAGATGGAGAAACATGCTCCTCCTGTGCGGTATGGCCATCAGGCAAATATTGATTTACTGTATCAGGAAACGCCCTGCTTTCAGGTCCAGTGTTCTGCGTTCCCGGCGGCGTATCTCCTGGATTGATGTTATGATCAGGTTCCATTATCTGGGGAGTATATGACTGTAATTCATAAGTCCACTGCGTATCTGTCTGCGGCGCAATATCATCAAACAGAAGATAATTTGACATGTTATCAGGCGGAGTATAAATTGCGGGCATTTCATCATCAAGCAGAGGATTGCTGAATAATGAAGACGACGGCACAGAAGCGCGCGGATATGTATTGCCGTATGATAGCGGCCTCTGGCCTGACTGCGGACCGAGAATCTCAGCCAGCAAATCCTGCGGCAACTGAGGCATTGAAAGGGAACTTAGAAAAGCGTCTTCGCCAAGGCTTCCGAACGGCATGGTGTTAACTGAAATTCTGCTCTGATACGGAGAAGACGGCGTGTGTATTTCACAGTATTGCGATGGCTGCGTTCCTTCAATAAAGGGAAGAGTCACTTCACCTTCGTTGCACGCGCTGGTCCTTAAGAATCCCGATTTGGCGCAGACTGAGACTTCAACAATGCCGGAAGACGGTTTTTGGAAGTCTTTGCGGGGAAGCCCCTGGTGAATTTCACGCATATAATCAGCCCAGACAGGACCTGACAAAGTAGCGCCTGTAAGCTCGACACCTAACGAATTTCCGGGCTTGTCAAAACCAAACCATACGGCAGTTGTGTAATAGGGGCTGAATCCTATCGCCCACGCGTCTGCCCAGTTCTGAACTGTTCCTGTCTTGCCTGCCATTGGCATTCTGTACGCTCTGTTATTTTCATCCCTGAATGTAAACTTGGCTCCCCAGGCGGAACTGCTCGCAAGAGAGCCGATTTCGACAGTCTTTTCCAGCATCTTTGTCATAACATACGCGTTTTGCTGGCTTACAATCTGAATATTGTTTCCCATGCGCCTCTGGCGCTGCCTGAGTTCCCTTTCAACATCAAATACCACGCGGCCGTTACGGTCTTCAACTGTGCGTATCGCGATTGGCGTAACATCGCGCCCGCTGTTGGCAAAAACCGATAATGCCCTTGCCATTGTTAAGGGCGAAGTGGACATGATGCCAAGTCCAAGCGGATAAATGCGCGGGAAAGTGCGGCGAATCTGCGCAGGATCTGTTATGTCCATAAGAGCGGAAGCCCTGTTAATGGCGGCGTCAAAACCGATAGAATCCAGAATTTTTAATGACGGAATATTTATGGAATGAGCCAGCGCGTAATAAAGCAATACCGGCCCTTTCCATTCGCCCCTGAAATTCAGCGGAATGTAGGGCGTGCCGTCTTCATTGTGAAATACCATCGGAACATCGTAAATCAAGGTAGATGCGTTGAATTTCCCGCTGTCAATCGCGGCTGAATAATACAAAGGCTTAAACGTGGAACCCGGCTGCAGATTACCCTGAGTCGCCCTTATTAACTGATTGGACTCATCATATTTTGATCCGCCGAAAATGGCTGTTATATAACCGGTTTCATGTTCAAGAGAGATAAGAGCGCCTTCTACAACATTCTGCTCGGTGTTTGTTCTCATCTGCGCGAAACCTCTTCCTGTAATATCCTTAAGCTCAGGAATACCGAAGGCAAGGGCCGCCATGTCTACAATAGGGTTAATCGTTCTTGTATAACGCGATACCGCTTTTATCGCGTTCTGCTCATTTGCGGTAGCGCGGATATCGGTAAAATCAAAAAAGAGGGTTAATAAATCCACGATTGGAATGTATGTCCGCTCTGCCTGCACAATGCTTCTTCTGTTGGAAAGGGCGAACTGCCTGTTGGCTTTTTCAAGACCTTCAGCCATAAATTTTTCGGCCGCTGTCTGGTGGGCAAGATCCAGCGTTGTATGCACAATATAACCGTCCCGGTAGTAATCCATTGTGCCGTACATTAATACTTCCAGTTCGCGCCTGACATACTCGCTGAACCATGGCGCAAGATCTTCGCGATCATAGTACGCCGCGACAGAAGCCCGCGTCCAGTCGAAATTATCCCAGAACTCGGCAAATGAAACTTCTATATCTTCCTTACTCGCGTAACCAAGTTCAACCATTTTTTCAAGCACAAAGTACTGCCTGTTCATCGCTTCATTTGGATTGTTAATTGGATTGAAACGGCTGGGACCAGAAAGTAAAACAGCCAGAACGGCGGCTTCCGCAAGGCTTACTTCGCTTGCGCTGTGACCAAAGAAATATTTACTTGCGGTCTCAACTCCGTAAGTGCCCGGTCCCATGGGCATATAGTTAAGGTAAATTTCAAGTATCTCATTTTTTGTATAACGCCTTTCAATCTGGAAAGACCACCACAGTTCCCTAATCTTCCGCCATATTGTAAATTCGCTGCGGTCGGCATAAAGAGTGCCTGCTACCTGCTGGGTAATTGTAGAGCCTCCGCCTGCATAATTTCCGGTAAGATATCCTACAGCGGCGCGAACAATTGCGCGTATGCTAAAACCTCTGTGATTGAAAAAATCAGGATCTTCACGGGCGAGAACAGCGTTAATCAAATGCCTGGGCAGTTCAGTTAAAGAAACAAGTTCGCGTTTTTCATCAGATGCGAACTCTGTAACAAGAGTGCCGTGTACATCCAATAATTTGGTGGGAAGAGCCGGCGCGAATTCGGCGAAATTTTCACTGTTTCTAATATTCGCGGTTTCAGCGAGCGTAAGGCCAAGACCGATACCTATAGTAGCCATAAGTATTATTGTTAATGCCGCGATAAATTTTATAAATAATCCGGAAAGAATGCTTGTGCCGTTTTTTCCCATGTTTAAAGACTAATGAACTTAAGTTTTTACGTCAAGTAAGGATATACCAAAAGTAATTCAATGCGCGCGTTTATGAATTAATAAAGTTATGTAACGCCCGCGGCGGAATTTAATTCTTTATTTTTCTTTAATTTCCTGAGTTCAAAGATGATAAAGGCGCCTGTAACAAAAAAGGCGAAGCCGTCGGCTACGGGAGCTGCGATAATCACGCCCCACAATCCCCATAATCTGCCGAAAATCAAAATGCACGGAATGAGTGCTATGCACTGCCTGAGCATTGAAAGAAAAATTGATATTTTCGGACGGCCTGTAACGACAAAAAGGTTAGTTGAAACTATCTGGAAACCAGAAAGCGGCAAAAGCAGCATCATAATCCGCATTGCCCTTGGAGCGAAGTACATCAGGGCATCGCTGCCGTCAGGTGAAAATATTTTTATAAGCTGAACAGGAAAAAGCATAACCACGGTAAACCCGATTATACATATTGAAGAAGCGGCGGCTATCGCGCCCAGATATGCACGTAACACACGGTCAAATTTCCTGGCTCCGTAATTAAAACCCAATAAAGGCTGCGCTCCCTGATTAATGCCGAAGACCGGCATTAGTATAAGCATTAAAACTGCTCCTACTATGTTCATTCCGGAAAGCGCGACGTCTCCCCCGTTTGACACTCCAAGGGAATCAGCTCCGTACCAGCCTACGCTTGTATTGTTTAAAAGCTGAACTGCGGACATCATAAACTGAAGCAGAAACTGCGCTGAACCAAAAGCCATTATCTGCATAATAACGGCGGGTTTCGGTTTGAATCTGGATAGATTCAGTTTAACGGCCGCCTTTTTGCTCATGGCGAAAAATAGTATATAAACAGTTACTGTAAACTGGGAAACAACAGTCGCCCATGCCGCTCCCTGCACTCCCCAGCGGAACACAAGGATAAAAAGGGCGTCAAAAACAATGTTTAACACCGCTCCCAGAATCATTCCTATCATGGTAATAGCAGGAAATCCCTGCGCTCTTGTACAGTGGGACAGGCCGAAACTTAACAGAAAAAACACTATGCCATAAAGCGTTATGCGAAAATATTCCCTGGCGTAACCCAGCGCTTCGCTTCCTTCCGCCGCTCCCATAAGCGATAAAACGGGATCAAGGAAAATCAGAGTGAATGTCATGATCAAAAGCCCGGCGCTTATCAGCAGAAAGAAACAATGATTAAGGGCGTTCTGCGCTTCTTCGCGCCTTCCCTGTCCCAGCCGCATGGAGATCATGTTGGCGGCTCCAATGCCGAACAACATCGCGAACGCCATGCCGACTGTCATAAGCGGCATAACAAGCGATATTCCTCCAAGGGCGATTTCATTCACTGCCTGTCCGATAAAAATACGATCTACCACATTGTAAAGGGCATTGCATAACATCCCGGTAATCGCGGGAATGGAATATTGAAGCAGTAGCCTTGAAATAGGTTCCGTTCCAAGCCTTCCTGCCGCGTCAATTTTTTGTTGCATTCAAATCTCCATATAAAATTTTATAACAGCAGGGTTCACGCAAACCGGCGAAAATAATATAAATATTTCATTTAACGTTTTCCGCCCATTCCCGCAATGTATGAGCCGCCCAGTGGACAATCAGAAGGCGCAGGCAATTGTGAACGGACAGTTCTTTATCCGGAACAGCTTTCGATAAAACGGATTTTAAAAACGCGCTTTTATCGTGTTCATCCCCGGGAGAAGCTCTTCCCATCGCGCCCGGCAGAGGTTCCGGAAGACCTGAAATCCATTGGGATAACTGCGAGCCGTCGTTTTCCTTAAAGTATTTTTCCACAGTATTGTAAAAAAATCCGGCATGACCCGAGATTAAGGAAATACTCTCTATCGCGGCTTTCTTTTTTCCGTTCAATATGGAATTTACATATTCAAATGCAGATTCCGCTTCGTCCATCGCGAGAGTACCCGCCAGCGAATTATCCGCCGCGTACTGAATCATAATTCTGTAAAACTTTTTCTGCGTATTTAAAATCGAGGAAGCGGCCATTGCCACTTCGTCCCTTAGATACGGAGGCGGATTCGCTCCGCGTAAAAGATCGAATAACACGGGAATTGAATCGTAACAGTGAAACAGGCCAAGCGCTTCTGTGCCCATTATCTTGAGCCGCGGATTATCAGTATTTAAAATAATTTTTTCTATTTGGGGCCGGCTAACTTTATCGTTCATTTTAGCCAGCGCGATAAACGCTTCACCTGCAAGCATATAATCATCCGAGAACACAAGTTCACGTAAAAGCGGGATGGCGGTATCAATTTTACGATCTCCTAAAATGCGGGCGGACAGATACGCGGTTGTAAACGGATTGTTGACAATATCGTATATCAGGGCCTTTTCCGCGTTTTCACCAAGGCTCTGCATTTTCTCAAGCGTTATGATTGACTCCTGCCTCATGGAAAGCATGGGAGACCGGGTGCGCTCAAGCAAATCATCAACCGCAAGACTGGATGGCATATTGTGCAATTCACCGAGCAGCAGTTTTTCCTCGCGTGAATCTTCGGCCTTGTTTAACCTGTCAAGAATGCTGATTGTGCGAAGATCCCTTATGGAGAAAATCACTTCAAGCGCGTCCCTTACAGGAAGAGATCCCAGTGACTTCATCTTCTTCTGTTTCGCAAGCGCGATTATTGTTAATACGGCCATAATGCCGAAAAGAATTTTAAATGAAATAAAAGGAATTATTCCGAACGCGGAAAGCAAATCCAGCAGAATGCCCGCGATAAATGAACCGCCTGCGCCGGCGATACCGAAAATAAAAAAGTAAAGTATGCCCAGATTCAGGCTTTTTTCTTCCGGAATTAACGCCAAATAATAAGTATGCGCAATGCCTTCCGATCCCAAAAAGCCGAAGTTCAAGGTAAAAAACATAAAGACCATGAAAAGAATCGCGCTTGTCATATTGTCCGCTGCGGAAGCCGGAATGAAAATAACAGGAATTATGCTGATAAAGCCGATTATTACGCAGACAATAAAAAGCGGTTTTGTGCCTATGCGATCCACCAAAAATTTAACGCTTAATCCCGCGATTAAAAATCCAAGGCCGCCAAAAACCGAGTATAGCGATATAAGGCCGTCGCTGTGTCCGAACACTTCGCGGGCATACACAACAATAAATGTTCGCGTAACGCCTGAAACCATCGCGACAAGAAACAATATGAACATGAAATGACGCAGATCATTGCAGGTTAACGCATCCCTGAAAATATCAAAGAGTTTCATTTTCATGCCTTCGGTCTGCTCTGGCGGCTCAGGTACATTTTTAATTACACACCCCGAGATAATTCCTGTTATTACTCCTGCCAGCAGCAGAACGGAAAAAATAAAAACCGGCGGATTCATGCCAAGCACCATGGCTATGAGGAAGCTTCCGAACATTCCGATTGAACTGCTTATAATTTGAATCTGGGTCATATAACTTCCCCTGTCAGGGCCGGAAGTCAGCAGACTTAATACAGGGTTATTTCCTATCATCCCTATTCCGCGTAAAATATGAAATGAAAATACGCCAAGCATTACCAAAACCAAGGCCGTGTTCCTGTAGCCGGCGTATTCCATAAACGGAGCCGCTACTGCGAAAATCATGCTGATTGATCTTAAAATCCAGGTAACGCTGAAAATGCCGATTATGGAAAAACGCCTTGTAAGCACTTTCCCAAGGGGAAGCATAAACAAGGCTACATAAACTGACGCTCCCAAAAGCCCGATATATGTAGAGGAAGCTCCCAGTCTGAGCGCAAAAAGGGTAATAATGATTCCGACAAGCAGATTCCATGAAATGGCATTGAAAATATTAAAATAGTTATAAACCTCGCGCGCTTTCTTTAAACGGTAGGGAGACAATAAAGCTGCCATATTTTTAAATTCTATCAATACGGGCGATAAATAACAAGACAGACATCACGCGCCGGGTATATGGAATTTTTATAAAAGTCATCAGCTTGATGAGCCTGACATGCGGTTTTTGTCAATTTTTTTATTGGCTATTTCAAAGACTATAACAGACAGAACTGCCAGCGCTCCCAAAAATACGGGAAATAATTTAAAACCGGCAAATGACGCGAGCTGCCCGAATACAGGCGGCATAGACAATGCCCCGATAAATGAACCTGCCATCTGCATTCCCAATATCGACCTGGATTTTTCATTGCCGAAACTTACCGGAGTTTCGTGTAACAGGCACGGAAATATTGGAGCGCAGCCAATTCCAATCATGAAAAAACCTGGCACAAGTAAAATTCTTTCTACAGGCAGCAATAACGCGGTAACTCCGCATATTATAAAGCCATAACTTATGCGGACTATCTGACGATTGGTTAATTTCATGGTTAAAAATCCGGAAATAAAACGGCCCAACGTAAGCCCGATAAAAAACAATGAAATCCATTGAGCCGCTGTTTCGGGATTAATATTTTTTTCCGTAACAAGAAAACTGCTTCCCCACAGAACGGCTGTAACCTGAACAGAGCAATATAAAAAAAACACTACAAGAATTTGTTTTACTCCCGGAGTGGAAAATAATTCTTTATAATGAATGCTTTCAGTATTTTTTATTTTAGTCCTTTCATCTTTTTTTTCTTTTTCCCATAATGACAGGGCGAAAAATAAAACAACAACAAGACAGCACTGGATTATACCCGCCGCGCGATATCCCATGTTCCATGAATTTTTATTCACAAGAAAAAATGACATTATAACAGGCCCAATGGAAGCGCCAATTCCCCAAAAACAATGAAGCCAGTTCATGTGTCTGGCTTTATAATGCAGAGTAACATAATTATTTAGCGCCACATCAGCGAAACCAATTCCCAACCCGTAAGGAACGCTCCACAGGCACATAATCAAAAAAGATGATGAAAATGAAAATCCAAAGAGTGCTGCGGAAAGCGTTAAAAATCCCGCGGCGACAACTGTTCCCGTTCCAAACCGCCTGATAATCCTTTCGCAGAAAATACTTGATAAAACCCTTCCGCCTGAGATAATCATGGAAATATATCCTGCGTAATGCAAATGCGTATTCAATGAACCGTACATTGAAGGCCATGCAGGACCAAGCATTGAATCCGGCAAGCCCATCCAAATAAAGGAGAGATAAATAATAATTAACAGAATGTTTAAATTTATAAGGGGAACCTTCGTCATGCCGGCCCGTTTGATGTTTACGGATTGATTTTCATTATTAGACGCCATTTATAAAACAGACTACTATAAATAAAAACAAAAAAACAGCCGTGTAAAGAATTAAATTAGATGTTATAATGACTCAAGGAGGTAATAATGAAAAATTCAATAATAAAACCGCTCATCGCATTTGCCGCGTGCGTTTTAATTACATTTTTATTCAGCGGTCTTTGCGCGTATATACGAAGCGGAAGCGGAAGCATAGAAGTATCAACAGGGTATATAACGCCGGATAAAAGCATAGCCGCAAACGGCGATCCCGTCCGTATCGCATATAAACTCTACAAGCCTCGGACTGCGAGCAGTACAGAAAAAGCAGCGGCCGTTCTTGCGATGCACGGATACCAAAGCGATAAAGATACCAACGCCGCATACTGCACTGAGCTTGCGCGCCGCGGAATTGTTGTCCTTTCCATAGACAGTTACGGTCACGGAGATTCAAAACCCGGAATGCGCGGACGCGGATGGGGTAACTATAATATTAAAAACCTGGATAAAACAATTTCCGGTCCAAAACGTTTTATGATAATGATGACATTCAGCATTCTGGATTTTTTCCGCCCGCAAATATCAGAGGGAGTCGCGGATAGTTCAATGGGCGGCAGGGACGCGTGGCAGTACCTGTCTTCCCTGCCCTTTGTGGATTCAAACCGCATGGGGTTAACAGGCCATTCAATGGGAACATGGTCGTCGTGGTCAGTGGCGTCTGACTTCCCCAATCACCGCGCTATAGTTCTGCAGTGCGGTGAAGTTTTTCCTCTGAGTTACTACGATTCAGAAAACATTAAGTTCAACAATGTGCTGCTTCTGCAGGCGCTTATCGAAGAATTTGAAAACATGCGCGACTATAATCAGCTTATACTCGGGCTAGAAAAAACACCCCTTCGCTACCGTGACTTTATGGGACAGAACGCTCCCGTGGAATGGAACAGAACATACGGATCCTTCGCCGACGGCAGCGCGCGGCGGATGGAACTTATCAAAACAAACCACCGTCTGGTAACCTATGACAGCGACGCGCTCGCTCCTGCCATGAACTGGTTTATAACCGCGCTGGACGTTAAAACAAATTTAGCTGATACCGATCATGTGCAATGGCTGAAGGAAGGCCTAAATTTACTGGCGATGTTAGCCGCCATGGTTTCCATGCTTCCGCTTTTTCTTATCTTAACCAAATTCAGATTCTTCGCGTCTCTGGCGCAGCCCTTAAAGAACAAGCCGAAATTACTTCCGGCCAAAGACAGGCGGAATACAGTACTGACCGCGATTTTAATAAGCGGAATAACATTTCCCTTTTTAACCCAGCTTGGACACGGACTTTTACCGTTACCTGAAAATATTTTCCGCATGACAATCGGAAACGGTTTTATAACATGGCTTGGTTTCCTTATGCTTGTCGCGCTTTTCACTCTTCTCCGCTGGTATAAAAAAGGTAAGGGCAAAAAATCGGGCTGGACATTGTCCGACCTTGGGCTTGAAGGTCATGCAAAAAAAAATATCAGCATCAGCCCCGCGTACGATACAAAAAAATTAATAATCCGCTCGGTAATAGCCGCGTTTATTTTAACAGGCGCCATGTACATTCTGACCCTTATCAGCACAGCGATCTTCAAGCTCGATTTCCGTTTTATCTGGCCGTTTTTCAGAACATTTAACCTTGCGCGTTTCGGACAGTTTTTTGTTTACCTGCCTGTATACGCCGCGTTCTTTACAATCAATGCCGGAGTAAAACTTTACGGGCAGCTGCGTCTGGAAGAAGTAAATTTTAGAGGAAAAAAATCAGAAACGCTGACTCAGCTCTCATGGTGGGGTTACAGCATATTTGTCATGCTTGGCGGCCTTTTTATCATCGCGCTTATTCAATACATTCCGTTCTTCATGGGTTTCGGCCCCGGCGCTGATTTATTATTTTCTTCGCTGTTCGGAGGGCCTTTCATGTCAATATTGATTCTGCTTGTTCCGCAGTTCGCGGTTCTTTTCTTTTTTTCAACATGGCTCTACCGCAAAAGCGGAACAATTTACACAGGTTCCTTTGTACTTTCGATCCTGGCGACATGGGTTGTAACAGGAGGCTCGGCGGTTTTTTAAGAGCGCAGATTTGAAAGTTCGCATCTTTTATTGTTACAGCGTTTTAATAAATTTTTTTTCCCGCGCCTCTTCGGGATGCGCCTCTATAAATATCCCACTGGGTTGCAATCATGCCCGCAAGCATGAAAATGAAACCCAGTAATGTCCACAAACCAATCTTTTCTGAAAGAAGCAGCACGCCGCCCAAAGCCGCGAAGCATCCTTCAAAACAGAGAATAATTGTAGCATGAGCCGGCGGCGCGTCGCGCTGTGCTACAACCTGCAGAGTGTATGCAATTCCGACTGAGCACAATCCTCCGTACAGGATGGGTATAAGCATTTCCATGGATAAATGAAGTGAACCTGACGTAAGCGTTGCAGCTAACGCAGGGAAAGGCAGCCATTGGAAAAGGCCAGCGTCCAGCAAAGAAGGATCAATCTGTTCAACAACAGATGCTGTATGCGGTTCGGCAAGAATTGCGCCAATCATGGACAGGACTCCGCATACCGCAAATTGTCCTGATGAAAGTTCAACAGGGTCTATGGACAAATTCTTCTCTGCGCTGTTATGCGCAACCTTGATCCGCATCAAATGATCTATTAAAAGAACATGCGCCGCCCAGAAAAAAGCGCTGATTACAATTATAATATCGCCAGGATTAACGGAACCCGCGCTTCCGGCGGCGCTGATAAAATAAAGACCTGTCAGCGTAAGAACTGAACCAACCCATGTAGGAAGTCCGGTTTTTCTGCCAAGAAAAATGCCGAAAATGGGAGTCAGCACTACATAAAGACCTGTGATAAAACCAGCGTTTCCCGCCGTGGTAAAAATAATTCCGAACTGCTGGAATATAACGGCCACAAAGAGACAGCCTCCCGCGGCGAGAGAAGGCAGAAGCAAATGCCGCATCGAAGCTGTTCCAGCGGCGGAACGGCTTCTCCTGATCAGTATCAGCGGGAGGAGGGAGAGGCTCCCCAAAATAAAACGAATTCCGTTAAAAGCGAACGGCCCGATATATTCCATACCGGACCGCTGAGCGACAAAACCAAAACCCCAAATACCTGCGGTAAGAAGCAGAAGTAAATCCGCCCGCAGCGCCTTTTTATTCATTATTAATAATATTTTTAACTAAGTATGTTTCAAATTTCATAAAGTTTCAGACACTGATGTTAATTTTCTTCACGAATTATAGCTTCCCAAAAACCTGAAATACTGAGTTTATCCGCTACCGATTTTACATTGGCTCCGGGTATACCAGGAAGCACTACCCTGAAAAAATCATTATTTTCCCTGTCGGTAAACCTTTCATAGGCAGGACTAAGCCCCGCGTTCTTTAGCCTTTCAAAAACTTCAACCGCGTTACGCGCAACCCTGAAGGAACCGACCTGCAAACGGTATGTTTTATTTTGCGAAATCTGCATGTCAGGAATCAACTTTATTTGAAAAAGAGGTTCAATGGTAATGCTTGTGCTTGCAGCTTCCTGAACATTATCCGTTTCAGGATGCGCCGAGTTAATCGCTGCGAAAATTTCCGCCTGATTGACATTAAGAGTATTGGCGACCTGCGGTGTTTCAGGAACGGCTGCGGATATAACTGGTACAGCCGGTACAGAAGTGACTGGCAGCTCAACAGTTTCTATTACAACAGGCGCGGTGCCTGTAACAATCATATCAAGCTGTTCAGCCGCCGCTCTTGAAATATCGATTATTCTCGCAGCGACAAAAGGACCGCGATCATTTACTCTTACAGTCACCTTCCTGTTATTATGCTGGTTGGTTATAGTCAGCATTGTTCCAAAAGGCAGATTGGGATGAGCGGCGGTAAATTTGGATGAATCATATATTTCTCCCGATGCTGTCGGACGCCCGTCAAATTCCCTTCCATACCACGAAGCGATGCCATCCTGCCTGAAAGTATCCTGGGTTTGAGCAGGTAACTGATACGAAATGAGAATTGCCATAATAAAAATCACAAATATAAAATTCTTTTTCATATCGTTAATATCGGCATAAAATTTTATTAACATAATGAACAATGTTTGATTTAATTTTCAATCTGTTTTTTTCGAGGTCTTTATGGATTTTAATGTCAACAGAAAACACAAAGACAGTGTGTTTTCAGCCCTCTTCGGCATTCCTGAAAATTTACGCAACCTGTACTCTGCTAAGGAATACAATGAGTATTTATCACTTGAAGAATCCGTAACAAATGCAGTAAAATATTGTTTAGAACAAAATGTGCTGAAGGAATTCCTGGAAGAACACGGAACGGAGGTTATTAATATGCTGTTTGATGATATAAGTATAGAGGAAATCGCCGCTATTCGCTATAACGAAGGCCGTGAGCAAGGACGCGAATAAAGCTATAGAGTTATTGCGCAAAATTTACTTTCAAAAGGTTCTACTCCTGGATTTGTACAGGAAATCACAGGATTATCAATTGATGAAATTAGCGCATTTACAGGTAAATAGAAGCTGGAAAAAAACTGATTTCAACGGCTGTCACTGCGCACCCACAGCATATCGTATCTCTTCTGATGTTTTGGGAAATTCCTGTAAAGCGCCCAATTCTATCTGGTGAGCATTCCAAAGATCCAGTTTTAACTGCATAGTAAGCCAGCTTTCTGCGCTGGTATGAGTAACTTTTGCTATTCTAAGAGCCATAAGAACAGTACATGAGGTTTTTTCATTTATAAATTCTGAAAGTGTTTTTCGGGTAATTCCCATCATTTGAGCGGCATCGGTTATGGTATAACCCAGGGGAATAATAACATCATTTAAAAATACATTTCCCGGGTGAACCGGTTTTCTTATTTTTTTCAAAATATTTCCTCCTCAATGATAATCTCTATAATCTACGACAATTGCATCCTGATCTTCAAATCGAAAAGTAATACGCCAGTTTCCGTTTACTGTAACAGCCCATGTATCAGCATCTTGTCCCTTAAGCTCATGCAGCCGATAAAGTTCATATCAAACGGTGAAGTGCTGGCATCCAGACGGTCTAAAATACGGGCTATTTTATCAGCATGAACAGGTAGAATTCCTTTTTTTGAACCGGTAATAAAAAACGCTTCTATGCCTTAATGTTTAAAAGACCGTATCATGGATTATTTAATTTTGTAACCTGTCAGGTGTCAATAACCGATCTTTCATTTTTACTCATTTTTCAATCCTCAATTTAACTACCTAAGATATAGTATATATAAACAGCTAACGACTCATGAGGATTTTGTTGGCTGTCACCAGATGTCTCAAACCTGATCCATAGAATATTCAATAATTATTACAAGGCGGGCAGCGCAAATCCCTTTCAGGGTCATAAACGGCTGTGGCCTTCTACAACGCACACTTTGGTGCGGCATTGTACGTGATCCACACCGAAACCTCAACCGAGCCTGTCGCAGACAGGCGAAGGTTCCCCTCTTGATGACCCTGAAAGGGATTTGCGCTGCCCGCCTAATTCTAAATATAAATTTCTACAGAGCAGAATTAAATTTAATAGTTTGCCTGGCTGTTAACCACTGTGCATATAACGTACATTTGCAGCTAACAACACCGGAGGATTTGGGCGACTATCACCGGGCGTCTACCAAATCACTGGAGGCGCTTTGCGCATGACCGCGAATGTTATCCGTCATTAGTCCCATTCAATAATAAAGCCAAAATAGTTCGATTGAGATGAGTCGTTCCACATCCAGTTAAAATCTCTCCATAATTCAATCCTATTTTCATATCCGCTATCATTATTCGGTTCTCCCGGGTACCAATTGCTATAATTCATTGGCTCGCCGGTAATCCAGATAAATGTATTATTGGTATCGCGGTAACCGCCAAGCCAATAATTATTTATAATACCGTCTCTATTAAGAAGACTTTCAATTGTACTCTGTTCCTGTGCGCTGGTAATTACAGCGAGATACCCACCGCGTCTCTCTGCTTCCAATTTAGCGTTCTCCCAGTTCATTGATTGGTTAACTACTTCGTATCTTTTGCCTGAGGAAGGAGAAGTAGAAAAATTTGATGATCTTACTATGCGTAAACCGTGGTTGTGTTCTTTAAGAGTAGGAGGATCGGCTATATGCACATAACCAACTCTTTGATAGCTACCCGGGTCTGTCCATGCTCCGCCGCGAGCGATACGGTACGAACCGGATTTATCAATACACCATTCCCATACATTACCACTCATGTCATAAATACCAAGTGAGTTAGGTTCCTTACTTTTTACTTCAGCGGTAGAGCTGCTATTACTGCTATAAAACGCTACATATCCTGTAGCGGTACTATTATTTATATTTGAAGCAGCATTACTGGCTGAATCTCCTTTGGTAAACCAGGGACTTGAGTATCCTGCTACAGAATTGGTATCATCATTCCTCCAACGTGCGGCAAGTTCCCATTCATTACTCATTGGGAGCCTAAAACCTCCAGCTTCATTAACGGGTATTGCTCCGTTAATTTCTGAAGTCTGAGAGGAGGAACGAATTGGAGTTCCACTGCTCACATAAACAAATTCAAGAGATGAACCTGTAATAAGATTATAATATTCGGTTAAAGCGTTACACCAAACTATAGAGTCATACCAGCTAATCATTGTAACCGGATGCTTCCCGCTTCCGCTCCCACTGCTGCCGGATCTGCCTTCACTCATGCTGTAACCGTTTGATACTGCCCATGATCTGACAGTACTCCATATCTCCCATGTTACCGGAGTCTCCCCAATAAAATAAGGTGAAGAAATTACCGCTGATCCGTTATCACTTACACCCGTAGGAAATGTCACAGATTCAGAAACAAACACCATATTAAACGAGACACCGTTAAGATTATACGCGGATTTGTTTCCTGGCGCCCAGGCAGATATTAATGAGTAAATAAAATCAAAACTAAAATAACTCTCCAACCCCTCATAAATATGCATATAGTCCACTCTACCTAATGGGCGTTCTCCGCCTGTCATGGAGAATGTTACCTTATAGTAACCTGTGTTCAGTGTCAGGGGAGAAGAACTGTTGTTTTTCAACGCTCCGCCTGTAAAATTAATTGTCTGCTGCGGGCTTCCGTTTGATGTATTCAAAGGCGTTATAACCATGCTGGCGGATGTTACATCAGCAGGGTAATTGATGTTCCAGATAAAGGTTCCGGTTCTGTCAAAAACCATGGCGGGTTGAAGGTACACGGTATGGCTTGTTGTTTGGCTCTGGCCTACAACTATGCCGTTCGCGCTTCCGTAAACAAGCGGCGTTTGCCTTTGCGCGTCGCTGTATCCGGTCAGGGTCAAATCCCAGGAGCCAGGCGACAGTTCTATGCTGACAGCGCCGCCTGTCCAGTCCCTTTCTATCCTATTGCCTAATTTTGTCAGCACCAAAGAAAAAGTATTACAGTTGATATTCGCGTTTTTGGGCAGAATTGTTCTATTTTCACTTGAATCGCCTATATTTATCGTTAAAAAGCCGTTTTCGCTGTCCTGCGGGTGGGTATTTAGTTCATTATAACCCGGACATCCCAAAAAAAGCGCTGCAATGGCCATAATTATTGTTATTTTACAAATTTTTGCGGACATTTCACCTCTCCCTGATTGATTATTTAGTTAATTATACAATGACATGGTGAAATTTGTCCACTAA
>JGI24695J34938_10000376_pt1 | contig 44320 bp, 36 predicted proteins | sample TergutCo191P3_FD_34938 | JGI IMG/M metagenome (IMG submission 34938)
GTTATAATGGGTGAATTCGGCGCGATGAATAAAAACAATGACGCCGCAAGAGAAGCATGGGCGGAGTATTATGTGCAACAAGCCAGAAACAGACAAATCCCATGTTTCTGGTGGGACAATGCAAGCACCACCGGAACCGGAGAATTATTTGGCTTACTCGACAGAAAAACAAACGCTATTATATATCCGCGTGTATTGACAGGCTTGAAAAAGGGAGCCGGGATACAGTAGTAGAAACAGTCTATACCAATTCGAGACGAAGTTTTTTTCCTAAAACGTTTGCAGCTCTTTTTAAAGTTAGAAGAGTGATAGATTCATTTTCCGGATCAAGAAGTCTGTTAACCGCGGCGCGGGAAGTATAAAGCTGCGCTGCTAAAGCAGTTTTTGTGAGGTTTTCTTTTTTTATAGCATCCTGCAGCTGATATGCAATTATTTTTTTTATTGCGCCTGCCTCTACTTCTTCGGTAAGACCTTCCTCTGCAAGAAAATCATCAAATGTACTGCCGATATGCTTGTTTTTCATTTTAAATTCCTCCTAACATAACTTGATTACGTCTTTTCTTTGCCGTCACTAATTCTTGTTGCGGCGTTTTTTGTGTTTTCTTTATTATGCTATGCAACAAGACCATATACTTTTTCCAAATTGTAAAAAATATTCTGCTTATACCTTGCGGTAAGTCAGTCCTTACTTCCCATAGGTCCTTATCCATTTTGACAACTTGCGGATACCCAACAGGCCAAGTATATTCAACTGCTTTAATGTCCTCGCCAATTGCCTTTTTTTCTTCCGGCGTCCTTAGTTTTAACCATTCTCTAACTGGTTCATTACCGGAGGGTGTTTTGTAGAAATGTACCGTTAAAATTTTCTCAGGCATATTAATAGTGTATCAAAATTGATACATTCTGTCAAGAGTTATTTTTACTTTTTTATTGATCTGTTGAATTTAGAAGTCTATGATTTTTATCAACTCATTTTCGAAAGCCAAAGGAACCGTAACAGTTTTCAATTTTGATTTCTCGCCCTTAATAACAACAACATCTCGTTTTGCGCAGCCAAGTGTTTTTGCTAAAAATTCGCAGAGGCAGGCGTTGGCTTTGCCGTCTTGCGGCGGAGCTGCGATGCGTACGCATAAGCGGTTGTCTCTTATTCCTGTTATTTCGTTCTTTGACGCGCCGGGGAATGCCTTAATCTCGATGTGAATAGAATCTTTTTCGATCCGGTACCAGTTTGCCATGTTTGAATTATCTTTTACAGAATTCCGTCTTTGATTCGCGCGATTTCGTCTCTAATCGCGGCTGCCTGCTCAAACTCAAGGTTTTTCGCGTGTTCGAGCATTTCGTTTTCAAGAGCTTTGATTAACTGTTTGCGCTGCGCGGGGATTAAAACATTGTAGGATTTTTTTAGAACTTCAATGCTTGCCGCAGTTGCGTTATCGGCTTCTTCGTTGTGCCGAGTTAAAATCTCCGCGATTGCTTTTTTAACAGTTTCTGGAGTGATGCCGTGTTTTTTGTTGTATTCAATTTGGATTTCGCGGCGGCGGTTGGTTTCGGCGATCGCTTTGTCCATCGCGTCGCTCATGCGGTCGGCGTACATGATGACTTTTCCTGCGGCGTTACGCGCGGCGCGGCCTATTATCTGCACTAAACTTGTAAGCGAACGCAGGAAACCGATTTTATCCGCGTCAAGAATCGCGATGAATGAAACTTCGGGAAGGTCGATACCTTCGCGTAACAGATTAATTCCTACGAGTATGTCAAATTCACCCTGACGAAGCTGAGTTAAAATTTCCACGCGCTCAATGGTTTCCACTTCGCTGTGAATGTAGCGCACTTTTAAACCAAGACCGGATAGATAATCGGTAAGGTCTTCCGCCATTTTTTTTGTAAGCGTAAGGATGAGGGATCTTTCACCGGCTTTAATGCGTTTTTGCACTTCGCTGTATATGTCTTCCATTTGTCCTTCGCTGGGACGCACTTCAATTTCCGGGTCCAAAAGTCCTGTGGGACGAATCAACTGCTGAACAACACGCGCGGACTGTTCAACCTCTGTCTTGCCGGGTGTGGCGGAAACAAAAACTGTTTTATCAAGACGCTCCGCAAATTCATCGTAGCGTAATGGGCGGTTATCGAGAGCGCATGGCAGGCGGAAGCCGTAATCGACAAGGCTCTGCTTGCGGCTGCGATCTCCTGCGTACATTGCGCCTAACTGCGGCAGGGTAACATGGCTTTCGTCGATGAATGTTAGGTGCTCTTTTGGAAGATAATCAACCAATGTGTCAGGGGATTCACCGGGTTTTCGTCCAGCCATAATCGCGGAATAATTTTCGATGCCGGGACAGTGACCCATTTCAGTTAACATTTCGATATCGTATTCTACGCGCGTTTTTAAACGCTCGGCTTCCATTATTTTTCCATTTTTCTGAAAATACTCAAGACGCTCTTTTAACTCCTGCCTGATTGCTCCCATCGCGTTTTCTATCATGCTTCCGGGCATTACGAATTGCTTGGCGGGGTAGATTAACGCGCGATCAAGGTCTTCCAGCATTTCACCTGACACAGGGTTGAAGCGGCGGATGCGCTCAACTTTGTCCCAGTCAAGATCGACGCGGTACGCTTCTTCCATGTATGCAGGATAAATTTCCAGAGTGTCGCCGCGGCGGCGGAAACGTCCCCGTTCAAGGACGGCGTCGTTGCGCTCGTATTGTAATTCAACAAAGCGGCGAATGAGAGAATCAACATCCACTGTGTCGCCTTTCGAAAAAGTGGCGGTCATTTTTCTGTACACATCGGGTGTTACCATGCCGTAAATGCAGGAGACTGTCGCGACGATAATTACATCTTCACGTTCCATCATGCTCCTCGCCGCGGAAAGCCTCATGCGCTCAATTTCATCGTTTATGGAAGCGTCTTTCTCGATGTATAAATCGCGGCTTGCGACATACGCCTCCGGCTGATAATAATCGTAATAAGAAACGAAATATTCAACAGCGTTATTCGGGAAAAAACCTTTAAATTCGCGGTAAAGCTGGGCTGCAAGCGTTTTATTATGGCTGACAATCAGCGTAGGCATCTGTACAGCTTCGATAAGCTTCGCCATTGTAAATGTTTTACCGGAGCCTGTAACGCCCTGCAGCGTTTGATATTTGTCCCCGGCTTTAATGCCGTCAGTAAGAGCGGATATCGCTTCATTCTGATCGCCTGCGGGTTTAAATGGGGATACAACTTCGAATTTACGCATATAAACCACTTAATCATAGTGTAGTGATTTTGTCAAGAGCGGATGTATTTATTAAAAAAATTGAGTTTTATTTATTGATAAAATATTTGTTAGGTGATATATTATTACGCGTGGTAAAATATAAAAATTAAATTTAATAAACAATTAATATCCGCCATAATTTTTGCTGGTTTATACATTTATGTTTTTTACAATATTTTCGTATTTTCGCCAATATATTCTGTTATCTGATATTTGTCTTTGCGGACAGTCAAAGGTTATTTGATACAAATCGGAAACGGAAGAAATTAATTTGCTTTTTTAGAAGGAGTAGAATCATGAAAAAGGAATTTATTAAAAACACGGGATTCGCGCTTATCTTTGCTTTAACGTTCATCTTTGCGTTTTCAGGCTGCGAGGAAGACAGTCCGCCGGCTTTGCCGCAGGTGACAGTAACAGGCGTTACAGTCACTCCCGCTTCAAATGTGATTGTCGCAAAGGGAGGAACTAAGCAGTTTAACGCAGTAGTTACCGGCGAAAACAATCCATCGCAGACAGTTACATGGTCGGTTGACGGAATCGCGGAAACAACTATTACAAACGGGCTTTTATTTATCGCGTTAGATGAAACTGCGCAGACATTAACAGTTACGGCAGCTTCAACGGTTGATAAAACAAAATCCGGCACAGCGCTTGTTACCGTGCAGGGAGAAGTTACAATAACTTCTATAAGTATTTCCCCGTCATCGCCAATCGTGTTCAGGGATAGAACGCAGCAGTTTACAGTTTTAGTTAACGGTTCGGGAAACCCCGCTCAAACTGTGACATGGAGCGTGGAAGGAGGTGGAACCGGAACGAGTATCGATGAAAGCGGTCTTCTTAAAGTTGCCGCTAACGAACCTTCGAATTCACTGACGATTAAAGCGGTTTCGACGTTATTTACAGAAAAAAGCGCAGTAGTAACCGCCGCAGTTGAGAATGTTCCTCAATTGACAGGAAACGTAACTATCGGCGGTTCAGACGATGTTTATCAGAATTTTACTTTGACGGTAAATACTGACCAGCTTGAAGGAACAGGCGATATTGGTTATCAGTGGTTAAGAGCAGGTTCCGCGTCCGGCAATTTTTCTGATATTGCAGGCGCAGTCAGCGCGGCTTATATTCTTGTAAGCGCGGATATTAATAATTATGTTAAAGTAAGAGTTACGCGATCAAATACAAGCGGATATATTGACAGTAATATTATTGGACCTGTAAAAGCTCCTCCTTCGGGAGCCGCCAATTTAATAGAAATTGGAATCGACGCGTTAAAAGGAAATGATTTTGACGGCGCGATAAAATATTTTGATCAGGCATACGCCGCGGATAAAAATAATCCTGCCGCAATTGTTTATTCAACTCTTGGACGTCTTGCTTCCATTGCCGTAAATCCTGATGTTAAAAATCTGATACAAGATCATATTGGAATTAAAAACTATCCGGGAACAATCAACAGTCTTATAAATCCGGAAGAATGGATGGCGGAATATCATCATATTATATGGCAAATATATTGTCCTAATCCCGGACTTTATAATAATGATTGGGCGTACTGGTATGATATAAATAATTGGTGGGACCGTGAGTTTCTGGAAGAACGGGGCTGCTTCGAAAGCGGATATTATCAATCGCGGTATTATGAAGATTTTTATGAATTTACTCTTATACAAAGCACACCTGAAACATGGACAGGTTATTCCCCCGGCTTAGATGTTCCTTCATGGTTTGAAAATGTTGATTTTTATAAAGATACATTAATAAATGTTCCCGGTAACGTTCTAAAAACAGCGGATACATTTCTTTATCTTATGCTTTCAAATTTTATTGACAGAAATACAAACGGACTCAATGACCTGTTGGATAAACTCCTTTTCTCTGTTTTTGGAAATGATTTTGAAAGCGCGTATAGCAGGATAGCGGCTTTAAATGATTCTGTGTTAATAAAACAGGATTTGTTAAAAGCTTTTGGACTCGATAAAATATTTGAAGGAGCGCAGATTTATATAGGCAAAGCGGAATTAAATCTGGTTTTTGCAGCAGTGCGCCTAATTAAGGCAAGTTTGGAATGGATATCTTCCTATAACTTTAATATAGATCTTAATTTCCTCACATCCGCCGCGTTATGGGATGCTCCTGAAGAATTTTTTAAATCATTCACGCCTTCAAACGACAATCTTCCTTTTCGCAATGACTTCTTAAAAGATCGCAAGAATAACAGAATGGCTCAGTCTAAAACAAATTTTACAAAAGCGTTAGACGACGCAATTGAAGCATACAATTTCTGGATCAGCGAAGCAGGTTATCTTCCTTCTGCCATAAAAAATGAACTTGAAGAATTTGCATGGGCAAGAGATGAAGCTGTTAAATTAAAAGAATCAATCGAAGGCGGAAGCAGTTTCTCTTATAGTGATGAGAAAATCAGCATAAGCGTTAATTTTGATAAGTTCTTTACTTCCGGTCAATTAAGCATCGATAAATTGATTGAAACTTCAGGATTTGGCAGTAACATAAAACCTGTTTTTTACGGATATATCTTATCTGAAGTCTATTTTTGGGACGAAGAAAGTCAGGCTTATTTTTGGAAGGATGAATATAAATGGAGCAGCGGTCCTATAACCAATATTGATCAGTTAGAGAATTACGACGGGTTTGGAATCAAATTTATTTTTGACCCATTACAGGAAATATTTTCCTGCAATTTTATAAATTTCCCAGCCGGAGACGAGCAATACTTACCCCTATTTCCGGCTGAAATTGCGGAAATTATTTGGAAGTTCTATTACTAATTTACAGTGATTTAAATGCGCTGCTTTAAAAGAGCCTTGGCGCTTTGGTTAGGGCTCTTTTTTTACTTTCTATTGCCTCTGGACGCGCAGGAAAACTCTTTCCCGCTTGATGCTGAACTTTCAGGCGGGATTGGAACTCTTTGGGCGGAAGAAAGCGGTTCTGTTACATATTGGCAAAGCGGAGCGGGTTTTAATCTGTTTAACAGTATTTCTTTTAATTTTGCTTTTGAAAAGATAAATTCCAGCCTACCATGGGCAGATTTTTCCATTTTTGGTTTTATGGGACAATTTTGTTTAAACGTTCCTGAAGGAGGCGTAAATATTGCCGCCGGAACATTTAAACATCAGGATGTAAGTTTTGCCTCAGGTAAATCAGTTTTTTCCAATGAAGGAGGAAAAGGACGCTTTTTAAACGTATCAATACCTGTACGCCGTGAAAAATTAGAAATAACTCCATATCTTTTAATCAGTGATATTTCATGGGAAGACGGCAGCATGTACTGGTTTTTTGGCAAACCTAAAATCCCTTCTTTTAATGTTTTAGGAATCAATATCAGTCTGGATCAAACTGATATATATAAACATAGTTTAGGTTTGTACAGGAACGCATTGGATTTGGAAATTTTAAATAATGATGATGATATGCTTTTTGATTCTTTCCTGAAAAACGGAATTCTCTTTTACCGGTTTTCGATGGAAAAATCAGTAATAAATTTATCAGCGGCGATAGGCTGGCTTTATATCAGAACATTGTTTGAAGGGTCCTTAACCGCTGCTAATCAGCCTTATTTTCTTTTTCCTTTTTTGTTTTATAACGTAGACGCGTTTTATAACATACAGGCAGGATTCGCGCGAATCAATTTTCAGCATAATTTAAAAATTTTCCGCTATAGTTTTAACCTGAGTTTAATTCAAGTTTTAAACAACAACGGAGACATTGACCTTCATTACAAAATGAAAAAGCTTTTCGGCGGAGAAGAAACAACACAAACAATAGACCTCGACGTAAGCGCTCTTGGAGCCGCCATTTTATCGATAGAGGCGTCATTCCCGGACATATCACTCCCCGGAAATTTAAATCTTTATCTTGGGCTTCAAAAAACATTTTTTATACCATGGGGATATGATAATTTTTTATCTTCAATCAACATTCAAATCGGCGATATTTCAGACGTAAAAATAAATACATTAATTAAAACTATTTTACTTTCCGGTTTATCGATTAAAGGGATTGTTAGATGGTGAGAAAATATGGTATATTAGTATTAATGAATTATCCATTTAATTAATTTAACGGGAGACAATTATGCCGGATAAAAACAAAGATTGTAAATGCACATACCCCTGCAGCCGTCACGGCGACTGTAAGGCTTGCGAAGATTATCACCGCAAGGATGGCTCAAGAACTAACTGTGGCGCCCAAGAAAGCACGCGTAAGCGTGTGGATGAAAAAAATTAACGAGGCGTGGCGCAGTATTAAAGTCAATGAGATGAAGGGTGCGCGAGGGATTTATCCCGAGCAGCGCGCCCGGTCAAGTCCGTCGAAGGAAAAACGCTAATACAAAAAAGGAATAATCCTGTACTTCACTCTTCCCGGAGCAATAACAGATTTTTTTCCAAGCGCTTTTATAATTTTTTCTACTACATCGGCTGCTGTCATCGCGCATGGCAGCTTCACCTTGTCAGGGTCGCCTGAGGTTTCCGGCGTCAGGATCGCGTCTGCGCAGCAGGCGATTACATCGATACCATGCGGTTTTAATTCCTTCCGCAAACCTTCGGCGAGTATTGCGTTAAATGCCTTGGCTGCCGCCGTGTACGACACGAGTTTGGAGCTTTCTTGAGCGTCTACATCTGCAATAGATGACATCAGCACAATTCCGCCGCGTTTGTTTTGAATCATGCGATCGCTTAAAAGTTTTACAAGAAGCAGGGGCGTTCTTACATTGACATTCACGGCAAGCGATAATTTTTCTTCGCTTGTATTTTCAAACAAGCCGATCGGAGCGAAGGCGGCATTGTAAACCATAAGACCGATAAATATTTTCCTGTTTTCCCCGGAAAGTAAATCCGTTATCAGCTTTTTTATATTTTCAAAATCGCCAAGATCCGCCGCGGCGGAAATAACATCAACTGAATATTTCTCCTTAATCCTCGCGGCTGTATCTTCCAGCCGTTTTTTATCTCCGGCAATAATGATCAGATTAAATCCCCTGCGCGCAAGCGCTTCTGAATAAGCCGCGCCCAATCCATCGGAGCCGTCTGCGACAAGAGCCCATGGTCCGTATTTTTTACAGAAATCTAAATATTGCCTTATTTTATTCATTTGTTAATTTTTATTATAAAAAGTGTTTATGTGTCAAGGAGAAAAATTTTACCTACGCCACAACATTCGCCGTCTTGCCGCAGGAGGCGCAGCTAAAGCTGCGGGCGCAAGTGTTGTTAACCAGCCCCGAAGCATCCACATTATATCCGTTTCGTTTAATAAGCGTTGAGCCGCAGATTGTGCAGAGGGTGTCGTTATTAAAATTGGAGTTGCCGGTGTAAACATAGGTTAATAATTTTTTTGCGTTTTTTGCGGCGTTTGCTAAAAAGTTTTGGTTTGTCGGCGGAGCGTTCCAGCGGTAATCGGGGTGATAGGCGGAAAGATGCCAGGGTATGTCTTTGTTTACAGAGGCGATAAATTCCGCGGCGGCTGTTAGTTCGTCGTTGGAATCGTTTAAATCGGGCACTACTAAAGTTGTCACTTCAACATGAACATTCATTCTGTTGCAGAGCTGTATGAAATCCATAACTGTTTGTAAATCGCCGCCTAGAATTTTTTTGTAAGTTTCTGCGGAAAAACTTTTTAGATCGACGTTTACCGCGTCTGTAAATTTTAAAATCGCGGCGGCGGCATTTGAGCTGATGCTGCCGTTTGTTACAAGCACATTGGCAATGCCGTGTTTGCGCGCGAGCGTCATGCAGTCAAGGATGTATTCCGCGTGAACTAATGGCTCTGAATATGTGTATGCAATGGAGGGGGAATCTTCTTTTAGCGCGGCGGAAATTATTTCGCCGCATTGCATCCATTTTCCGGGGACGTCTGTATTCTGCGATATGTGCCAGTTCTGACAAAACGGGCAGTGCAGATTGCAGCCGGCAAAACCGAGCGATATAATTTTTGAGTTTGGCTTAAAATGATAAAGAGGTTTTTTTTCTATGGGGTCAAGCGCAAGAGCGGTGATGAATCCGTAAAAGGGAATGATGCCTTTTCCGCTCTTGTTGCCTCTTACTCCGCATATTCCAAAACCGCCGCTTTTTATTTCGCATTTATTCGGGCAAAGATTGCAGCGTATGCTTTGATCGGAACCTTGTTCTGCGGCGCCTCGTTCCTGCGGTTCTGTCAAGAAGAGGGGAGGTCGTATGAATTGTGAAAATGCAGACGCTTTTATCATTGGACCTCGAATGGTTCAAGTCTTACTCCGACAGAGCCGCGTTTTATCCAGAGTTTTACAAGCGGTACGCCTTCGCCGGCTTCGGTAACGGCGGACGGAATTTCTTCCACGAATAAAATATCTTCAAGATTAAATTCCAATACCGCGGGTTCGTCTCCAAGAGGATCTTTTACAAGAATAAGTTTTGTTTTATCGGATGGATGCGTTCTTGGACAGCCCGCGAATGGAACGCCGCCGCTCGGGTGGCCCTTTGCGAATTTTGCAATGCCGTTTAATGGTAATAATTCAAGATAGTTCATGTTTTGAAATATTCCTCCTTATATACATAATAAATCAAATAACATTGATAAACAATAAAAATTTTAATATGATTTATATATGGATAAAAAAGCGTTCTATATTTTAAAAGATTCGCTATTATCATCTGACGTGATTTCCGACTCTCAGATTAAAGAGGTCCGTCAGTTTCTTGCGGATTACAGCGTTGAAGGATGGCAAACCTCCGGCGAAGTTCCCCCCGGCATCGAAGGTATTGACCGTCTTAAAGATTTAAGCGATCTTTTGCGCGCCTGCCACATTGCCCAATGGAGGCGCGATTCGCGTTTCTGCGGAACATGCGGCGCGTTAAACGGCGACGCGCAGGACTGCTCTGTACACCGCGTCTGCCCAAAGTGCGGACGGCTTGAGTTCCCGCGGATATGTCCCGCTGTTATTACGATTATTACCGACGCTGAAAACAGGATACTGCTTGCGCATAACAAAAGGTTCAAGGACGGGGTTTACAGCCACATTTCCGGTTTTACCGAAGCGGGCGAGACGCTGGAAGAAACAGTGGCGAGGGAAATCCGCGAAGAGGTAAACATCGAAGTTCAAAATATCGAATATATTAAGTCTCAGCCCTGGCCTTTTCCCAATTCTCTTATGGTAGGTTTTAAAGCCCGTTTCCTGTCGGGGACGATAAAACCTGACGGCGAAGAAATCGAAGACGCAAAATGGTTTACAAAAGAGAACCTGCCGGAACTGCCCGCGCATGGTTCCCTGTCGCGCTTTATGATAAACGATTGGCTTGCCGGAAAACTTTAAGCCAAATTATTTTTCGGTGCGAAGGATTTCGATAATCCGCCAGTGCCTTTTCCTGTCCGTTCTTAATGTTATCACATCGCTTCTGTCTCTTGCGTGATTTTCGGTCGGCGACCAGAGTAAATAGTCGGCGCGGTAGACAACAAGACCGTCATCTTCGCTGCCGCCAATGTAAGTGATAGTTAAATCTGTTACCCCGAAAACATTGGGCGCCGGCAGTTCGCCTCCCTTTTCTTTCCATGCTCTTGCCTGGACAATCAACGGATTGCCTGAGCCTTCGTAAGCCTGTCTCTGTTTAAAAACAGCGAAAAAACTTGTCGCTGCGTTTATATCAGTTTTGTCCGCTCCGTTAACGCAGGCTTCCATAAAGACACGATCCAAAGAACTGAACGCGTCAAAGTACGCGGTGACGACTCTGTCAGGCGACAAGCCCGATGTTGTCGGACGCTGTCTGACTCCCTGAAAAGTGCTGAAAAGAACAAACAAGGCGAATAATACGCCGATTGAGATTCCGATTATTAAATGTTTGTTCGCCGCCGCGAATCGTTGTGTTTTTATAACGACGTTTTTCCTGAATAAAAAACTTTTACCGTCTTTTTCAGCCTGTTTTGTTTTTTCCAATGATATTGCGGCAAACAGCGAATCTATGCCAACCGCGGCGCCTGTTTTATCCGTCAGCATTTCAAGAATGCCGGAAAGAATATCTGTTCCGCTCATCGACGGCTTTTTCTTCGCGACAGGCAGAAGAAGCGCGGATTGGATAAGCTCCGCAAGTTTTTCATTCAATGTCGGCGCCGCAGGCTGCACCGGCATGAAAATACCTTCTCTCATATCCTCATAAAGTTCCGCGCCTGAATATGGATGATTGCCCGTTAAAATTTTATACAGCATCACTCCGGCGCAAAAAGCCGCTGCCTCCATGTCTAATAAATCCGGGCAGTTGTATTTATCGTTTAAACTCTGATCCGGTCTTGTGCTTTCAAGATAGAGGCAGCGAGTCGATAAATGTTCAGGCGCGAAGTAAACGGTTCCCCTGGGATGGGTCTGAGTGTCTTCCAGACAAACAATTGACGCGCCAAGATTTAAAACGGTGCGTGTCTCGCCAAGAAACATTTTCGCTTTTATCCAGTAAATAACAGCCTGCAGAGCAGTCTGGCGCTGAGCGGTCTGCTTTGCGGATTGAATTAACGCTTCCGTTTCTTCAAGCAGCATATCCATTCTTTTTCCATGCACGGCAGGTCCAAACACTGTCATGCAGCCGTTGATTTCATTTACTCCCGCGGCTTTCCAAACTTCGTGCGAGCCGTCCATGTTTACAACATAGCCGGGTTCGATCAAACTCTGAGACATTTTTGTCCGCGCGAATGAACGCGGATCAAGCCCTGTGTCAAAACATACTGACGCGGAGTCATTAACATTGGAAATACGAATTCGTTGTACCATTTTTCTCTTATCTATCTTGATGAATACAGATAACGGAAATATTCCATATCTGTCGTGAGCGTTTTATCAAACTTCGGCATAGTCTGCCTGTATGATTCAATTGCCCTCCAGAAGCTATAAAATGCCGCTCTGTCGCCGCCTGAGTATGCGGAAGCATAAATTCTCGCGGCTTCGGCGTCGGCATTTCCCATAATTGTTTGAGCCTGCGTATATGCCGCAGATGATATCGAACGTTTTTCATTGTCCATTTTACCAAGCCATTCGGCTTTTCTGCCTTCGCCTTCCGAGCGGAAAGCCATAGCTATCTGGTTGCGTTCTCTGATCATACGCGCATAAACGCTCGGCGTAAGTTCCGGTGAATAAGAAATCTGCCTTGTTACCACATCGATAAGTTCTATGCCAAACTCGGGAACTGCCCGCTGTGAACGCGCAAGAATTAATTCCGCAAGCTGCCGCCTTCCCCTGACAACCGGCTCAAAAGAACTGTTCTGCGATGTAGTAGAGATAATATCGACATCGATGTTTTCCCCAAGCCCGAGAGATTCAGGACCTGTGGAACGGTCTAAAATGATGTTTGAATTGCGGACAGATTCGTGCAGCGGGTTTTCAGCTACAACGGTGCGAACTTCCGAGTCGATAATTTCTGCAAGTTTGGAATATGCCGCATCTACGGTATTAATGGATTCATAGAATTTCTTTGGATCTGAAATCCGCCAGCGGGCTGTAACATCGACAAAGATAAACTGTCTTTCCGCTGTCGGCATAACTCTGGCTTCGCCGTCCCATGCCATTATTTTTTTCGGATAACGGACAACTTCGTCAATAAAAGGAATCTTTACTTTTAATCCAGCCGTTGTAACAACGCTTGTTATTTTTCCAAACTGTACTATAACCGCCTGTTCTCCCTCGTTTATTACGTAAAGAGGACCCGCGACTAATACGCCTATAAATATAACTAAACAAACAACGATAGTGGTAACAACTTTTTTCATTATCTTCCTCCCATGTTAAGCATTGGCAGGAAATTATCAAGATTGCGATCTATCATCCTTACGCTTTTTTCATCTTTAAATACTTCCTCGATCATTTCGTAGTACAGACGCTGCCTTGTAACTTCGGGAGCGTTGCGGAATTCGTTATACACGGAATTAAAACGGGCAACATCGCCTCTTGCTTTATTTACGCGTTCCGTCGCATACCCCTGAGCAATCTGTATCGTGCGCTCCGCTTCGCCTCTGGCTCTTGGGATTTCCTCATTGTAAACCTGCTGTCCTTCGTTAATAAGGCGTTCAAGATCCTGCATCGCCTTATTTACGTCCTCGAAAGCCTCCTGCACGCCTGACGGGGGAGTTACATTCTGAAGCTTAACATTGACAACATCGATGCCAAGTCCGTATTCGCGGAACCTGTCGTTCATTATTGCCAGAGCTTCAATTTCGATGGCGCTTCGCTCGATACCCATAATGTCCATGATTGCGCGGTCGCCCACGAGCATATTGATCGCAGAACGCGACACGTCGCGGATTGTCGGACGGCGTTCGTTCACGTTAAAAGTCCATGCTTTTGGATCGACAACGCGGTATTGAATGATCCACTCAACATCTACAATATTTAAATCGCCCGTAAGCATGACGGATTCGGTTGACTGGCTGGTATAGGCGGGGTAATTTCCGCCCCTCCTCGTGCGAAAGCCGAATTCTTCGGTCTGGAAAGTACGGACATTTACCGTATAATTCTGGTCAATGCCGAAGGGAAGCTTCAGGTGAAGACCGGGCTCCCTTATGGCAATAAACCTGCCAAAACGGGTTATAACTGCCTGTTCAGTCTGATCGACTATAAAAATACTGGTGCCAAGGAGTATGAGCGCCACTATTCCCGCGATAATTATCACAAGCAATTTTGGGCTGAATTTGCCCATCATCTGGGGGGTGAATTTCATAATAATGAGTATACTATATGCCCTTTTAAAACTCAAGTAATAGCATTATAATGAAAGAAACAGGAGGTTTTTCCATGGCTAATAATTTTGATTTTACTATTGAATCACTTGGTAAAGCGACAGTTCAGTCACCGATCGATATGTCTAAATCCGCCGGAGATAAATCGGCTAATTATGTAACAGATGATCAATTTGTGCGCCTTGATAAATTTGTTATACCCGGAGCCCAGCGTCCGATCAAAAAAACGCAGGTTCTGCAGTGCGCAGGTCCGAGGGAGAAAATTTATTTTACTCCCGCCCATGTTCATGCCGGTATTGTAAGCTGCGGCGGACTTTGCCCCGGAATTAACGATGTAATAAGATCTGTTGTCCGGTGCTTGTCGACGCGTTACGGAGTGACAAGAATTTCGGGCATCCGTTACGGATACCTTGGTCTTTTATCCACAGCGCAGTATGGAGTAAGGCATTTGGACGCCGACACTGTTGATGACATTCACAAATTGGGCGGCACATTTTTGGGCAGCGCGCGCGGCGGCGGAAGGCAGGTAGTTGAGATTGTCGATACGATAGAAAAACTTAATTTAAATATGATGTTTGTAATCGGCGGAGACGGCACTCAGCGCGGCACGCTTGATATCGCCGAAGAAGTTGATAAACGCAAATTAAAAGTTGCATTGATCGGCATCCCGAAAACAGTAGATAACGACTTTGTTTTAATAGACCGTTCATTTGGTTTTAACACAGCTGTAGCGAAAGCGGTCGAAGTTGTTTCTGCCGCGCATGTCGAAGCCGCGTCCGCGATTAACGGCATCGGGCTTGTAAAAGTAATGGGCAGGGATTCAGGTTTTATCGCGGCGCATACTGCGCTTGCAAGCCACGAAGTAAACTTTGTATTGATTCCTGAAGTTCCATTTAACCTTGAAGGTTACAACGGCTTTTTACATCATCTGGAAGAAAGGATTACGAAACGCGGTCATGCTTTGGTTATCGTCGCCGAAGGCGCAATGCAGGATCAGCTTTTAAAAGAAAAGAAACATGACGCGGGCGGCAATGTCAAAATGGCTGACGTAGGCGTTTATATCCGCTCAAGGATTATCAAACACTTTGAAGAAAGAGGGATCGAGATCAATTTAAAATACATCGACCCCAGTTACGCAATCCGCTCCGCTCCCGCAAACCCGGACGATTCAATTTACTGCGAACGCCTTGGCAACGCGGCGGTACACGCGGCGATGGCTGGAAAGACAAAGATGATCATCGGACTTGTGAATAATGAATTTGTGCATCTGCCGATTAGGCAGGTAATCAAACAGCGCAATAAGGTAGACCCGGAAAGCAGCTTATGGCGCGATACGATCGACGCTACGCACCAGCCGCCTCTTATGGTTAACAGGTTTAATTGATTTTAACTTTCGAATATCTCGTGGAGAAATAGCGCGGCAGCCTGTGAAACATTCAGGCTGTCGATATTTCCCGTCCCCGGGATACGCAGCAAATATGAACATTGATCCTTAACATTTTTAGGCAGACCCGTTTCTTCGTTCCCCATTACAAGAACAACGCCCTTTTCTTTTAAAACGCCGCGCAGGTCTCCAATTCTCATTCTGGCTCTTGTATCCGTCCCAATCGTTGTAAGTTTCTTTGAAGCGTCTTTTAAAAAAGCGGCGGAGTTTGTGATCTTGCGCATAGTTAAATGTTCAAAGCCGCCTTCTGCAATGCGGTAAGCGCTTGTTGTAAGGCGCGCCTCGGTATCTTTTTCGTTTAACACGATGAATGACGCGTCAAAAAAAGCAGCCGCTCTCGCGATGGCGCCGAGGTTGTGATCGTTTCCGACAGAGTGAAGAAGCACCCCTGTTTTTTTTTCGTCCGCCCAAAGTTCAAGGTCTTCAAAACTTAACATTTCGACAACCGGCTCTTCGATCATTGCCACAACGCCCTGATGGTGAACGCTTTTGCAGACACGTTCAAGCTCCTCATCTTCGCAGATCTTGTAAGGACGTTTGCGTTCTGCGAGCTGTTTGCAAATGCCGGTGAATGATTTAAGACGATCTTCGCGCATGAAGAGCCTGTTGATAATTTGCGGATGATGTTCGCCGACGGCAAGGACTGCGTTCATGCCGCAGACAGCCAGTTCTTCAGTCATTTTATTTCTCATATCAAAAACAGTATACAATAAATACAATTCTTGGTATCATGTTTTTGTGGCGGGGAAAAAAACAAACGTAAAAATAAAATCGAAAAACGCTCAGGTAATAGTCATTTTCTGGCTCATTTTTATAATTATCATTATCAGTATTTTCATGGTTAAATTCCCCGTTATCGAGAAGAATTTTAAACTTTTTAAAACGCGCATAACCGCCGCCTCAAACGCGGAAGAAGAAATACTGCCTTTGGATGAAGAAGAACCCGCGGTGACCGTCACGGTTCAGCAGCAACCCGCAAGACCCGCGCCTCAAACGCAAACTCAAACAACAGAGCCTGCAAAACCCGGCGCTCCCGAACCCGCAAAACCCGCCGCTCAAACAACCCAGCCTGCGGCTCCAGCCCCTAAGACATCAACTCAAACACAACCCGCCGCGCAGACAACGCCGCCTGTACAAACAAGGGACAGATCGATTTATTACACGCAGGTAAACAACGACGGTCAGATTCTTCATTCAAAGGTGACGCGAAGAGTCCCTGTTTCAGATTCCCCCATGCAGGATTCTCTGAACGTTCTGCTAAAGGGACCGACAGCGGAAGAGCTAAGCAAGGGCATTGTCAATCTTATTCCGCAAAACACCAGAGTACTTTCCGCGACAGTCCGCGGAAGCACCGCCTACATAAGCTTCAGCGAAGATTTCCTTTTTAACACATTCGGCGTAGAAGGCTACGTCGCCTCCCTCAGGCAGATTGTCTGGACAGTAACCGAGTTTCAAAATGTCAAAGACGTACAGATTTTGATTGAAGGCAGGCGGATGGACTACCTCGGCGAAGGCATCTGGATTGGAAGCCCTATTAACAGACAATCATTTTAGTTGAAGCGCAAAGCCTGCGGTTCCTGTGTCCCAAGTTTAAATGACATCCTAAAAACTTAGCTATCCAACTGATAACAAGAGAATTTGTACTAAAACTTACGCTTAATATTTGCCGGAATCTCTAAATATGAATAGTTTGTAATAACCTCACCCCTCCCTGACAATCCTTAAATCTCTCTGAGGCAGCGGTATTTGCAAACCTGCTTCTTCGATTTTTGATTTGATGGTTTTGTTCATGTCCCAGTAGAGGGTCCAGTAGTTTTCAACTGATGTCCAGAGGCGGACGGTTATTTTTACGTAGTTTTCTTCGATCGATTGCAGAATGATTTGCGGAGCGGGGTCTTGCATGATGCGGTCTTCTTTGTCGATGATGTTTTGCATTACTTGAAATGCGGTGTCAACTGAATCTGAATAGGCTATGCCGATGGAAAGGTCCGCGCGGCGTTTTCCGTTTCTGGTGTAGTTTTTGACTGGGTTGCCGCAGATGGCGGAATTTGGGGCGGAAATGTAGATGCCGTCAAGCGTTTCTAAGATCGTGGAAAGAAGATGTATTTCTTTTACTGTTCCGCTGTATGTAGTGAACTCGATAAATTCGCCGATGCGGATACTGCCCATTACCAGTAATATTATACCCGATACAAGGTTGCCTAAAATATCTTTGAGCGCAAGACCGACGGCGATACCTGCAACGCCAAGGACTGCAAGTATGCTGGCTGTGTTTACTCCAAAGATGTTTAGTATCATTATAAAACAGATAACCAGAATTCCGTAACGAATCAGCGCCTTTATAATTGGCATCACTATTCCGTCAACCGGCAGCCGTTTTGGATCGGCTTTTTTAATTAATTTCAGCGCGCCTTTGGAGATAATAATACCAACCGTAAGTATTAATGCCGCCGCGACCAGATCTTTTAATATCTCCAGCATGGTGCCGGAATGAATCTCCCAAAGATTCAAAAGCTGTTGTCCCATTCCGGTATTTTATCATAATTTTATGCGCGCCGAAAGCTCCCGAAAAGCAGGGATACTATACTAAATCAATGATTTATTGTATGATCTTAATGAGGCTCTGATCTGTCTTTTTTACTATATCAAGAGTATTTGGAGAGGTTTTGGATTGTTAGGATTTACTTCCACTTTAAAACGATTTCTTCAGACAAGGGACGAGTTGTCTCTTGGTAATATAAGGCGTGATCTATGGCCTCTTTTGCTGATTTTTCCTCTTTCTGTTATTTTAGGCGATTTTCGCTATTTCAATCTGAATATCGAATTTTCGGGATTTCAATCTTATGAGCTTATGCTCTATCCGCTGGGGCTTGGGTGGCTTGTGCTTGCCTTTATGCCAAAACGGTTTATTGTGCCCCTCCTTCAAATAGCGGCGGTCTGCTGCGCCATATTGATTCCCTTCCAATTGCTGCTTACCGATGAAGTGCCAAAACTGGCGGCTTTTATGGCTTTTCAGTTTTTAAACGGTATCTGCGCCGCCTGCGCTTTTTCGTTCTTCTGCTTCAAATTAAATAACGTGGAAAGGCTTTTTGGCATGGCATTGATCCTTTTCTACTACAGTCTTTACTACACAATCTACAGGGCATTTCCTGTCGTTCAGGCGGTTTATAAGTTATACGGCGGCATAGTGGTAATGGCATTCTACCTGATTATTATTTTGCTGCTGGTCAGGATTTTAAGTAAAACCGAAAATGATAATAATAAAATAGAAGAAACCGCTGGAACCGCACAGACGGAGAAAACTGCGGGAACGGCGGAACTTTCGGACGGAAAGCATACCATTGTAAAAATTGTTATCGGGCTTCACATTATCTATTACTCGATAATGTGCATGATCAATTACATCGAAAGCGCCGATAAAATTATTTTCAGTCTGCCCTATGGTTTAGGTCAGCTTACTTCCATTCTGGTTATCACTTTAATTATGCTGATAAGTAACCGCAACTCGCTTTATATTTGGCTGATGTTCCTTGTCTTCTCGCTTTTCGGGCTGACTATTGTAAATTACAATTCTGACGCGGCTCATTTTGCCGGGTCGCTGATATACGGTCTTGGCGACGGTTTGGGGTATATCATCATTTACTACCTGTGTTCGGGCGCGATTAAAAAAAGCAAATCAATAAAAATGTACAAACTTTTCTGTGTGATTTTATTTATCGAATACTTTTTTATATCGGGTATTTTATCGCGGGTTTTTGATCGACATGACGGGTCGAACCATGTAATCGCCCTCAGCGTTGTGGTAATTTTTAGCTCCTGTTGTTTCCTGATCCTTCCCTATCTGCAGAGAAAGCTGTTTGAAGCTGACTGGACAGACGGTCTTCACTTGAAGGATATGACCGAGTATACCCAGGGTCTTGCGGAAACGGGTGTTATCAATATTAACGAAAATCTTGATTTGACGGAAAGAGAGCACGAAGTTTTTACCATGCTGCTGGAAGGCAGGGCTCCCAAGGAGATTGCCTTTACCCTAAAAATAAGCTACCCAACCGTCAATTTCCATATCGCCAATCTATACCGAAAACTCGGAGTACAGAGCAGAGCGGAATTATTCGGCAAATATAAGAAATAAAACCCCGATTGACCGCCAAAAACAGCCAAACCTATTACTTTTACTAGGTATAAAATGACCCAAAAACGCAAAACCTATTAGATTTAATAGGGTGTCAAATTGTAAAAAACAATAAAAAATAAGAGTTAATTATGAGCGTTCCACTTACCAAACGAACAACTGACTGTTCAAGCATGGACTCATTCTCATTCATTTTCTACTGCGACAGCTGCGGCAGCGAGTGGAAGAGCCCTTCCATTCCGTTTGAATCAGGCGGTTTTGCCGCCATCGAAAACGGGGAGGTCCGCCAGATGATTTGGGCGCAGGAACATAGAACCGCGTTTGAAAGAGCCGATCTGGAAGCCCACTTCCATTTTAGCTATTCCACCGAAAGCGGGAAGTGGATCTGCGACGAGTGTTATATCGCGCAGGAAAGTAAAAACAGCGTTTACAAGAAATGTTCCTGACGCTGATTTTTGATTTAGCAAGTAAGTCTGTATGGACTGAATATATATGTCGGCGGACATTAAACGTGGAAAAATGAGGAGGGTTTGAAATGAATAAATATTTCAGGCAAATTGGCTTTATCGCTCTTGCGGTAATACTGGGATTTTCGATTGCGGGGTGCGGGGATCCTACTGATAACCTCGGTACGGATACCGTCAAAACCGCTTTGGGAACTCCTGCAAATGTAAAGGTGGTTCCAAGCGATACGGCTTTAACTCTTGCGTGGGATGCAGTGCAGGGAGCTGACTCGTACACTGTGGAAATTGACGGGAATTTATTTAACAGATCTGTTACAAACTACGATCTTATAAATCTTGCGCTCAATCCGAAAGAGTATCAAATTAAGGTTAGAGCTGTCGCTGCCAACGGCGATTCTAAATACAAGGATTCTGACTGGTCAAGTCCGGTTAAGTGCGAACCTGCGGAATATATTTTTACTTTTGGAGGTGATACTTCGCAGAATGTCAGGTCCGCCGCGGGCAGAGAGACAATAACAGGGCTTACCAAATTCGGCAAAACGCTGAATACAATTGTAATCCCTGAGAAAGTCGGTTCCGTTACAATTACTACAATTGGAGAAAGCGCGTTTGCCGACAACAAATCAATTCAATCCATTTCATTGCCTGAAACAATAATAACGATACAAGCCAATGCTTTTTCCGGCACCGATATATCAAACATCGTTATACCGGAATCGGTAATATCTATCGGCGACGGCGCGTTTGCCAATTGTATTGTGCTTGTGGTGATTGTATTTGTAAATCCCGCGTCACTTGATTTGGGCGATAATGTTTTTGAAGGCTGTGAACAGATTGAATCAATTGTTGTTCCTGCGGAAGTAAAAGACGCTTTTACGGCTAAGATTACGGAATCAACGCCGGAACTGGCTGATATTATAGATGAAATTGTAACGTCGGTAACAGTAACCGGCATCGCTGTGACAAAATCTCCCGCAAAGATAACATATCTTACCGGTGAAACTCTTGACACAAGCGGCATCGAAGTAACCGCGACAATGAGTGATAAATCAACCCAGGTAATATCATCGGGATTATCGTTTAATCCTACAAAATTGGATACGGTAGGAACAATTACAATAACTGTTTCATACATAGACCTGAGCGCGGAATTTACGGTAACTGTTACAGCTCCTCCTTCAGGCGGACCTGATCCTGCTCTTAACGGGACATGGATTAGTAAAGTATATAGAGAGACGAATTCTCCTACTCAATTTGTACCATGTTCTAAACACGGGCAGGGTACAAGTGGAAATGCCGGCAGCGACGACGGCGGAAAAGCTGAAGATTGCCCTGATTGCAAATTTATTTATGAAGAGACGGAAATTAATGAATACGAATTAGAATTGGTTCTTAACAACGGTAATTGGGAATGGAAAGAAGATGGTGAGGCAATCAGGAAGGGAACTTATACTGCTTCAGGCGGCAATATGACATTTACAACAACTCTTTGTGTTATTGGAGGAAGTGAAGAGGTCGATTCAGATAATCCTTCAGCTGTAAAAAGTACTACCATATGGGGTACAAGAGATGAGGCAATGAAAATACTTATGGAGGATATTGGTTTTTCCAGAGAAGAAGCTGAAGAGTACCTTAACTCTATGTATTTTATCAGCGGAATAGGAACATACTCTGCTGCCAGCCTTACTTTAACAGGTTATGGCGAGGTTATGGCTGAGTTATACGGCGAGTCTATGGTATTTACGAGGGGAACATCATCAGGGCAATCTTACAAAGTAAATATAAATTACACTCCTGAACAGGGCGGCGGAATTACCGTTAATCCGCAGGGAAGCATCGCTGCGGGAACAAATGTAACGATTGTCGTAAGCATCAATCAAGGTTTCACACTTGGAAGCTTAAACGTAACGAACGCAAGTAACGGCAATAGTATTAATCACCGTCCGCTCTCAGGCAGCGCGTCTGGCAGCAACACTTACACTTTCACCATGCCGGCTTCGGCTGTTACAATCAGCGCGGTATTTACTTCAACAGGAACACCGGAACAGTCATATACGGTAATCTTTGACGCAGACGGCGGCGCATTTCCTGCCGGTGTTGCGGGCGTTTCCAATGATGGCAGCAAAATTATCTTACAAGCTGCGGCTGGACAGATTATTCAATCAAGCCGGGTGCCAAATCCGACCAGACAGGGTTATTCATTCGACTGCTGGATGTCTTCCGCAAATGACGGGAAGGGAGGAAACTTATATTTTTATTTAGGCGAATCCCTGATAACAAGCGATATGAATATTTTCGCCGTATGGAAAACAAGCGGGAACGGCGGCGCTACATATAGTATATCGGCGCCTTCAGGAATGACAGGCGGAAGCATTACAACCGATCCTAAAGGAAGCGCGGCGGCAGGCGCAGCTGTAACGGTTTATGTAAGCGCAAACCCGGGTTATGAATTTGATGTTAATAATTTTAAAGTAATTAACACAAGCTCAGGCGCTTCGGTTAATTGGAATAATCAAACCACAGGCAGCGCGGGAGGTTATACATTTACAATGCCGGCTGCGAATGTAACAATCAGCGGCTCATTTACGCCGGTAAATCCCGGCAGCGGCACTGAGAATGATCCGTTTAAACTTGGCGACAACAAAAGAATGAGCGGAGTTTTAAGCGGTTCAACCGCCGAATTATGGTACAGTTTCTCTGTAACAGCCGGTACAAGGTACTATGTTAATTTGTATGATTCAACCGGCAGCAATTACTACATGGCAACTTACAGTAATGGAACTATCATAACTGATAAGCCATCGTATGAAGGACGTCACGATATTAACGTTAGCGCGGACGGCATAATAAAAGTTAAGGTTTATCCGTCATCAAACCCAATTAACGCTGACGGTTTTGAAATAGGGTACAACACCACAGGCGCTCCAATTGCGGCATACTACCTAACTTCTTCTTCTTATTTTACAGGCGGAACGTTAAATACAAGTCATTCGGGTTATATTATAGAGGGAACAACTGTTACGATTACAGCAACTGCCGAGACAGGTTACGCATTTGATCCGTCAAACCTTTCGATAACAAGTAATGGCGTTACAATAACATATCAGGCTAACGGTACAGGCGGTTATACCTTCGTCATGCCCGCTTCGGCTGTTTCCATAAGCGGTATAGAGTTTAAAGAAACCGGAACATTCTATGATATTACAATGAACCCGGGAGCAAACGGATCGATATATACTCAGCCTTACGGCCGCGCGGTGGTGGGAGCATCTGTATCAGTTAATGTATACGGCGATGAAGATTACAAATACACTGAATCGAGCCTTGAGATAAAAGACAGCAGCGGGAAAAATGTCGCTTATCAACAGGAACACAGCAGCGGCTTTACTTTCACCATGCCGGCTTCGAATGTTACGATCACTGCGAAATTTGAAGCCTCAATAAGAGTCAGCTATGAAAACGTAACCGCTAATGGCAGTCAAACTCAAACCACCACGCAGCTAACATTTACTCTTAGCAAGGCAGTTCCCGGTCTTACAGCGGCGGATATTACATTAAGTAATAACGACAACAGATCAATAACCAAAGGAACGTTAAGTAATGTCGGAGCGGTTTATACTCTGCCAATCACCATTGAAAAAGATCCTAATTATCCATACATGGCGGATAAGTGGTCAGGACAGGTAATGATCAATATAACTAAACAGGGTTATGATATTTCATATGGCACTTACTATACGAACTGCTACTTCTATTACTACAATATTCCGGCAGGCTTTCAGGGAAAAGAATATAGATTTATGGCGCAGAATGGAAGCCCCGGAGTTGGAGCCAACGGAGAAACAAAAGCGAAATTTTCCTCGACCGGACCTGTGCTTACAATCTACAACGCGGATGATGAAGTAGTACATACATTTAACGATATCAGGATTGACAGTACAGGCGACACAGTACTTTACGGGGCGAGTGTGCTTCATGGCTATTGGGTTTATATCTATTCTGAAAATGTCAAAATAGGGATCATGTTTGGATATAGAAAATATGATTGCTCTAGTCCAGCCGATGTGGAACTCTATCTGGGAACAAGAGTAGATACATTCGTTGATTATGTAGTAAAGGATCTAAAAGTTGCGGATTATGAGAAGTATTTGGATACTTCAGATATGGTAAGCGCTGTTAACGGCGAGTTTGATCCTGTTAATTAATTAAAACTCAAACGGCATTATTCAGGTTTTACCTGTTTAATGCCGTTTGGCTTTGCAAGGAAATAATTTTTGTGAACCGGATAAATGAATAACGAGGTTATATGAAAGGTTTTATCGATTGGTTTTTACCAATTATGGATGAGTTAAGTAAATCACATGAAACGCCGGAATCTGCGGGCGTTAAAACTATGCCCGGCAAAAGGAGACGTTTACGATATGTGTCATCTGCTATTTTCACTGTTATAAGCTCAAGGAAAAGACATAGATGGATCGCAGGCTCCGCAGCCGCCGGTTCTGCATCTAACGGTTAATTATAAAAACGTAAAATCAAGTTCACGCCGCAATCGTTTTAAGTCAATCAGCTTAAAACGCAACAAAAGTCCATATTTTGGCGCTTTATGTCCATAGCGGTTATATCGCTGTTCCGTGGTATAATAAGAAAGGTAGAACATGATTTACGATTACAAGGAAAACCGTCAAATAAGAATTTTCATCTCTTCCACTTTCAGGGACATGATGAAAGAACGCGATTATCTTATAACAAGGGTTTTTCCTGAACTGCGCCGCTATTGCGAAGAGCGCGACATCAGTTTATTCGAGCTGGACCTCCGCTGGGGCGTAACTCAGGAAGAATCCGAGAATATGATGGCGTTTAAAATCTGCCTTAACGAAGTTGATAATACAAGACCTTTTTTTATCGGTCTTCTCGGCGAACGCTACGGCTGGGTGCCGGATGAAAAAACAATAGAACAGATGAAGCCTACAAACGTATTTGAAGAATATGAATGGCTGATGGAAGAATTAAAAAATTACAAAAGTATTACAGAAGTGGAAATGCACGACGGCGCTTTTCTGCCTAATGATGAAATAAACGCGTATTTTTATATCCGCTCGCCGAAAATGGAAACGCCGGATGAGTTCAGGGAAGAAAAAGGCAGCCTTGGCGAAAAAATGCTTTTGAAATTAAAAGAAAAGATTAAGAACGATCCAAGATACGATGAAAATATTTATGAGAGCGTTGAACAGCTAGGGTTCCAGGTAGAAGAAGACTTTAAAGCTCTTGTAGATAAACTTTTCCCGGAAAAAAAACCGCTTTCCGCTTTTGAAAAAGAACGCCTGCAGCAGTACGTGTATTTAAAAAGTAAAACGCGCGCCTATGCCGCAAATCCCGAATGGATGAGTTTCCTTGATGATTTTGCGGATAACGACAAGAAGGAAGCCGCTATTACGGGCGAAAGCGGAATGGGGCAGTGCTCTCTTCTTGCCAACTGGATTGCGAACCGTCAGAATATGCGTATAAAAAATGAAAAAATAATTTATCATTTTGCAGGAATTTCGCAGAGCGAGGGCGATTATACAAAAATTACCCAAAGGCTGATAAATGAAATAAAAAATTTTATAAAACCGGAAAACTCAGACGATAAAAAACAAAAAAACTTTTTATCCTATTTTATAAAATTAATCGAAGAATTAAATAAAAGCGGCGATGACGATTTACGGGAAGAGCTGCAGGATATGTTATTCGCAATACCTGAAGATCAAAAACTGATAGTTATCCTTGACAGCCTTGATCGCCTTGATGACAATGAAGATAACGCTAAAATGCTTAACTGGATACCGGCGTTTCCTGACAATGTAAAATTTATTTATTCGTCAACATCAGGCGATAAAACCATCGAAGCCCTTGCGCGAAAAACGGATCAGAAACTTAATTTGGAATCCCTGCCTGTTCAGACAAGAAGAGAGTTAATAACAAAATATTTTGAAAAATTCAGCAAGAAGCTGAGCGCCGCGCAGATGGAAATGATTGTTTCCGATAAAAAATGCGAAAACCCCGCGATACTTGCTTCCATTCTTGATAACCTTCGCATATTCGGAAACTTTGACATTTTGGACAAACAGATAGAAGAACGCCTTTCACTTGGCACCGGCGAGAGCCTGTTTGATTTATATTTGCAGAATATAGAATCGCTGTTCGCCGAAGGTTCCCGTCAAAATACTGTAAAAGATATACTTTCAATTCTGGCAGTCTCAAGGAGAGGGCTTAGGGAGACGGAAATTATTAACATTTCAAAGGTTCCTAAATTGTACTGGTCTCAGCTTTCCAACTGCATGAGCGCGCATTTTAAAACAATTAACGGATTTGTTACATTTTCAGGCAGTATAATGGCGAAAGCGGTTAAAGATCGTTATCTGAAAGATGGTATAACAGAACATAAGTACAGAGAAGCCGTCTGCGCCTACATTGAAAATGACAAAGAAGTTTCGTTTAACAGAAAATGCGAGGAACTTCCTTTCCAGTTTATCGAATTAAAAGCCTATGACAAGCTTTATGATTTTCTTCTTAACCGCAGCGTGTTTGATAATATTTATTCTAAAAACAGATATGAAATCGGGAATTACTGGCGTGCTTTGCGCAAACAGGACAAAGAGCGTTATTCGATGGAAAAATATCTACAGTTAAATATAGAAGACAAAGAAGAATTCGCGGAATTTTTAAACGTAATCTGCTCATTTGCAAATAATGTAATACATGATCCTTCTTTGGGTCTTATATTCGGGCAGAAACATCTTGAAATATGCGAGAAACATTTTGGAAGAGAAAGCGAAAAAACCGCAGAAGCGTATGTTAAGATTGGCAATTGCTGCGGAAGCAATAACCTGAAAGATTACAATAAAGCTCTGGAATATTTTACGAACGCCAAAGATATTTATGAAAAAATTAACGGCAGGGATCATTACTCTGTTGTGCCCGCTTACTGCAATATCGCCTCTTGTTACGCCAATCCTTCTATAGGCAAATATGACGAGGCGATAGATTATTACATTAACGCGATAAAAATAGTTATTAAAGAATTTGGAGAAGAGGAAGACACTCTTTTAGCGTCGATTTACGGCAATATCGGACAATGTTATGTAAATGACAACAGGCTTCCTGACGCTGTTGAATACTGTTATAAATCCTTAAAGTTATACGAAAAGTTTTACGGAGAAGAACATCCTAAAACCGCTCAATCGTATTATGTTATGGGCGATCTTATGTATAAACTGCGGCAGTTCGCGGAATCTGTTAAGTTCCTTTATATTTTTATAGATATTTGGGTTAATTTCTTTGGAGAGGAACATTTAAAAATCGCTGAAACATACAGCAATATTGGTTTTTGTTACATGGGTCTTAAAGAAAATGAAAAAGCCGTTGAAGCAAGCGATAAAGCGATAGAATTATTCAAGAAGATTGACGGAGAAGATACGGAAAAAGCCGCAAGCGCGTATTTTAATGTCGGAATGTGCTGTCATTCGTCAGAAAATTACGGAAAGGCAATTGATAATTTTAAAAGGTATGTCGGCATAGTCGTAAAAAATCCCGATACGGATCCTTTCAGAATCGCGTATACTAAATCGAAAATCGCCAATTGTTATTATGAATTGGGTGAGTATGAAAAAGCTCTTCCGTACTACAACGAAACGCTTTTTGTATACGAGAAAAAATACGGCGAAAAACATATGCAGGTGGGCATAATGTCAGATGACATAGCCGTATGTTATGACGAACTTGAAGATTATGAAAACGCGCTAATTTATTATAAAAAGGCGATCTCTATCTATGAATTATATGACGATAATGAAGATTTGATCGAAGGCGCGCAGGAGTCGATCGATAGGATCAACTCGGGAGCAGGTTCATCCGGTTCATCGTCAAAACCGCTCAGTTCTGTTAATTTATTCACAGGCTCATCATCAACAGGCGGATTCACCGGAAAAGATAAAGTTACATACGCAAACGGCGATGTATACGAAGGTTTTTTTGTTAATGGAAAACGCAGCGGAAAAGGCAGATATACATACGCAAACGGAGATGTGTACGAGGGCGATTTTGTAAATGATCTTCCGCACGGCAACGGCAAATTAACGCGCAGCGGCGGCACAGCAGCGGAAGGAGAAGTGTGAAACGACAAACTTTTTTATAATGATAATAAGCCGCCTTACATCTGAGACAGCTGTAAGGCGGTATTAAATGAAAAAGGAGATAAATTATGAGTTCAGTTTTGTAGAGTATACGATTTTGAATGGAGGTTGTATTATGTATAAATTGGAAATTACGATGGAATCGCGCGCCGGAGACAAACACCGATATATAAAGAGAGCCTTCCCCGCGGAAAAAGGAAAGCTTGAGATTAGCAGATACGGATACCCGTATAGCATTTACGGAAGTATTGAGATCGGCAATTTTATCGGAATCAGCGACGGTTATTTGGAACTGAACTTTGCCGGCACAAATTATAAAGTATTTTTAAACAGCTTCCTTACCGTAAAAAAAGAAGTTGCGAACGCGTACATAGACCCGTATTTAAAGCTTCCTGTTCCCTGCCCGACGGAAACAGTGCATACAACTTTTTATGTTTATATAGAGTAATTTATATTAATTTATTTTATTATGGAGGAATTATGACAAGAAGAGAATTTATCAGGGATTTTACCAGGTTCGTTGTTCAGGCTGTAAGGCTTAGTAAAAAAAGCAGGATGTCCGGAATTTCGTCGCTGGAAAATGAAGTCGAAGACCTTGACGACGAGTTTTTCAAGCAGGGGCTGCGGATGATTATTGACGAAGTTGGTCCGTCAATAGTTGACGAGATTCTTTCAAACAAAATAAAGTTTGAAAAGAATAAACATTCGCGTTTGTATAAGACCATTGTAAAGAGGACAGTGCTTGGAATTCAGGGAGATCTTAAAACGCGGCTCCTTGTTTTAATTTTGTTTTCGTTAGCCAATTTGCCGCGAAGGGATCAAAATAAACTTGAATGTGAATTATTAAAAGATTAACCATAGATATCATAAGGAGTTGATATGACGAAAAAAAAATTTATAGACAGTTTCAGAAATTTTATTTTTTGCGCGGCAAAATTGAATGATGAAAGAAGAAGGTTCGGACTTTCGGCGCTGGAAGATGAGATTGAAGACCTTGACGACGAGTTTTTTAAGCAGGGGCTGAGGCTGGCTGTTGACGAAGTTGAACCTGCGATTATCGATGAAATTCTTTCTAATATAATGTCACATGAGAAGAATAATTATATGCGCCTTTACAGAGAGATTCAAAAAAGAGCTGTTCTTGGAATTCAAGAGGGACTCAGCGCGCGGATTTTTTCTTCTGTTTTATTTTCGTTAGCTAATTTAACGCGAAAGGAACAGAATCCAATTGAATGGGATTTGGTAAATGATGCTTCCGAAGAATCTGAAGGAGATGATGTTAATATTGACGTTGAAGGAGAAAAATTTATATTCACCGGTAAACGGCAATACGCGATGGCGTGCGAGGATCTTGAATATCTTGCGCTGAAACAAGGCGTAATTTTTAGTTCGTCAAAGCGCGTAATAATTGTTACTCCTGACTGCAAAAACAAAGAAAGAGTAATTAAAACTATCACAGAAGGCGGAGGAACTAACGCGGATGAAGCGCAAAATGAAAACGCGTCCAATGAACCTCTTAACATAGCCAGAGAATGTTACAAGACAGGCGACTGCTACAGGGAACTGGAAGATTATGAAAAGGCGGTTAAATATTTTGAAGACGCGCTTACGAATTATAAAATTGCTCACGGAGGAAATCACCGGGATATAATCGATACCTTGTGTTATATCGGCATTTGCTATGAAGGCATGGAAGATTATGAAAAAGCGGTTAAATATTTTATAGATACCGCCGCGTCAGATGAAGAGATCAACGGAAAAGGAAATCTGAATATCACCATTTATTATAATCAAATATCATCCTGTTATGTGAAATTAAATGATCTTCAGAACGCTCTTAAATACTGCCTGGAAGCTCTTGCTATAAGAGAAAAATATTTGGGAGCGGAACACGCGGATACAGCCTATGTTTATTCCAAAACCGCTGAAATTTATTTTATTCAGGAAGATTATAATAATGCTCTTGTTTTTTATGATAAATCTTATAAAGCATATAAGGCAGCTAACGGCAGGGAAGATGCTGCCGCAAATAATGCGTGTTTCAGCGCTGCCGCCTGTTATGAAGGAAAAAAAGAATATGAGAAAGCGCTTTCTTATTACAAGGAGGCGCTTGACGTATATAAAAAAATTCACGACGAAGACCACCCGGATACCGCTGTTACCTACTTTAATATTTCCGCCTGCTATTATTACCTTGATGATTTTAAAAAAGCGCTGGAAAATGATTTAAAGGCTTTAGAAATCAGAAAAAAAATATGCGAAGAAAGCGCTCCTGAATTATCGGTTACATATAATAATGCCGGCACTGATTATCGCTCTCTGGGCAAATATAATGAAGCGCTTAAGTATCACATGAAAGCGCTGGAGTTAAGGAAAGAATTCAGCAATGAAAAAGACCAGATTGCTTTTTCATATAACAATGTTGGAAAAGACTATGAAGCGAAAGACGATAAAAAGAACGCGCTTAAATATTACAAAGAAGCTCTTTCCATCTATGAATCGCTTGAAGGATTTGAAAGTGACGCCGAGAACACGAGGCAGGCGGTTAAGAGGAATGAGAAATAAGGAGAGATAATTATGGACATTGGAGATCCTACAATTTATAAATGTCCCTTATGCGGCAAGAAAATGCAGATGACAAATTTTACGAGCTACACTGTCAGCTCCAGCAGTTATTTTTCTGACGGTTTCGTTAAACATTCAGGTATTTGCTGTCCTATATTTACTCCCGACATTGTAAAATGTCCGCACTGCGGTAAATTATTTTTCAGGCATAATGTTAAAGACGCGGAAACAGTGAACTTTTATGAAAATAATGTTAAAGAAAGCGTTGAAGATCCTGAAAGGGAAGACCTAATTGACGCCGTTAAAAATAAAATATATAAAAATCGGCAGGAAGAAAGAGAATTACGCGAAATGTTATTGCATGAATTAAACATAGATACGCGGCAGGGATATGATGAATTAAAAGGTGATCTATTAAAAATATGGCTGGATAATTGCGCCGTTCTTCTTGGAATAACGGAAAAAACTTTTGAAGAAATGCGATCGAAAAAAAACAGTGAAAAATACAAACAAGACGATATGGATAGCTGTCTTTTTATGACGGCGGAACTCAACCGAAATCTGGGCAAATTTGACAAGTGTATGGAAATATTTAAAGAACTTGGCGGCAAATGGACATGGGTTAGAAAACAATTTGAATGGGAATGTAAGGCGAAAAATATTTTTACTTTCGAGTTATTATCAAAAAAAGAAATGAATCTTGATAAAAATAAAAATGCCTGCGATGAAGATTTTTTTGAACGGGCAAAAAAATTTCTTCCCCCGTACTATGGGCGCAGGAACCTGAAAAAAGTTATCGACGATTTAAAAAAAGCGGAAGATCTTGGCATGAAAGGAGTGTCCTTTTACCGGGCAAGGGCGGATATTTATTTAGAAGAAATTAATGATCCGGACAGCGCGATCGCCGATTATAACAAAGCGCTAAAGCAGAAAGACATAGATAGATTTAATACAGGCTATATATCCGGTATCCTGATTAAGCGAAGCAGAGCATACCAGAAAAAAGGTAATTTTAAAAAAGCGCTTTGCGAAATGCAAAACGCCATTGACAAGGATGAGAAGAACGACAGACTTTATGCCGCTCGCAGCGAAATTTATGAAGCAATGGGAGATGTTAAAGCCGCGCAAAATGACAAGAAAAAAGCTGAAGCGTTAATTAAGAAAAGAGATGAAGAATGGGAAGCTATAAAGAGAAAACCTGTTAAAGTTATTTCTAACAGGAAAAGAAAAGGAAGTATAAGCGAATTATGAATGAAACCAGAGTCGCGAAAAAAATAAATTCATTTTTTTGCTGGTTATGCGTAAAGGGAATACGAAAACAATTCTGCATTGTCTGCGATTATGTTTTTAAAAACATCAACAACATGAATGAGGATTTAAGTAATGACGCCGCCGAACAGGGTTATGGATCAAAGGAATACCAAATAGATGGCGGTAATGAACGCGACATGCAGAATGCAGCCTATTTGAAAAAACGTGATAGACTGCCGGAAGAGCTAAACTTAAAAACAATGGAGGAATAAAATGAGTGAATTTAAAAAGTGTCCGCAAGGGCATGTGTACGAATCCAATTTGGATGAATGTCCGTATTGCAGCGGCGCGGAAATTGATGATGCTCTGGGAAACCTTCCGGGAAAACCGGAAATTAATAAAGATATTTTAAAGGATATGGCGGATTGTTACATGATAGGTCCTGATGAATATTAAAGGAGGCACAGGAATGAACGATTTTATTAAATGTCCCAAAGGGCATATCTACCAGTCAAGATTGAGCGAATGTCCCTACTGCAGCGGCAAAGAGTTAGATGAAGATTTGGAAAACTTGCCGGAAAAAGATATTGATCCGCCCGAAGCAGCCATGTGTTACGAAATGGGACCGAGTGAATTAAGAAGCGATTTTAATTATGACGATGACGAAGATGATGATGATAAAGATGAAAAGAAAGATATAAAATTACCTCCGCCTATACCGCCGTCGTGTTATGCGCCGCAGCCTCCGAAGTTTAAACTGTAAAGAGAATAAAAATGAGAAGTAAAACCGTTCTGCCTGATAAACCTGTTCTGCCAAAAACGGCGGTTCTTGAGCTTACATACAAGTGCAATCACAAGTGCTTGTATTGTTCATGTCCGTGGGAAAATGATCTGGACGGTTACCCGAAATTTGAAAAAAGCTCGGAGCTAAATTTATCCGAGTGGAAAAAAGCAATGGACATTCTGGAACAGAACGGCGTTCAAAGCCTTTCGTTGTCGGGCGGAGAGTCGCTTTTAAAACCTGAACTGCCGGAAATTATAGCTTATATCCGCGAGAAAAATGTTTTTAACAGGGGCAGATACATCGTGGTTATTTCCAATGGTCTTGCGATGAACGAAGAATTTCTTTCCATTTTTAAAAAGTACAAGGTTCACCTTTCGCTTTCTCTTCCCGGAATAAACACATTCGAAAAGCATACAGGAGTTGATAACGCGCTTGGAGTGCTTCATTGGTTTAAACGCGCCGAACAGGAAGGAGTGCAGACAACGGCAAATGTTACGGTGACAAACATCAATTACAGTGAGTTACGCGAAACTATCTCTTACGCTCTTATCGCGGGAGCGGACAGTCTGCTTCTTAACCGCTTTTTAATCGGCGGCAGAGGCATTCGATATCAAGATGAATTGTCTCTGACCCATGATCAAATTAACGGAATGTTGGACACGGCGGAAGAAGTTCTTGCGAAAGCCAGGCGCAGCGGCGGCGCCGGAACAGAAATACCTTTTTGCGTTCTTAAAAAATACAAACACCTGTACGAACATTTAAATATTGGATTTCAATGCGCCGCGGCAAAAAGATTTTTTGTAATTGATCCTTCAGGAAGCATAAGAGCCTGCAACCATTCGCCGCGCAAAGCGGGTCATATTTTTAATGAACCGCTGATACACGATGTTGATTATTGGAACATATTCGCGGCAAGTAATTACATTCCGCAAATTTGCAGCCATTGTACTGACATATCAATCTGCGACTGCGGATGCAGAGAAGCCGCGAATATAACAACAGGGCGCATAGACGGTATTGATCCTTGTATGAAAGGCTATGAAAAGGAAATGTCACAGCGCGTGGAAAAACTTGAATACGATTATTATAACGATTTCGATCGCAGGTTTGACGATGATTTCCGCGAACTTTTTACAGAACGCCTTAAAGAGAATGAAAATTTCGGCTGCGAATTATGGTCTTCCATGGCAAATGTCAGCTGGATTAATAAAGACGATCCCGATGAAACATATTGCAGGCGTTCATTCCGCAGCGCAGGTTCGCTAATCGCTGTTATGGAAGGTAAGGATAAATATACAAAATGGTACTGCTGCGGCCCTTACGAAACAGTGAGCGGATACATCGCCGAAAAAATGGCGTCGAAAGGCTGGCGTTACGAGCTAGACGGTTACGGCTCTGATATTTGAACTAAAAAAAGAATGATAAAAAAACTCTACATGGCGTTCGGTTTTATATTTCTCCATAACCGTTTGAAAAAACCTGCATCTTCTTCGCCGGAAAGATTTGCAAGACGCAGCCGGGCGTCAGAAGGATTGTTATCTGACACCCATGATTTGTGATTTTTATACCAGCTAACCGCTTTTTTATAAAACGATACGGCATCCTGAGGAGATCCTCCCGCTTCTTTGATAAGCCCGTTTAAATAAAAGACATCGCCATTGTATAAAATTTTTGAGTCATTATAATATTTACCTGCGCATTTCGAGGCGGTTTCAAGGTCATTTGCCGCATATGCTGTAAAGGCGGCGTTTAAATCTTCGATTGCCTGTTTTTCCCAGGGAAGTTTTAAAAATATCGATAACGTAATTAATAAAACGGAAGCGAGCAAGACAGGTAATAATGTTTTCTTTTCGCGTTTTTGCAAGCCTGCGCTTTTATCGTCTTCCATCAAATTGAGCATAACAGAATTTGTTTTAATATGATAAAAATTTCTTATAAGAGCCGCGGTAAACACTGCCAATATTATCCAATCTGTAACCGAGAAATACAAATCGCCCGACCAGACGCCTCTTGGATCGGTAAGTAAAAATAATCCAAGAAGATGATTGATTCCTATAAACCATAAAATGAAAAACAACAGTCCAACTTTGACATTGTTTGTAAACGAAACAGGAAGTTTTTTGGAAATTATAATCAATATGATGTTATATATAATTGTAATTACAAGCCCTATTCCCGGTAAAATAAAATTGAAGAAAATAAATACAAACTGAAGCGCGGCGCAAACTAAAATGCTTTTTATATAAGTTCTCCATTCCCTGCTCATTGCGGGAATTAAAGAAAGTATAATTATCCCCATGAACAACATGCAGGATAGAATAGCTTTTCCTGCGCCAAGCTGCCACGGAGAGCCGAGCCATTGGATTGCAAATAACAAAAATGAAAAAAGTAAAAACATTATTTTCCCTCTTTATTTAATATAACGCCTTTTCTGATTTCCGACACCAGATAAAAAGAACCTGCCGCCAGTATCGCAAGATTATTCTCTTTCGCGAAAACTTGAGCCTGCCTTACAGCTTCCTGCGTATCCTTTTCAAGAGTAATTTTTTCGCGCCCGGCTGCATCCGCGAACGCTTTGTAAACATTATCAGGATCGCTTATTTTAAAATTCCCCGGTGTTGTGATAAATATTTTCGTAAAATGCGGATGCGCGATACGCGCCATCGCCGCGGCGTCTTTGTCTGCCGCGCAGCCAAAAACTAAAACGCCGCCGCAGTCAGCTCCATCCGCGCTTTTGCCGTAAAGCGAACAAAAGGTTTCGATGCATAAGTCAAGGCTCTCCTGAGTATGCGCGCCGTCAATAATAAAAACGGGGTCTTCAGATATTTTTTCAAAACGCGCAGGAATTATAAGGTCTTTAAGTCCGCCGCGAATCGCTTCGTTCCAGTCCGCGCTGCGCGTTTTTTTTATTTTATCGGACTGTTTGCACATAACGCTCTTGGAAAAAATGCTCAATGCAAAGACGGCAAGAGCGGCGTTTTCCGCCTGTACTTTACCGGGGACAGGGAGCGACAGGTTAAAAATTTCCAATTGAGGTTCAATTAAGATACGGAGATTAAATGCCGTATCTTGCGGCGTTATTTTTATATTAGAAAGTTCCGCGGTTTCGGGCAGGTAATAGAGAGGGCTGTTTTTTTCGTCTGCTGTTTTTCGGAAAACTTCTAAAACCTGTTTTAAAGTTTTATCTGTCTGTTTCGCGAGAACTACCGGTCTGTTCTGTTTAATTATTCCCGCTTTTTCACCCGCGATAGCCTCAATTGTGTTACCCAAAAATGAAGTGTGTTCAAGTTCTATTAATGTAATTATACTGACTACAGGGTCAAGAACATTTGTGGAATCAAGCCGTCCCCCCATGCCGGTTTCAACTACCATCACGTCGCATTTTGCCTCTCTTGCGCAAAGAAAAAAAAGCAGGGTAAGCAGTTCCCAAAATGTCGGCTCACAGCCGTCAGGAAAAGAATCGTCAAAAAGCGCCGCTGTTGACGGCATGGATTTAACCGCCGCCGGAAGCAATTCTTCCGTTACGCGCCGAAGCTCGCCGCCTGCCGCGCAGTAGACCTCTTCGCTGAAATATGAATTACCAAGGCAAATCCGCTCTCGTATGTCGATCACATGAGGTGACATGTAACGCGCGGCTTTTAAACCAGCGTTTGTAAGCATACCTGCCAACATGCTTGTGACAGAACCCTTGCCCTTGGAACCTGCGATATGAATGGAAGGCGCGCACTTTTGCGGATCCCCCGAAAGTTCAGTAAGGACTTCCATTCTGTCAATGCGAAAACTTTTTGGTTTTTGTCCGCGCTCAAGATTGATGAATGAAGAAAGCCAGTTAAATACTTCGCCGGAAGATGTAAAACAGTTACTCAATTTAATTCGTATGTTTTGCCGTATTTAACAATTTCCACATTCGGGTAGCCGTTTTCTTCCAGAAACTTTTTCAGGAAGTTCTGCGACTTTTTCTCGCCGTGAACAAGGAAAATGCCTTTTAATTTTGATGTGTCTACGGCTTTCAGCCATTCAAGCATTTCTGAATAATCGGCATGCGCGCTGAACGCGTTGATTTCTTCTACCTGCGCTTTTACCTTGTACCAGTCGCCGTGAATTTTTACTTCGCTTTCCCTGTTGCGTATGCGTCTGCCCAATGTGTTTTCCGCCATGTAACCGACAGTCATGATTGTCGTGTTGGGATCCTGTATGTTGTGCATCAGATGGTGCTGGATGCGCCCGGCTTCGCACATGCCGTCCGCGGAAATTATTATAAGCGGACCTTTATGATCGTTTAACGCTTTTGATTCCTGCACGCTCGTTGTAAAGTGGAGACTGTTAAAACCGAACGGGTTTTTGTGGTGTTTTATAAACGCCTCTTTGATTTCCTCGCTGTAACATTCGGGATGCACCTGAAAGATTGTAGTCGCGTTAGTTGCCATCGGAGAATCGACAAAAATCGGCACTTCGGGAATTACGCCGTCGTCAACAAGCAGATGGAAATAGTAAACAAGCTCTTGCGTGCGTTCAATCGCGAAAGAGGGAATTAAAATTTTTCCTTTTTTTTCGATTGTACGTTTTGCCATTGTCGCCAGTTTTTCGATTGCTTTGTCTGTTGAATCGTGTTTACGATCGCCGTAGGTGCTTTCAAGGATGATGTAATCAGGCGCGGTTTCAGGAATCGCGGGGTTACGGATGATCGGTTTGCCTTTTCTGCCTAAATCGCCTGTCGCAAGAATATTTAATTCCCCGCCGCCTTTTTTAATTTTTATCGAAGCGATAGCGGAACCAAGAATGTGTCCGGCGTCATAAAATTCAAGGCTGACGCCGTCGTCGATATACATCGGTCTATTGTAGGAAACTCCGATCGTCTGACTGACAGCTTTAATCGCGTCCTGTTCAGAAAAAAGCGGAGTCCAGTCGAATTTTTCGCCTTTCTTCTGCGCCTGACTTTTTAAATATTTCGCGTCACGAGCCTGAATGTTTGCGGAGTCCATCATTATAAGGCTTGCGATATCTCTTGAAGCTGGGGTTGCGTAAATGTTGCCGTTGTAACCGCGTTTTGTAAGCAATGGTAAAAGACCGCAGTGATCAAGGTGCCCGTGCGTTAAAATGACACTGTTGATGCGATCCGCCGCGATGCCGAATTCCCTGTTCTTGCGATCCGCTTCGGCTCTTGAGCCCTGAAAAGCGCCGCAATCGATCAGATAACTCTGCCCGTCAATCTCAAGCACATGCTTGGAACCTGTAACCTCTTCGGCTGCGCCGAGGGAATAAAATCCTGCGTACATTGGAACATCTTACCACGCTTTTACCCAAAAAAAAAGCGGCATCTGATTAATAGTCAGGCGCAATGACGCGCTATGATTGACATTTTTTGCCGTTTTGTATTGAATGAAATAACACCATTTGTGTAGGAGAAATTAATATGATGGAATATCTTTTCTGGCTTGGCATAGCAGGCGCTGTTCTGGCGCTCGGATTTGCGTTAATACAAGGTATTAAAGTGATTAAATATCCCAAAGGCAATGAAACCATGGAAAAAATCGCGGGCGCAATCCGCACCGGCGCGGGCGCTTATTTGAAGCGTCAGTATACAACTGTTACATGGTTTTTTTGCATAATGTTTGTAATTTTGAGTATGCTTTCGTTCATTCCGCAGATTTTCGGCGCAAAGGGATTTGTCAGTCCTTTCGTTCCTTTCGCGTTTATAATCGGCGGCTTCTTTACCGGTCTTTCCGGTTTTATAGGAATGAAGATAGCGACCCTCGCGAATTCACGCACTACAAACGCGGCTCAGCAGGGACTTAACAGAGGGCTTAGAGTCGCGTTTTCATCGGGGACTGTAATGGGTTTTACGGTTGCAGGTCTTGGGCTTCTTGATGTCACGGCGTGGTATCTTGTTCTTGTTCATGTGTTCCACGCTAAAACCGAGGATATAGCTCAAACGATGATCTGCTTTGGGATGGGCGTAGCTTCAATGGCGATGTTCGCGCGCGTCGGCGGCGGTATTTTTACCAAGGCGGCTGATGTCGGCGCAGACCTTGTTGGTAAAGTTGAAGCTGGTATCCCGGAAGATGATCCAAGAAATCCGGCTGTAATTGCAGATAACGTCGGCGATAATGTCGGCGATGTCGCCGGTATGGGCGCGGATCTTTATGAATCTTACAGTAACGCGATTGTCGCGACATTCGCGCTTGGTTTCGCCGCGGGGTATGAATCCGCCGGGCTTCTTTTGCCGATTTTAATGGCGGTTGTCGGTATTTTAACTTCCATCATCGGCACATTTTTTGTGCGCACAAAAGAGAGCGCGACTCAGAAAAATTTACTGCGTTCGCTGCACATGGGCACATGGCTTGCCGCCGGTCTTTCCGCCGCTGTCGCTCTGCCTCTTACTTTTTTTGTCACAGGACTTGAAGGCGGAGTAATGGCGCAGAACGCATGGGGAATTTTCTTCGCGATTATTATTGGAATTGTTTCCGGCGTTATTCTTGGTTTCTTTACGGAGTATTACACTTCGGATCATTACAAGCCGACGCGCGAACTTGCCGAGTCAAGCGAGACAGGCACAGCTACGATGATGATCGGCGGTTTGTCGCTTGGATTAAAATCGGCTACATGGCCTGTTTTGATAATCGCGATTTCGGTTGTAGGATGCTTCATTATTAATGATGGTATGGTAAGTTTTAACAGAGGTCTTTACGGAATCGGCATTGCAGCCGTTGGAATGTTAGCAACTCTTGGAATAACTCTCGCGACAGACGCCTTTGGTCCTGTTGCAGATAACGCAGGCGGAATCGCGGAAATGGCGAAACTCCCTAAAGAAGTCCGCGAAAGAACAGACGCTCTTGATTCGCTTGGAAATACAACAGCGGCTACCGGAAAGGGTTTCGCGATCGGATCAACTGCGTTTACGGCGCTCGCTCTTTTAGTGTCGTATAAAAATGTCGCAGAGACCACAATTCTTAACGCGGCGATGACAGATCCTTCAAAATTAAGAATGCTCAAAGACGGAGAGTTGTTTTTGGACGTGATAAAAAATCCCGTTGTTTTAGTCGGATTGTTCTTCGGCGCCGCTCTTACGTTCATGTTCGCGGCGCTTACCGTCAGAGCTGTACACCGCGCGGCGCAGAATGTTGTAAAGGAAGTAAGACGTCAGTTTAAGGAAATTCCCGGCTTAATGGACGGTAATGTAGAACCCGATTACGCGACATGCGTTGACCTCTGCACAAGAGGCGCTCAGAAGGAAATGATTTGGCCTTCATTGCTTGCGATTATTTCTCCGATTGCTGTTGGATTGATTTTTGGTCCTGCCGGCGTTATCGGATTTTTAACAGGTTTAATTGTTTCAGGTTTCGCGATGGCTGTGTTTATGCTGACAGCCGGCGGCGCGTGGGATAACGCTAAAAAATATATTGAAGGCGGAAAACACGGAGGCAAGGGAAGCGATTGTCATAAATCAGCCGTAATCGGCGATACAGTCGGCGATCCTTTAAAAGACACCACAGGTCCTTCTTTTAACCTTTTAATCACCCTCGCCGCGACTGTCGCAATCGTCTTTATCGGGGTGACAGTAGCGTTTTCGCTGTTATAAGCTAGTTGTGCGGCATTCAGTCTTTGACGGATGCCGCAGAATTATAATAGTTTTACGTTTTAATTTTACATCTAAAATAAAGTCTCAGGAGAAGGTATGAAACAAGTGTTCATTTTTTGCCTGCTTCTTTGCGCGGCAAGCTCTCTTTTCGCGCTTGATTTATCCATCGGTATCGGAGCGGAAGTAAACGCGAATACGCGCAGCGGCGCGGCGGCTGGAGGGATTCTCTCTTTTGGGCTGGAATTAAACGATTTGTTTTCCGCGGGTCTTGTTACGGCGTTCAGCCACAATTTTGATTCAGTTTTTACTCTGGAGCCGAGAGCTTTCTTTCGATATTATCTGCCATTTAAAATAGACGGTCTTTTTGCCCAGGCTGAGTTTGGGACATCGATCTTTATTGAAGAAGACAGCGCGTATCCCGCTGTTTCAGGCGGAATCGCCGCAGGCTGGCGGTATTTAATTAATCAAAATTTTTATATCGAACCTTATTTGCGCGCAGGGTATCCATTTATTTGGGGAGCGGGATTAACAGGCGGGATTATACTGCCGTTAACGAAAGAATCTGCAAATTCAGGAGGAAGAGAATGAAAGGGAAACAAAAATTAATTATTAAAAATAATTTTAACAGAAGCTCCGCGTCCAAAACGCTATTGTCTCTGCTGATTCCTGTTATCTGCACATTTACGCTTGCCTGTGAAAATCCGTTTATAACGGCTATTCTTCCCGAAAAATCAAAGAGCGGCGCGTATGAATATACCGTTACTTTTGATTTGAATAATGGCAGCGCCGCGCCTTACGCCCTTAAAACTGTAAAATATCCTGATACTACAATTGACGCGCTGCCGGATGATCCTGAATGGGCGGGACATATATTTAAAAACTGGAATACTCTTCCCGGCGGATCAGGTTCGCAGTTCACCGCGTCCGAGCCGGTAATTGATGATATTACCGTTTTCGCGCAATGGGAAGTTTGGGACGGCTCTTCGCTTGGAGGCGAGGCGTCTATCACAGGCGCTTACAGAATAAATCAGACGCTAAGCGTTGACACAACAGACATTTTCGGCGCGCAAGACACAAACTTTAGATATCAATGGAAAGCTGATGAAATAAACGTATCAACGGATGCGGTTTATACAATACAAGGCGCCGACGCCGGTAAAAAAATAACCTGCGTTATAACCCACGATGCCGCGGAAGGTAAAGTTACAGCGCAAGGCGAAATAGTTCCGTATGATATTGTTATCCGCATTTCTGAAACTGGGAAAGTGGAAGGCGATTCAACAATAGCAAATCCTGATTACGGCATTGCAGGCGCGGATATTGTTTTAAATTATGTGCTTATCAATATAAAGAAAAACAATCAACTTGATTTCAGCGGCACTGACGCAAATATCAATACGGTAACTGTGACAGGTCCCGGCGATCCCGCGTTTGGCATAAAAAATTATACGGTAAACGCTGTTGACGCGTCAGCGGAAGGCGTTATTACAATTAATGTTACGTTTATCCATACTGATAAAACAATTGATCATATAGCGTTTGCGGATAGTCATAACGAAAATAAAACCTATGGGGACGCGCCGTATACAAGAGCAATTGCAAATAACGGAGCAGGTTCAGGCGGAATCACCTATGCCAGCAGCGATGCCGGTATTGCTTCTGTAAACGCCGGCACCGGCGAAGTAACTATACTTGCGATAGGAACCGCCTCGATTACCGCGGAAAAAGCCGGAGACGAGTTCTACGAAACGGCGGTAGCTTCGTACACGCTGACCGTTAGCCGTAAAACTGTCACTGTGGATTTATCGGCGGACGATAAAGATTACGACGGCACAGCAGATGTTACCTTTGCGGCTTTGCCTGTAGTAACCGGTAGAGTTGGAGCCGATGATGTTAACTTTATTTATGATTCAGCAGGTTTTATAAATAAAAACGCCGGAACCGGTAAAGCTATTATTTTTGTTAACGAGTCACTGACAGGCGCAAAAGCGGATAATTACAATTTAACCGCGCCGTCTATTACCGCGGCAATACGGCAATTGCAGCTAACGATAACTGATCCGGCAATTACAAAAACAAAACAATACGACGGCGTCAGTACCGCCGCTGTTACCGCAGGCGCGCTTAATAATAAAATTGCAGGCGATACTGTAAACGCGGACGCCGCCGCGTCTTACGCTTCGATAAACGCGGGAAGCGGTATTCAAATAACTGTTGTTTACGGCATTACAGGCGCGGACTTTGCTAATTATATCAAACCGGCTGACTATATCGTTAATGACGGCGTTATTAACAAGGCGGACGGCGCCGCTGTCAGCGTTCCGTCTGAGTCGTCAAAAACGCAGACAAGCATTACAGTAAATCCGGTAACGATAACTAACCCTGCCGCATGGCACACCGTTGAATACGCAATTTCTGCATCTACAACTGTTCCGGCAAACGGCTGGCAGACTGTTAATATTTTCTCAGGGCTGCAGCCTAATACTGATTATTATATTTTTGCCAGAACAAAAGGAAATGATAATGTTAACGCAGGAGCGGAAAGCAGAAGCGCGGCAATTAAAACAAACGCATCAGCAGGAGCGCCGATACCCTTTACAAAGATTGATTTTGAAGCTGATGCGATTGGCTCTACATCGAAGTATACATCTACGCGGGGCGCAAATTACGGCACGGTAACAATTGCCGCCGATCCGCACAACGCAGGTCAGAGATCGCTTAACTATTCGGCAAGCGGTAATAATCAAGCTGCCATTATCCCGTTAAATCTGCCTTACGAATTAAATAATTATCAATCTTTTACATTTAGAGCCCGCGGTATCAGCGGAAGCGATATAGCAAATAAAAATATAATGGTTTATATTTCCAGCGACGCTTCTGAAAGCAGTTTTAAACAATATGGTTTTGGGAACCCGTCTGATTCGCAATATCCTCAATTTGCAAATTTATTAATAGGACAGACACAAACAGTTACCTTATCTGATTCGTGGACGAATTTTACGATTACTATTAATAATCCAGATTCAGTTATCAGCGGAATAAAAGGCAATGCTTTTATCGCAATAGGCATTAACAGCACAAGCGCAATATACATGCTTGACGATATCGACTTTGTTCTTAAGAGCGATTTTGAACCGCCTCCTCCGCCTCCTTCGTTCCCGCAGCCGCCGTCAACAGGAGCTGTCGCTTCAGGAAATTATCGTAACGTATTCCTTGAACGCGGTTTATGGACACAAACGCAAATTGACGCGAAGGTGCAGACTTCATGGGATAGATTGTTTGATCCGAATGCAAGCGAGAATTACAGAATCTACTATGAAGTTTCTACAACCAATGGTCCCGGCGCTTATATCCTTGATTCAGGCAACAATGATGTTCGTTCCGAAGGTATGTCGTACGGCATGATGATGGCAGTTCAAATGAATAATAAAAATATGTTCGACCGCCTGTGGACATGGGCAAAAACATATATGTACAGGACTACTAACACCAGCAACAACAACAGGGGTTACTTTAACTGGTCACAGAAAACTGATGGTTCCAACAGTCAAACAGGCATAGCGCCCGACGGCGAATTTTATTTTGCAACCGCACTGCTGTTTGCGCACGCGCGATGGGGATCTGATACAGGAACGGGAACAATGGTGCCGGGTTCAGGATCAGGATCAACTAACACAGCGGATATAAAAAATTACAGATGGCACGCAATGCTTCTATTGTTCGATATGTGTCACAGAGAAATGGGTACAAAAGATCCATGGGATGCTCCGGCATTATTCAGAAGACCGGGTGATCATAGATTGGAAAATACTGCGGCAAACCCGATGTCAATTGGAAATTACATGCCTGTATTTTCGCCGATAGGTCAATCCGCAAAACACACTGATCCTTCGTATCATCTGCCTTCGTTCAATGAAGTTTGGGCTTATGAATTAAAGAAGGATGCAAACGCAGGCGTTTTACACGGTATTTG
>JGI24695J34938_10000377_pt1 | contig 44279 bp, 33 predicted proteins | sample TergutCo191P3_FD_34938 | JGI IMG/M metagenome (IMG submission 34938)
TGCCGTCGGTTGTGGTTCCGATATTCGCGCCGAGGATCATGCCTGCTGCCATTTCGTAGGTAATTATATTACCGCCAGCCATTACAATGATCATGGCGACTGCCGCTGTGGATGAGTTAATGATAAGCGTCATTATAAAACTTGTGGCGAACGCGATAAGGACTGCGGCAAATCCCATGTCCTTAAATGCCTCGATTGCCGCGGCGTTAAATTTTAACGCGCCTATTCCTTCGGAAAGATAGTAAAGCCCCAAAAATAAAAAGCCGAATCCAAATAAAAACTCGCCTATACTTTGATGTTTCCAGTTGATCGATTTTAGGATAAACCCGATGCCAATAGCCGGAATGGCGAGAGCGTCAATGCTAATTTTAAAACCTATAAGCGACACGATCCATGCTGTGAGGGTTGTGCCGATATTCGCGCCGAAAAGAACGCTGATGGATTGAGTGAGTGAAAGAAGGCTGACGTTTACAAACGAAACAACCATGACTGAAACAGCGGAAGATGACTGAACAATTGCGGTTACCAAAAATCCTGTGATTACGCCGATAAAGCGGTTTGCGGTCATGAAATTGAGGGTTTTCCTCATTCTGTCGCCTGCGCTCTTTTGAAGCCCGTCGCTCATGACCTTCATGCCAAAGAGGAACATGCAAAGACCGCCGGTCATGGTCAGTATCAGGTTGATAATCGCCATAGTTAAGTATAGCATTTTGAAGCGGTTAAATGCTATACTGGGATATGAGCGAAGATATAAAGAAATCAATAGAATTATTAATAGGCAACATCAGAAACTTAATTTCCGTAGATGTCAGAAAACTCGAATATATTATCGCCGCCCAGATTGCCGGAGGGCATGTAATTCTTGCCGACTCGCATGGCGTTGGAAAGACATCTCTTGCCCGCGCGCTGGCTCAGTCTATCCGGTGGAGACCCGAGGACTTGGCTATTGTCGGTGTGTCTGACAGCGAAGGGAACGGAAAATTTAAAACCGGCGAAGTTAAGATGGAAGGTTTTTGCCGTATCCAATGTACTGTCGATCTTCTTCCGCAGGATATTCTGGGGTTCAACCGTTTTATCGGGCACTCCGGCGAAATGCTTTTTAACAAGGGACCTGTGTTCGCTCACTTTGTTCTTTGCGATGAAATCAATCTGCTTACTCCAAAAACTCAAGGAAGTTTTTTCCAGGTTATGGAAGAGCAGACTGTTACAATAGAAGGAAAACTTTACCGGCTCCAGGATCCGTTTTTTATTATCGCCACGATGAACCTTAAAGGCGTTCACCTCTTTCCGCTTCCAACGCCGCAGCTTGACAGATTTATGATTCGTCTGTCGCTTGGTTATCCTTCCGCCGAGGACGAAACAGAAATTATTAACAAGCACGGCAAGATTGACGCATGGGATAATTTCCAGAGTGTCATTGGCAGCGAAGATTTAATCCGCTGGAAAAAAATGGTAGACGAAGTGCAGATGCATCCTGATGTTACTTCATACCTTGTAGACTGTGTCCGCGCAACAAGAATCCATCCCGACATTGAAACTCCCGCAAGCCCGAGAGCCGGTGTTCGTATTTCAAGGCTCGCTAAATCGCTTGCTCTCTGCCGAGGTATGGATTATGTGCCTGTCGATATAATCAAGGAAATTTTTATACATGCTATGGCTCACCGAATAATTACAAGGGATCCTTCGATACCGCCGGAAGCTCCGCTTACCAGCATATTAAATTCCGTCCCTGTAGATCAAAAACGGGGATAACAATGCCGAGCCGCAGTCCATACCCTTTGCGCTTTCGGTTCATACTAACGCCTTTAGGCGCTGCTGTTCTTGTTATCGCTCTTGCGGGATTGGTGCGCGCTCTTTTGAACCGTAACGCTTACGAGATAGTTCTCGCGGCTGCCACGCTTCTTCTCCTTCTTGTGCTTGGCATTACAGGCGGATGGAAATCAAAAAAATTAATTTCGATGGAACCGGGATGGAAAACACCTTTCCCAATGACCGCCTGCATGAACGAGGACACTCTTGTTACAGGTCTTGTATCCGGCATTCCGCTTTTTTTTCGCCAGCATTTTAGTGTTTATGGTTTTTTTCTTCCGGGCGGATCAAAAGCCGGTCTAAAAAAAGGATGTTCTGTATTGATAGAGACGTCTGTTCCGCAGGGAGATGATACAGCGTCCATGTTGGTTGATTTTCCCATGTCCGGCATTTTCCACGGTAACGGTCTTTGCAAACTGCGTGANATTTTTGGCTTGTTCTCTTTTTGCTGCGGGCTTCCTCNGCAAAGAACCGTTAATGTCCGCTGCACTCCGTGTATNGGAAAGAAGACGAATATAAACGCGCAAACCGGAGCGGAGGATCAGCGTAACAANCCGTCCTCGGATGTCGAGCGCTATTATCAAAGGGAATATACTCCGGGAGATCGTTTCCGTGATATAAACTGGAAGAGTTCAGAAAAAATTGACGCGCTCATTACCCGCATCTCTACTGACAATCAGGAGAAGGTAAGCAGGATCGAAGTTCACTTTAGAAATTACAGGGCTGGCGTTAAAATTAAAAAAGCAGGAGACATGAGCATGAGAGCGGCGATAGAAGATCAACCTTCGCTTTACGAGCTTTGGCTTTTGGACAGAGCAAAAGCGCGCCTTTCGTATTTTTTACGCAGCCTTATGGAGCAAAACTCTTCGTTTATTTTTGACGTTCGCTCTGCGGGCGCAAGCTGGGAAATTCAGGACATGGATGATCTTGACGAATTTTGCGAGGAGCTTGCCGCTGTTTCGTTTTTTCCTGCCCGTCATGAAACAGGAATGGAGACAGGCAAAGGCGACCTGTATGTTTTTTCTACAGCGTGTGATTCTGGGCTGCCCGCTTTCCTTCTTGCGAACTCAATACGTCCTGTCACGCTTTTTATTGTTCAGCCGGAAGAATCAAAACCAACAAGCGTAAAGACTCACCGCCTTATAAAACTTTTTTCCAAACCAAAGGAAACGGAAGCCGATATCGAGATTCTTCGTCTGACTGATTTTGATTTAAAAGGAACTACTTCTGATATTAAATGGCTTGGCAAAAATAATATTAAACCTCTTGGAGTTCAGGCTGCCAAAACAGAAGTGTTTTATGCGGGGATACGAATATGAAAAAATCCCAAACTGTTTTATTTATTCTAAGGCTCGCTTTATACTTTAGCGTAATTACTTTAATTTTTATTCATCCCGGCATCAGGATTATTTTTGATCGAATCGGCGTAGTACAATGGCTTGTCCTTGTTCCGCTTATGGCAATTTTCGCCGTGATTCCCAATCATGTAATCAAGGGAAAAATTAAACCTTATATTTTTGGAGCGGCTTTGGGTGTGCTTCTGGTTGTTGCAGGAGCGGACAACATTTTTGATATCCTACAATTTTCGCTAATTGGTTTTATAACCTGCGGATTTACATGGCTTTTATTTAACCGCAGGACAATGTATGAAAAATACGCAAAAATTGCCGCGCTTGAACCTTTCTTTTTGGCGTGGGTGTGTCTTCGCCTTCTTTCGCTTTCCCGATCCGGAGAAGAGATAGCCGGTCAAAGTATTGGGTTAACGTCTTTTATTCTTGTATGGACAGCGGCGGTTTTTTTATTACACAGCGCGATAATTTATTTATGTCTCTTTCCAAAAAGCGCGGCAAGGGTGTGGAAGGAAGGGGTTGTCATTTTCCTTGGAACGGCAGCCGCTCTCGTAATTTTTCTTGTCGTTCTTCCGCCTGACTTTGTACGCAACACAATAATCGAAAACCTTGTTCCCGAAAAAATACCGCAAAGAGTTTCTTCCGATTCCGAGCGCGGACTTCCAGTGCGCGGCGGCGGAAGAAGAGCGCTCCCCAGAGGCGAAGGCGGACGCGCAGGATTGCGGGGTCTTTCTGAACATGACTGGCCCGGCAGAGGCGGAGGTTCCGGGGAAACTCGCCAGTATATGGTAAAAATTGTAGTGTCTAAAAACGAACCAGTGTACATGGGGGAATCGTTTCGCGGACAGCTCGATCCTGTCCGGGGCTTTTTATTGAACGATGATGAGCTGGTGAATGAACTTGCCCGCCAAAGATTTTTCGTTACATGGTCTGACACAGATGAGGAGTATGACATCGGCAGAACACGTCAGGATGTTTTGTCCATTTCTACTTTGCGCCAAAAATATTTACCGTACCGTCCCATTGTGATCGATCCGACAATACTCAGCGAAGATACAGGGCCTCTCCGTTACATTCATCAGGTGGTGGCAAACAGGCATGTCGATGATCCTTTGCTTCTTGTCAGCGAAAACGTGCGCCGTCTAACCGGCTTTGAGAGAAGCGTGCTTGCCTCCTATCTGGATGTAAATCTGGAAGAAGATGATAGAAAAATATTCGAGACTTACCTTAGCGATGCTTTGACTACGTGGCAGATCAATAAAGATACTATTATTAATAACGATAAATATTTAAAGAGCGTTTTCTCTTTAAGGGCAGACAACGAAGAACAATTTATCGAAACCAGCGATTACATGGAGACTATTATCGCTTTACTTACAAGTTTTTCCCGCTACCAATACAACCTGAATCAGGATGATGATCATTCAATAGAATCCATTGTGCGTTTTTTAACTGACTCAAAGGAAGGCGACTGCGTTGAATTCTCAAACTCGCTTGCCCTGCTTGGACGGCTCGCCGGAATTCCATCCCGTGTTGTGACGGGTTATCTCGCCGCTGAAAGTCTGCAAACGGAAGCGCATTTACGCGGTCTTATCATGATGCAGGACAGGATTCCCTTCCTGCGCCAGTTTCCTTTTGATAATTTATTTATGGTAACAAATCTTCACAGCCATTCATGGACACAATTCTACATCCCTGAATACGGCTGGCTTGATTTTGAATCGACCTCCTTTTCACAGCCGCCGACAGAGATGGGCGACTTTAACAATTGGGATGTTGTAATTCCTCTCCTTGATAAAACGAGAACTTTTTCGCAGGTAAGAAAATTCCCCTGGCAGGCTGTCGGAAGAGCAATGGCAGCTCTCGCGGTCTTGGCGCTTCTTGGAGCGTACGCGCTGCGCTACGGCAGGGAACTTGTTTTATACATCGCCTCCTGCGGCGGATTTAATACTCACAATAACGTGCGTGATAGAGCGCGTTCCTTATACCTGCTTATGCTCTCCCGCCTAGCCGCTGACGGGAACCCAATTAAACCGGCATCTAAAACAGCGCATGAATACAGAGAATTATTTCCAAAGGATTTAACTACGAACCATCGTGAACCATCACAAACGAACGAAGAGAGCTTACATTTAAAAATGTTTGCCGATATATATTCAGAATTAAGATGGAAACAATTTGCAGATCAAACAGAGATGGAAAAGCGTTTTGATTCTCTGATACAGGAATACCACAATATTTTAAGAACCACAAAAAAGAAAGGATTGCACCGCTGGTTCATCCGCCTGTTAAGTTTACGAGGACTGGCATACTTATGAAAAGGATTATAAAATTAAATAAAACCAATGTTTTGCCGCTGCGCCGCCTTCACGCTTTTCGCAAGATAGGTGTTTTATTTTTTACCTTTATTATAATTATACTTGGTTCTTGCTCCCGTAATACCGACTGGGTGCAGTTCCGCGGCGTAGGCGGACGCGGCGTCAGCTCCGCGCGTATTACTCCTCCGCTTGGGCTTCGCTGGAAAATCAATCTTCAATCCGGCGATGAAAAAATCAAATCGCTTAATCCGCCTGTTGTAATAGGGGACACAATTTATTTCGGCTCCGATGACGGTAATTTTTACGCGCTTGATGTACAAAGCGGTTATATGCGATGGGTTTTTAAGAGCGGAGCGGAGATCAATTCCGTTCCGTATGCCGACAACAAGCACGTCTATTTTGGAAGCAAAGACGGAAAGCTCTATGCTCTCTCGCTTGAAACAGGAGAGGAGGTATGGACTTTTCAAACGAGGAGCCAGATCAACTCGCTGGTTCAGAGGTATAAGGACTACATTGTTTTTGTGGGAGACGCTGACGCAATTTATTTTCTTTCGCCTGACGGCATAGAGCAGTTTAATATTCCAAACCCGGGCTGGTACAATTTTACCTTTTTAATTACTGACGATGTAATGTATTTTGCCACAGGCCCGCAGGTTGAATGGATTGGACCCTATGATATAAACAGGAGAGAGTTCCTCTGGTATTTTGATTATAACGAAGTTGACGCTTACTGGTATTCATTCTCCGCAGTGCGTGATGATCTTTTATTCATGGGGACAGCCACAGTTTATTGGGAAGGCACATATCTCGGTTATCATGCATATAACCGCCACACAGGAGAGCTGGTCTGGCGGCAATACTATAACGGCATATTGAGTTACACACGTCCCAAAGAGATTTACGATTACTTTTTAAAAAATGTCGAAATACTTGATTTTATGGCTCCCGCTGTCTGGAGCGATCTTGTAATTTTTACAGGCGGCGATAATACAGCCCGCGCTTTTAACGCCAACACAGGAGAATTGGTGTGGGAAGAAGTATTCAACATTCCTGTAAGCTCTCCTCCGACTATCGCAGGAGGACGCGTTTATTTTGGGCTTCTTGGAGACGACATCATTCCCTCGCGGCTTGTCTGCATTTCAGCAAGAAGCGGACATCTTCTTTGGGAGATGGAAACAGACGGAGCAATTCTTTCCGCTCCAGTAATATCCGGAAAAAAAGTAATCTTTGGAACCGATAACAGTATCTTCTATGTTCTTGAAGAAATTTTTTAGAGATAAAAATATCTCACAAACGCCGGGCAAACACATCGATTTTTGAATCATCCTGATTTATATGGTTTTTTACTATATTTTTTATGATTTTTAAGGTTGACTTATGCAGGCATATCGGGTAGAATAACCGTAAACGGGATGTAAATTTTCCGTAAAAATCACATGTGGAGGAAGAATATATGAAGAAAATTGGCATTATTATTGCGATTATCGCAATCGTAGCGCTTGCTGGATGCGCTTCCGGCGGCGGCGGAAAGTCAGGCGGTGGTGGAGCAGAGCCTTTTATTGTTGATCTCAGCAAATTACAGCAGGTTCAGGTTATCAATCAGGACAATTCAACAATCGGCGGCCCTATCCCGACACTCAGAAACCCAACGGCTTTCACAAGAAACTGGCAAGGTATGTTGATTACTTTCCCGGAAGATCTTTTTGACATNAGCAAATACTCAAGAGTTACAGTAAATCTCAGATTCTTTAACGCTAACCGTGAAGAACTGGCGCCTAGAGATTCAATGGCTATGTTAGTATTCGTTTACAATGTTGCCGGCGACTGGCACGGACCATCAATGGGCCCCGGACCTAACACACCGGTTAAAGAAATGAACGTAATGGGATTCTCTGGATTAATCAACACCGACAGAGGCGTAAGACACAACATGAACAGAGTACCTGGCGCTATCTTTATCCAGAAAGCGCAAGACCCGAACGTAGCATTTATTGAACTTTCAAGAATTGTATTCCACAACGGAAACTACAAATTTGACGGCGAGCAAGTAGCTGGCGCAGGCCCGGAAGGAACCTGATAGTTTTATAGCTATAAAAAAACCCGGCGTATGCCGGGTTTTTTTTATGCTCTAATCTTCTCAATCTTTGGATAAAAAAAAGAGACCCGCTTGCGCAGGTCTCTTTCGTCTCTATTTAATTCTTATCTTCTTGGGTACAGCGCTTGTCTTTCATCCAGAACTTCCTGTCCGCCTGATCTAAGATAATCTCTAATTCCATTATCCCAAACACGGTTAAAGTCCTGTGTTCTTGATGATATCGCAAGAACGATTAAGTCGTCGGCTTTTTCTCTTAAAACGCCGTTATGCTGGTTTACAGTTGTTGTTGCCTGCCATACAGCCGGACCTCTCGCTCCGCGGATTGATGTAGCGAAAGCATTGGCGATAACATCGGGTGAAATGCTGCCATAGCTTAATCCAAGAGCTCTTCCGTTTGCCTGAACATTACCAAGCTCAACGCCGTTCATCGGCATTGTTAAGTCGATATTGTTCGGGGAGTTCATGATCCAGGGATGCTGCGGAGATGTCGCTATTGTCTGAGGAATACCGTTTACCATTCTGTGGTTTACGCCTTCGCGTCCAAGCTGCAGGAATCTGTAGTTTTCTTCTTTCGCAAGCCAGTTAAGATATCTGAGAGCTGAGTCTTTATTTGGTGAGAATGAAGGAACGAAAATTCTAAGACCGGGTTTGTCCATAACTTCTCTGTTGTTGGTAACAGCGATTGGAACATAGTCAGCGTTTGGAACAACCTTGCGAAGGTCTTCAAGAATATTGATGTCCGTTCTGTAAGGGAAGTCCCAGTTCTGGCAGAAAGCGCCTACAACGCCGCTCTTGATTTGATTGTAAAAATCGTCTGCGGTTCTCATAAGCGGGAAGTCTCTGAAAATAAGTCCTTCGTTATACCATCTGTTCATTTCCTGAACGCCTCTTTTATAGCCGTCCATCATGATCTGTCTGTCCGCGACAGTAAAGACCCATCGGTCTCTGTCGGTTCTTGGGCTAAGGAAGTGGTGAATAGGATCTGCGAGTCCCCAGCGCGCGTCAGCGTTAACGCCGAAAGGAACAACTCTGTTTCTGCCAACGCCGCCCGGATCGCGATCACGGAAAGCTCTAAGAGCAATTACAAGCTGATTGTAGTTTGTAGGAACAGGCATTCCAAGAGTATCAAGCCAGTCCTTACGGATAAAAATATTGCGCATTGCGATAGCTACGCGGTAACTTGGAACAGAGAAAATTCTCTGTGTCCTTGGATCTACGTCACGAACAATTAACTGCTTGCCGGGGAATCCAGGATCGTCGCCCAAAAGTCTTCTTAAATCCGGCAGATAGCTGTCGATATAGGGTGATAAATCCATAACGCCGCCCTGATCCCTAAAGTGGGAAATCATTCCGAGGTTATAGGTATAGCAAAGATCCGGAGCGCTTCTTGATGCCATTAAGTTTACAATGTCCTGTTCTTCCGACCAGCGGCCGACAGGAATAAATGTAACTTCGATACCAAGGTCTGCTCTTACTTTCTGTTGAATCCACCTTGTCCATTCGTTATTGTGCGCAAGGGTTCTGCCGCCGTCAGTTCCGCGGTCAAAAACCATTACTGTAAGCCTGTTTGTCTGCGGAAGCGCTTCTGCTGCTACAGGCGCGGCTTGCGGTCTGTTTCTTTGTGAAAATACCGGCGATAACGCCATTAACACAATGATCAGTGCCAATACAATTTTTTTCATATTAATTCTCCTCTTCAAAATATTTGATTAAGTTTATGCCGATCTTTAACCGGCATAAACAATAATCCGGATTTAATTACCCTTTTACCGCGCCGATTGTAACGCCTGCGATAAAGTAGCGCTGGAGCCACGGGTAAACCAAAAGAATGGGAACAGTTGCGAACATAATTGCCGCAGCCTTGATGGCGTCTGATGCTCTTGGCACGCTGCCTCCGACCATTTCTACGGTTGTTACATCGATTGATGTTGTGTTCTGGATAAGCTGCCAGAGTTTTAATTGAATCGGTACCCATTGAGGCGCCGTGCTTAAATATAAGAGAGCATCGGAGAATCCGTTCCACCTTCCTACAGCATAGAACAAAGCCAGAGTAGCAAGTACAGGAGCGGATAATGGAAGATATATTCTTATCAAAACGGTAAAAGGATTAGCGCCGTCGATTTCGGCTGATTCCCTCAAGCTGTCCGGGATTCCAAAGAAAAAGCTGCGAAGGATAATCATGTTAAAAACCGANAGACAGTTTGGAATTATAAGAACGAGAGGATTATTTAAAAGACCCANNTCTTTCATAAGCATGTAACTCGGTATAACGCCTGCGGAAAAATACATTGTAAAAATTATCATCGTGTTAAGGAATATNTTTCCTTTTAGCCAGTCATAAGTAAGCGGGTAAGCGCAAAGGACTGTCATTACAAGAGAAACAAATGTACAAATAATTGTAAGAATCGCTGTCCACCACATTGAGCGGGAGAACGACGGATCCAAAAATACATATCTGTACTGTTCCAAAGTTGCGCCTGTTCTAAAATTATCCCTTACGTTTTTGCGCATTGCGTACCATTCTTTGTATTCTTCGGTGCTTTCAAAATCATCGTAGCCTGTATCGCCGTACATTCCGGCATACAAATCGTCGGTATTAAAATCAGTTAAGGCTTCTGATTCCCAGTCATGGCTGTCCCAAGCACTGCCCCAGTCAAACTCGTCTGCAGTAGTTGCCGCCCACAATGAGTCTGTGTCAGTGTTCCATGCGCTCTGCCAGTCGTCTGTTGTGTTTCCCCATAATGAGTCAGAGTCGCTGTTGTCCCATGCGCTCTGCCAGTCTGCTGATTCATTCGTGTTCCAGTTTCTCCAATCATTTTCTTCACTTGCGGCAGTTGTCCCGGATGTGTTTCTGTTTATAACAGGAAAGAATGCTACCATGCCGTTAATAACCGCTTCTGATGAACTCAATGACTGAGCAAGCAGGTTAACCATCGGTAAAATACAAACCAGAATTACCGCGATACAAATAATTACGACTAAAAAATCGCCGGATTTCGCTTCCTTTGTTCTAATATTCATGCCGGCCTCCTACCAAATCCCGCGTTCGCCGAATTTCTTCGCCATAGAGTTTGCTGCGATAAGGAACACAACACAAATCATTGACTGGAATAACCCGATCGCCGTTGTAAGTGAGAAGCGGAACGATAAAATACCTACCCGGTATACCAGGGTAGAAATAACTTCCGCTACTTCCATAACTGTTCTGTTTGCCATAGTAAACGGACGATCAAACTCGATACCAAGGATTCGTCCTATGTTCATGATTAAAAGAATGACGATAGTCGCCCTGATTCCCGGAAGGGTGATATGCCAGAGTTTTCGCCATCGCCCCGCTCCGTCTACTTCGGCGGCTTCGTACAGTTCCGGGTTGATTCCGGTAATTGCCGCAAGATAAATAATGGTTCCCCATCCCATGTCTTTCCAGACACCCAAAACAATGTATGTCATTACCCAGTTCACCTGGTTTGTCAGGAAGTTAATAGGATCGATCCCGAAACTTTCAACAAGGAATACGTTGATGATACCGTTGGACGGCGCCAAAAGCCTTGTCGCTATACTTGAAACGATAATCCACGAAAGGAAGTGAGGAAGATATACGATTGTCTGGGTAATTTTCTTGAATTTCTTGAATATTAATTCGTTTAAGATAAGAGCAAGGATGATTGGAGCAGGAAATCCGACGATCAAGTCTAAAAAGTTAAGCATTAAAGTGTTTCTCATGGCGCGCCAGAAGTCCGGCAAGCCAAAAGCGACCTTAAACCACTCAAAACCGATCCAGTGACCGCAGCCGGTTATGTGCGGATCGCCGTCGCAGTGCCCTATAATGCCCTGTTCAACCAACATTTCATGTGTAGTCCAGGCTCCGCCGCCGAAAAGATTGTAATTCTTAAAGGCCAGAACGATATTTGTCATTGGAATGTAACGAAAAACGACAAAAAACGCCAGCGGCAGCAGCATCATAAGGTAAAGCATCCAGGAACGTTTAATGTAGCTTGATGAATTTAACCTTGGAAGTTTGATACTTTCTGTTTTTGCTGTCGGCTGATTAACAGTTTCATTTTTAACAATTTGATTTTCCATATGTGATAATATGTTATTATAGGATTTATGACTTGTCAAGGTTTTGAAATTATCGTGTATTACGAAAGGAGCGGGGTTTATGAAAAAATTAATTTTTCCAAATGATTTTTTATGGGGTTCTGCCACAGCCAGCTATCAGGTTGAAGGAGCGGCTTATGAAGACGGCAGGGGCGAATGTATCTGGGATGTTTTTTCCCGAAAACCTGGAGCCGTTTACGCGGGAGAGAATGGAAATGTCGCCTGCGATCAATATCATCAATATAAAGAAGATGTAAAATTGATGGCGGAGCTTGGTTTTAAAAGTTACCGCTTTTCCATCGCATGGCCACGAATCATTCCTGCCGGAAGAGGCAAGGTAAACCCAGAAGGAATTGCCTATTACCGCCGCCTTTGCGAAGAACTTAAAAAAAACGGGATTCATACCTGCGCTACAATTTATCACTGGGATTTGCCCGCAGCTCTGGAAACAGAAGGCGGCTGGACCAATCGATCTGTGCTTGACGCTTTTGAGGATTACGTAAAAATATGTTACAAAGAGCTTGGCGATCTTGTCGATATGTGGATAACGATAAACGAGCCGTTCTGTGTCGCCTACCTGGGGTATTACCACGGGTTTCACGCTCCCGGATATAAAGATTTGGATAAAGCGTTTGCGGCTGTGCATCATATTAATATGGCGCACGGGATTGCCGTAAGAGAACACCGCAATGCCGGTCTTAAAACACCTATAGGAATTACTTTTAATCCAATCACGCCAAGACCCGCTACTGCAAGCGACGCGGACAAAACTGCGGCGGACAACGCAAGGGCGTACCAAACAGAAGTTTTTATTTTCCCGTGTCTTGGGAAAGGTTATCCCGAAGTTGTCAAAAAAAATCACGGCAAGTTTTTGCCTGTGAAAGACGGCGACATGGAAACAATAGTTTCTCCAATCGATTTTATCGGCGTTAATTATTATTCCGAGTCTCCGGCAGCCGCGAATGAAAACGATCCGTTTAAATTTACAATGAAGCCTTTTTGGCATGACACAACAATTATGGGCTGGCCGATTACTCCCGGAGGTTTGGAGAGGCAGCTATTATGGATAGCGGAAATTTCCAAAGGCGTATTTGGCAAGGCGGAGCTTCCGCTTTACATTACGGAAAACGGCTGCGCCTGCGAAGATATACCGGCGGCTGACGGCAGAGTTCATGACAATGACAGGGTCAGTTATCTTTTTAAACATTTGGCAGTATGCGCGGATGTAATAAAGAAGGGAGTGCCGCTAAAAGGTTATTATGTCTGGTCGCTTCTTGATAATTTTGAATGGTCATTCGGCTACACAAGACGCTTTGGAGTGGTTCATGTTGATTTTAAGACAATGAAACGCACTCCAAAAGACAGCGCATATTTTCTCCGCGATACAATCGCAGGGTTCGGCGAACTGTAGTTTTATATTATCGAGAGCAGGTTTTTTTTGACATTGGCTTTGCCTGTGCTGTTGAACCCTTCGATTGTAAACGCAACTTCGTAAACCTTGCCAAGAGGCATACCGAGGCTTTCCCATTTCTTAAAATGCTCTGATACGGAGATTCTTCCGCTTTTTCTTCTGGACGCGCGGACGCTCCAGTATTGATCAAAAGTTTTTGCACCTTCGATGGACGGCATGTTTGTTCTTGTAGAAACGAAAATGTCATAAGTTCCGCCGTCAACTTTTATTGAGCCTTTGTTAATGGCGTTCGCCCACCATCCCGGCGGTTTGTTTGTGCGTCCCCAGTTGTCGATGATGTAATATTCGTATAACGGATCCTGCGTCCAGCCGTAGACGCACATATATGAAACGCCGTCCTTTGACGGTGAATATGAAGCCTTGTAGTCGATAACGATGTTTCCGATTTCTCCGTGATATCGATCTGAGCCGAATTTTTTTCCTCTGCGGAATAATACATTATTTTTATCTGAACTATCCCAATCGCATGAGAAGGAACCGTCTTTTCCAAGTATCATTTTCGCTTTTGCGGCGTCGTACTTCCAAAGTTCATATTCGCAGCCTTCGTATGTTCCTCTGCCGTTCGATGTAAGTATCTCGCCGCCTGTATCTTTCTTCATTCTAATTTAACGCTCCGACAAATCCAAAATAAGCCGGTTTCGCCTTGCCCGAACTGTCGAATAATAACGGCAGCCCCCTGGATCGCCAGCTTTGATTGTCTGTTACGCCCCATATCGATACATGATCAATTAAACTGCTGTATTCTAAATAAACTTTCATGTACTCATTGTATAATCTTGCCTGATCCACAAGCCCTCTGTTTGTAACAGGCGCAGAAGCGCTGTACTGACCCCAGCTTTGAGCAAGGACATCAAGCTCACTTACAGAAACCTGTACGCCAAGATCGCTAAACTTATTCAGAGTAGCTCTTATTGCTGCTGCCGTTACTCCTGTATTGTGATGTTCCTGCATACCGATGCCTTCGATAAGCAGGTTGGTACGATTTAAATTTACAGTCGGGTTTGCCGCTTTTATTGCGGATAAATTTGTTTGATATTGCAGATTTACATCGCGTACCATGTCTGCGATATTTGTAGCTTTTGTCGAATTATCGGTATTAAAGTCATTGTAGTATAATATCACATTCGGGTCAGCAAGGCGCGCGGCAAGGAAGCCTTCGTACACAAAACTGGAACCGATAGATGCAAACCACGGATTGTTTGTACGCATAGCTGTTTTCCAGTCTCCGCTTTTGCCGCTGTCAGGAAAGACTTCGTTTAATACATCCCAATATTGAACCCTTCCCTTAAACTCTGTGACAACACTTGTTATATATCTTCTCATGTCCGCAAGGCTTACAGATGAGTTCATCCAGCCTGCATTCTGACTGTGCCAGAGCAGAGTGTGTCCTACAACTCTAAAACCGGACGACCTTGCGGAGTTGACCATGCTGTTGGCGGTAGTGAAATTATTGCTGTTTCTGCCGGTTGAAATATATCCGGGCTTCATATTGTTTTCCGCGGTAAGCACATTGAAATGCCTTGTAAGCCTTCCGTTAATTACCCTTCCGCCTGCGACATCATTGGGGTTAAAAATATTTCCCATACGAAAATAATTTTCGAATTGTTTTCGAATCGGCTCCAAATCCATTATGCTGACAAGCGCTTCTGTGGTAGCTGTTACTTTAATTGTATGGCTCTCTTCTCCCGCTGTTGCCGTAACAGTTACAGCGCCTGTGCCGTACCCTGACGAAACTGGCGAGTCAACGTTTACATTAATGCCGACAGCTTTGGCGATCCCGTCCGTGTCCACAGTAACAAGAACCGTGTTGCTGGACTGCCATGTAACTGTCTGCCCCTCGAATTCCTCGGGGAGCAGTTTATTCAAATCGTATGTACCCTGAATTGTAATAAATACAACGCCGTTTCTGATTGCGCCGCCTGATGCCTCAGCTCCTTCAAGCCCTCCCGAATCTGAGCAGGAAAAAACCAGAGCAATAAATAATAATAACAATACAGGGCGCAATAACTTCATTTTATTCTCCAATCGGCGGCTGCGCGATCACGATTGAGTTTCTGGATACTGTTGCAGTGCCCTGGCTGTTATAGCCTTCAACTAAAAACATTGTTTCGTATATGGTTCCAAGGCTCATGCCCAGTTGCTGCCATTTTTTGAAATGTTCGGATACAGAAATTGTTCCGCTTTGGCGGCTTGTCTGACGAACGCTCCAGTATTTTAAAAATGGTCTGTCTCCTTCTCCTTCGATAGTTGGCGCATTATGACTGGATACATAAATATTATAAGTTCCGCCATCAACATCTATTGAACCCTTTTGAGTTGCGTTTTCCCAGTGTCTTGGCGGTCGAGATTGTCCAGGACCCCAATCGTCAATAATATAATATTCAACAAGCGGATTTTGAAACCAGCCATATACACAAAGATAGGAGACGCCACGTTCTTGAGAAGGAGACCATGTAGCGGCGTAATTAACGGAAATAATTCCTATGTTTGTGTGTTTTAGACCGGAAGGATATTTTATTCCTCTGCGAGCTAAAACATTGCCATTCCCGGCGCTATTGGCGCCGTTCCATTGAATACTAAAAGTGCCGCCGTTTCCAAGCCTCATTGTGCCTGATGTACCGGAAGTGCCATTACTCCAGAATTCGTGCTGGTAATTACCGGAAGATGCTTTTACATTTCCTGTAATTGTTGCACCGGAAGGATTATTGTCTGTAACACCGTCATCAACCGCAAAATTCGAGTTATTAAATTTATAATCATAGACAGTGTCTAAACCATCGCCGCCTTCGTCGCCGCATCCGGCAAAAACCAAAACTACCGTAAAAAACAAGCAAAACAAGTTCATTTTCATATATTTCTCCTTGTATCCATTAATATTACAAGCGTTCTGCCGCAGGTGTCAAGTTTTTAGTTTGATAACGCTCTTATAAAACTATAATAAGCAGGTTTGGCTCTTCCTGCATGATCAAATAATACAGGCAATCCTCTGGAACGCCAGCTTACGTTATCGGTAATTCCCCACAGCGAAACACGCTCAATAATATCGCTGTTATCAATATAAACTCTCATGTATTCATTAAAACGCGCAGCCTGTGTTAAAAGCTGCTGATTAGTCGATAGCGAGTTATGGTTTTGAGCTGTTCCCGCTCCGCCGGCGTTAATTAAACCGCTGTATTGATCGTATGCGATGATATCGAGTTCGCTTACGGATAATCGTATGGGGTTTCTTCCCGCAACATTCAATGTCCTGAATGTGTTTATGGTGTTTCTAATCGAGGCTGCTGTTACGCTGAAATTATGATGTTCCTGCATGCCAATTCCTTCTATAAGAAGTCTGCCTGCGGCTTCACCTGCCGGTTTATCCGTGCCGGTTAAATATTTGTCGTTTACCTCTTTTACCATATCGCGAATTAAACGCGCTCTGTTTGACATATCTGTGTTGTAGTCGTTGTAGTACAATATCGCCTCCGGGTCTGCAAGGCGCGCCGCGAGAAATCCTTCGTATACAAAATCAGAACCGATAGTGATGTACCATGGATTCGCATCCTGACCTTCGCCGCTTGCGCCCTTACGCATTGCGTCTTTCCAGTTGGCTGAGCCGCTTGCGTTATCCGGGAATATTTCGTTTAACACATCCCATGTATATATTTTTCCGGCGTAACGTCCTGCAACTTCGTTTATATAACCTCTCATTATGGTAAGAGCCTGTTCTCTCGTTGCAACAGCTGTTCCCGTTCTGCTTGCAATTTGACTCCAAACCCATTCAGAGTTCTGGCTGTGCCAAAGCAGAGTGTGACCTATAACTTTCATATTGGAATTATTCGCGGCAGCCACAAAGTTATCTACAATAGTTCGATTATTTGTATTCCATGTAAAAGTACCGTTATTATGTCCTGTTATAAGGTAGCTTGGCTTCATGTGATTTTCCGCGGTAATAGCGTTATAGTGCCTTGTAAGGTGCGGATTACTTATTGTTGCTGCAGCGCCTGTTCCGCTTATCTCATTGGAACCTCTGAAAATATTTCCTATCAGAAAATAATTTTTAAATTGATCTTTTAGCGGCGGCAGAGACATTATATCTGTCTGTCCTTCTGTAGTGGATGTTATTGTTATCGTGTCGGAGTGCGCGTTATCTGCCGTCCTTATCCTGATGGTTGCCGTACCTGTCGCAGGAGCGCTTACAGGGTTGGTTGATGTTCCGCCGCCTGTATTGTATCTGTTGCCGCCGCCGGAACTAAAGCCAACTGCCGTTATTGTGCCGTCACTGGAAACGCTTACAATATTGGGGGCGTTCGATGTCCATGTTACCATTTTATTTGTAACCTCGGGAGCGATAGTATACTCAAGCTTTTCTCTTGCTCCGATAGTAAGCGTAAAATTACTTTGCTTTATTTTGATTCCTGAGCCGGGCGCTCCTTCTTCTGCGACAACTATAGAAAAATTCGCAAAGTACGCTTCGCTGCCTGCAAGCTGTTCGCCGGAAAGATATAGTAAAGCGCCGTCAGCTGGAATTGCAACTGATGCGCTGCCCTGTATTGTAACCCATTGACCGGCAGGTTGATTTACGTCAGCGCTTCCTGCTATTACCGGGTAACCCGTTGTATTTGTCTGCCAGGCAATTTTCGCCTCTGTATCGAGCCAGACATCAACAGATATATAAACAATTACTGTTTTTCCCTGATACCCGTTTAAATTATATGATAAGACATTCCAGTCATATCCGCCGGCAGCCGGAGCGGCATGAAGCGTATTATTTTTTCCTTTTAATCTTGTGTAATGAAGAGCTGTTGTTCCTTCCGGTATATTTAATTCCCCCCACGCGCCTGTAAGCGATGTTCCGATAGGGAAATAAACCGTAACCGTAAAATTGTCAGAGAAAGATTGCTCATTGACATTATATGTGACAGTTATCGGTTTTTCCCCTATTGATGAGGAGTCAAAACCGGAAATATCGTAACTGCTGCTTTCCAGCGGCGCAGATGAACCATCTGAATATAAAGCGCTTACCACCATTCCTGATGTATCAAAAGGCTCCCCAATAGGAAAATTGACTGTGTTTGGTTTTGTCGTTACCTCAATACCGGTTACAATAAGAATTCTTGGTTCGCCGCCTGAAGGGCAGGATATCAACACGCTAATAATTACCAGCAGAAAAACTACAATCCGATAATTCATTAATTTCATCGTAATCTCCTTAAAAAAAACAGTGTAATATTTTGTAAGGCGATGTTTGCTATATACATAGTATAACTCATTTATCAAAAAAGAATTATAGAAATATTCTTCGATTATGAAAAAACCTGCAGGTTTTTAGCCCGCAGGTTATAGGATTATGTCTATTAGTTCCTATTGTTACGCCGCGTTAATCTGAATCACCCTTTTTTGCGCTTCCGCCCGTTTCTTGATCTCAAGGCTAAGAACGCCGTTCTTGAAACTGGCGTTAACTGCCTCCGGGTCAGCGTTTTGCGGCAGCTTAAAGGAGCGTGTAAATGCGTTCAGTTTGCGTTCACGAAGAATAAAAGCGCTTTTGTCTCCTTCGCGTTTTTCTTCTTTTGCTTCGGAGGTTTCCTGCCGTGAGGCTATTGTAAGGTTAGCTCCATCAACATGAACATCGATGTTTTTTTCATCGAAGCCGGGGAGATCCATAGCAAAAAGATAGCCGTTCTCGTTTTCCTGAATGTCTACAGCCGGCATCTGGTCAAAAACTCTGGCTGCCGGAGAAAAGAGCGAGTCTCCAAAGAATGACTCAAAGCAATTTTCCAAATCGATGCGATTTAGATCGTTTAAGACGTTTTGAAGTGCGGTTGGGCGGTATACGCTCAATGTTTTCATGGTTTTTTCCTTGTCCTACGGGATATTTTGGCCTTTGGCGTTTATACGCGAAAAAAACAGTTCAACGAACTGCTCCCCCTGTTCGGCGGGTGTTTCGCTTGTCCTCGTCGACGTTTAATTAATAGCAAAAAGCGTGCCAAGTTGTACAACATGAGCAGGCAAGGCAAGCCGCCCGCAGAAAAAATATGGAGGAATCCGGTTACGAGCCTCAGAATTTTATTCAAAGCAGAGGTTTTATTTAAATTTTAATTATTTTTTATTATGCTGAGTCTCTACAGCGGGGAATTGGCTTGCCTTGCCTGCTCAAGCTTGTTTATAACGAGGTAAATTTGTATTAAAATTTGGCTGTTGTTCGGAAGTTGGGTAGAAATGATACAGTGAGATGGAATTTGGTTAAAAATTGTGTCGTTTCGATACGGATTTTATTTTAAGCAAAATAAACTTATTTTTTGTTGACAAGCTGCACAATATATTGTACATTTATATTAGCCTTTGTGCGGGGAACTATGTGCATAGTTTCAAGGTGTAGTATCAATTTTATGGAGTTAAGCTATGCCAGAGAATGAAGAAAAAGGATTTGAAGTTGTATTTTTCGAAACAGAAAGCGGCAATCAACCTGTAAGGGAATTTATAAAAGGATTGTCAAAAGATGATAAGAAAATTGTTGGAGCAGATATTAGGGTTGTTCAAGACAGTTTTCCTGTAGGATTGCCTTTGGTAAGAAAAATAAAACCAGGATTATGGGAAATTAGAAGCGATGTTAAAGACGGTATCAGCAGAGTGTTTTTTACATTCATTAATGAAGAAATTATTTTGCTTCATGGATTTGTAAAAAAGACGCAAAAAACACCGCCACGGGAAATTGATGTTGCAATACAGCGAATAAAAGAATTTAAGAGATTGCAAAAGAAATAATTTATTATAACAGAGAGGTAAATTATGAAAGGAAGAGGTCAAAATTTTAACGATTTTTTAAAAGAAGAAGGTATATACGATGATGTTAATGATTTGGCTGCTAAAAGACTCATTAGTTATCAATTACAGCAGGCAATGCTTGAACAAAAAATAACAAAAAGCACAGTTGCAAAAAAAATGAAGACATCAAGAGTCGCCGTTGACAATATTCTTAATCCGACATTTAATACATCAATAGATTCTCTTGAACGATTTGCAAGCGCACTGGGTAAAAAGCTGACAATTTCATTAAGTTAAATTTTTAATAAGTTCCCTGTTGTAAACCGGGGGACACAAGGGGGACTGCATGCAGTATGGTTATTTTGATGATAATTCCAGGGAATATGTGATTACTCGTCCTGATACGCCTTATCCGTGGATAAATTATCTTGGCTGTGAGGATTTTTTCGGGCTTTTTTCCAATACATCGGGAGGTTATTGCTTTTACCGGGATGCCAGAATGCTGCGGCTCACCAGATATCGCTATAACAACGCGCCTGCAGACGCTGGCGGGCGTTATTTTTACTTGCGTGACAATCCTTCGGGAGGTTCCGCGCTCGGCGGGGACGTGTGGACTCCTTCGTGGATGCCGATGAAGTCCGCTCTTGATCGCTACGAGTGCCGTCACGGGATGGGTTATTCGCGCATTTCATCTTCACGTAACGGGCTTGCCTTTACTCAGGTTTCTTTTGTTCCGCTGTATGATAAATGCGAAATTCACAAGATAACGCTTTGTAACGAATCCAGCTCCGAAAAATATGTTGATATGTTTTCCTTTATCGAATTTTGTCTTTGGAACGCAAATGATGATATGACAAACTTTCAGCGTAACTTCAGTATCGGCGAAGTTGAAATCGAAAACCTGCCTAAAGGCAGTTCTAACATGCCTAAAGGCAGTTGTCGTATTTATCATAAAACAGAATACAGAGAAAGGCGGAATCATTACGCTGTTTGGGCTATCAATGTTCCTGCCGCTGGTTTTGATACTGACAGGCAGTCATTTCTTGGTTTGTATAACGGTTTTGACGCTCCGCAGGTTGTGTTTAACGGAGAAGCCGGCAATTCTGTAGCATCCGGCTGGGCGCCGATCGGTTCTCATCATATTAAAGCGCATCTCGCGGCAGGCGAATCCAAATCATACGTGTTTGTTCTTGGATACTGCGAAAATCAGGAAGATCAAAAATGGGAAAAACAAAATATCATAAATAAAAAACCGGCGAATGAACTGCTGGAAAAATACAGCACTTCTGAGGCTGCGGATAAAGCGTTAGCTGAATTAAATGATTACTGGAAAAATCTGCTTGGCAAATTTACCGTAGACACTTCATCGCTCTCGCGTCCCGATGATATAAAAATGGCGAGGATGGCGGGTGTCTGGAATCAATATCAATGTATGGTGACGTTTAACATGTCACGCAGCGCTTCATATTTTGAATCCGGTATCGGGCGGGGAATGGGTTTCCGCGATTCGAATCAGGATCTTTTGGGCTTTGTGCATCTTGTGCCGCAGAGGGCAAGGTCGCGTATTCTCGATATCGCCGCTACTCAATTTCCTGACGGCAGCGCTTATCATCAGTATCAGCCTCTTACAAAACGCGGCAATAACGAAATTGGTTCAGGTTTTAATGATGATCCCTTGTGGCTGATCTGCGGCGTTGCGGCTTACATTAAAGAAACCGGCGATTATGGAATATTAAACGAAAAAGTTCCATTTAATAATGACGACAGTCTTGCGGATACGCTTTTTATTCACTTAAAGCGATCTTTTGATTTTACTGTGAACAATAAAGGCCCGCACGGACTTCCGCTGATTGGACGCGCAGACTGGAATGATTGTTTGAACTTGAATTGTTTTTCAAAAACGCCCGGCGAATCGTTTCAGACAACAGCTAACTTTGAAAGCGGCGTAGCGGAATCAGTTTTAATCGCCGCGATTTTCGCGTTTGTCGGTCCCGACTATGCGGAGATTTGCCGCCGTGTAAACAAAGCGGACGAAGCCGAATACGCGGAAAAAGAAATCACAAAAATGATAGAAGCGATTGATCAGCATGGCTGGGACGGAGACTGGTTCCTTAGGGCTTATGACGCTTATGGAAAAAAAATCGGCAGCCGTGAATGTGACGATGGAAAAATATTTATTGAATCCAATGGTTTCGCTGTTATGGCTGGAATCGGCATCAAGGACGGAAGAGCGGNAACGGCTCTTGATTCTGTAAAAGAGCATCTTGATTCAAAGTACGGTATTGTTTTATTGCAGCCGGCATACAAGGATTATCATGTAGAGCTTGGAGAAGTTTCTTCCTATCCGCCTGGCTACAAGGAAAACGCCGGAATTTTCTGCCACAATAACCCCTGGGTTACAATTGCGGAAACACGTCTTGGAAGAGGAACGCGCGCGTTTGAAACGTACGTGAAAATTTGTCCCGCTTACCGTGAGGACGACAGCGATCTTCGCCGCATGGAACCGTATGTGTATGCTCAGATGGTAGCGGGAAAAGACGCAGTCCGTCACGGAGAGGCGAAAAATTCCTGGCTTACAGGAACTGCCGCGTGGACATTTGTAAGCATTTCGCAGTACATACTTGGAGTGCGCCCGGTGTTTGACGGTCTTCTTGTAGATCCGTGCATTCCTTCGGACATGAAGGGATTTTCTGTTACCCGCCATTTCCGGGGCGCCGATTATCACATCACTGTTGATAATTCCGCCGGCGTTGAAAAAGGCGTTAAATCAATTACAGTGGACGGAAATCCACGAGAAGGCTGCGTGCTGCCGGTTTTTGACGACGGCAAAGAGCATAATGTTGTTGTTGTAATGGGCTAATTACGCTTATGAAAAAAGAAAAATGGCTCTTAAACGAAATTGATTTATGGCGGCAGTCTGCGCTGATAGATGCGGATACCGCGGAAAAATTAAAAGAGCGTTATACGCCAAATAAAAATATAAATCAATTGATAGTTACGTTTTCTGTAATTGGTTCGCTTTTGATTGGCGCTGGAATTATATTGATACTTGCCAAAAACTGGCAGCATTTGCATATTTCTTTGCGCATAACATTCGCTTTTTTGCCTCTTGTTGTATCTCAGGCGCTTGCGGTGTATACGGTGAAACTTAAATATGAAAGTCTCGCGTGGCGAGAATCAGTTGCCGTATTTATGACAGCCGCCATTTTTACCGCAAATGCGCTGACAGGTCAGATATTTCATTTATCCGGTGATTACGGAACATATATTCTTGTATGCGGACTCTTGACGCTTCCTGTTATATTTATTCTTAACGCAGTTTCGCCGCTTGCGGTGTATTACTGGACGATATTGAATTGGGCGGCATTAAATCATTCTTCCGCCAACGCGCTTATTCTTTTGATTTTATTTTCGCTTGGCGCTTTGTTTTTATTTCTTAAATTAAAAAATGATGACGCCAAAACGGCTGATGCAAGGATGGTATATGTAAGCTGGCTTACTGTTGTCGCAGGCTTCGTTTTTATACTGATCATGGGAGTCATGTTGGATTGCAGTTTGCTTTTAATCGTATTATGTTACTTTATTTTACTGCTTGCGGTAGAAAAATTGCCGGAACAATTGCTTCTGCCGTTTAAAATTATCGGCACTATAGGCGGGCTTGTAACAGTTGCGATTTTAACTTATCAGGGAATGTGGTCGTACATAGAACGCTCGGCAAATGCCGGTAATGTTATGATTGGCATAATGCTGGTAATAGCGGTATTTTCCGCCATTTTTATTTTTAAGCGCGACAAATTAAAATTTATATTTGTGATAACATTAATTTTACTGAGTGTTATGCGCTATATTTGGGTGATAAATAATCTTGTCAGTTTTGATTATACGTTTATTTTTTCGGCTTTCTCTAATCTGGTTTTATTTGTAACAGGTGTAGGTTTTATTATTTCCGGCGTAAAAGGTTTTTCTTTGACGCGTGTAAATGTTGGAATGACAGCGGTTTGCGCCTTGATTATTATGAGATTCTTTGACAGCGATATGGATTTTTTCTGGCGCGGAATTGTATTTATGCTGCTTGGCGCAGCTTTCCTGATAGTTAACCTAAAAATCCTGCGTGTGATAAAACAAAGAAAACAGGAGCCGCTCGCATGAAGAAGCTTCTTATGAAGGCGCTTTTCGCGCTTATAGTTATACAGTTGTTTGTGCCGATTTCCATGATTATTGGCAAATATAATATTCTGGGAACAGGCGAAGAATTTAAATTCAGGGTATATCCTGTTGATCCTTATGATCCGTTTAGGGGAAGATATGTGTCGCTTAACGTAATGCGGGGAATATCGGGAAACGGGAAATACGGCGTAATAGCGGTAGATGAGGATGGCTTTGCGTCAATTGTTTCTGTAACGGATGAAAGACCGGATTTTGGTCATTATGTGACAAGCATGGAACGCGGAAGATTTACGCTTCCGATTGATCGTTACTACATGGACGAAAAATTTGCTCTAAGAGCGGAGAGGCTTACTCAGCAGAGAGAGGGTGGTACCGAAGCGTATGTAACAGTCAGGGTAAAAAATGGAAACCTTGTTGTTTCCGGCCTCTTTATAGACGGCGTTGCAATCGAAGATATAATCAGAAACGAAAAATAAATCAACGTAATTAATTAAGATGCAAGCAGCTTATGTCACTAACGCCTAAAGCATAAATGCCTAAGGCGCTAACGCCTTATGAGTTTCCGCAAGCTGATCGATAATCGGAAGTTTTTGCGGGCATTTCTTTTCACATTCACCGCAGGAAATACATTTTGACGCGTCCGCGCTTTTTATCCAGCTCCAGCCTTTCATCATTTCCAGGTAAGCGGCTTTTGCGTGTTCTTTTAAGTCGTATACTTTGTAACGGTTCATTATTTCAAAGAGATAGGGAATGTCAATTCCCTGCGGACATGGTTTGCAATAATTACAGCCTGTACAGTAGAGTTTTGCGAGATTTTTATTTTCTTCCATCATTGAATTAATTTGATTAAGTTCTTCATCTGTTAAATGATCTGTGCGTGACGCAATTTCAAAATTTTCATTCACCATGTTGATGTCGCTCATGCCGGAGAGAGCCACATCAACATTTTTGTTTGCAAGAACAAACCGCAGCGCTGTTTCCGCAGTGCTGACAGGAGCGGTACCTGTTTTATTTTTTAACAAACTTTGAATTTGCGCGCTTGGAGCGCCGAGCCGTCCGCCGCCGACAGGACCCATTACAACAATGCCCAATCCTTTTGATTTTGCGTACGCGATATTTTCTTCGTTGGAGCGATCGAGCATGTTGTATTGAACCAATGTAGATTCAAAAATGCCAGAATCAACAATAGGTTTGTAATTTTCCGCCGAATCATGATATGAAAACGAAATATGTTTTATAAGCCCTTGTTCTTTCGCCTTGTACGCAGCCTGGATAGGACCGTAACTTTCATTTTGCCAGCCATTAAAACTTTTTAACGAGATGCCCCAAAAGTGATAAAAATCTATGTAATCTGTATCGAGTTTTTTTAAGGACTTTTCCAGCCGCTCCATCCAATGATCGCCAGAGTTATCTTCGATTGGATTTTTTGTAGAAAGATATGCTTTGTCACGATAACCTTTTAACGCCTTGCCGACTGCGTTTTCGCTGAGCGTTTCGCAGTACAAAGGAGCGGTATCGACATAATTAATACCCATATCAAAAGCATTTTGCATAAGCGGAATTGCGAGTTCTTCATCAACGATTTTTTTACCGTCAACTTCCTTCATGGGCAGCCGCATAGCGCCAAAACCGAGAGCGGATAATTTAATGCCGGTTTTTCCAAAGTCTTTGTAGATCATAAATTCTCTCTTTATTATAACTATATAAAGGGTAGTGATACAAGTATTTTTCTTTTTATTATTTTTTGTTAAGATGTATTTCCAATGATTCAAAATATTAAAAAAGCGCAAAAAAATGCTCAAAAGTCGCAGGATTTAGCTGTTTCTTTATTTCCAAAAGAAGAGTGGATTGTAAAAGAACCTAATATTTGGGTTGGAAAATCGCGTTTAAAGAATAATCCCAAAGAAAGAGCAAAGCTGGCATGGGAAATTGAACAAATTAGGGTTTTTATCTCTCCAGAAAGTGTTGTTTACTTTTTGCCTGAACTGGAGACCAAAGAGTGGCATGGTGAATTATCTGCGGATACGATAATTGACGGTGAAATTGTAGAAATAAAAGCAGTTACCGGTACTCGGGTTACATTGGGTACTGAATTCAGGAAAGGTTTTAGGCAAGGCGCTTATCTCTGTGAGCATTTACCTCAAATAAAGTCACATTCGGTTTTTATTCGTCTTTATTCTAATATTTCTGTTGGGAGTGTAAAAGCAAAGATAGCAGGAGAATTGAAAGGACGAACTGATGATGGACGTTTTATTTGCTATTTTGAAACTTCAGGAACATTATTTTCATGGACATATAATGAATTGAGGGGAATTATTGGAACTAAAAAAATCACCCGACCCTGTTAAACAAGGCCGGGTTCGGCGGAGGAGGTTACAATGCCACCTCCTCCGGTGGCACTTACAATATATAACATCTTTATCTGATTGTCAAATAAAATTTATCTCCATCAAATCATTGATCAATCCTGTGGCTGTAGCTGTCATATAAACTCCTTGCTTTATTTATTATGAGATTATAGTTTGATTAATTTATAATGCCTATGTCGATATCGATGGCGGTTCCAAAGGCTTTTTGGGAAAATCACAGACAAATATAATTAAATCTTGCGTTCATATTTCCTTATCCCTTTTTCTTCCTGGACTTGCCGGATTTGATCGTTTTTTCTGGTTTAACACCGCAATTTGAAGCGTTTTTTATTCTTATCTCGATAATTTCTTCCATTGCAACGATAATTAGGGGGTATTCGGCTTTTTCCATTATGGAAATGAGGTATTCTATCCGTTGTCTTTCCGGATTACGGTAAAATGGCGGTTTTGGCTCGTTATCTATGCCGTACGCCAGCCAGTTTAGGGATATATCCAGTATTTCGCAGGCTTTTACAGCCAAATCGAAGTCCAGAAATTGAACGCCTGTTATTATTTTTGAGATTGCAGTTTGGCTAATATTAAGCTTTTTGGCTAGCTCGGCCTGTTTTAGCCCCTTAAGTTTAAGAGCTGCTGCCAGCCGATCCCCATAATTTTGCTTCATCATTCACCAGTATTGCATAAATTTGATGAAATTTCATTAAAATATTTTCTTTTAATACTTGCTACATACGAATATTATATGCTACAATAGAAATTATAATGGTTTTTATGGAAAATTATACTCAAAGGCACTACGAAGGCATTGAAAAAGCCTTGGAAGGGGTGGGTCTTAAAGTGGAAGAAATTATGAAACAGGGTAATAAGACAGTTATTACTGTATTTCATAAAGAGATGGGGGAAGCGGCATTGAATTCTGACAAGAAGAATGCGGATAACTAGTAAGGGTAACCAGTAAATTGATGTTCAACAAAGGAAACTTTGCTTTTACATTTGAAATAATTTCTATAAAAGAGGTTTTTGGATGAGAAATTTTGGAAAATTATCGGGATTTATCGCTTTTGCGGCAGTAATTTTGATGATCTTGTCGGCATGTGATGACTCAGGAACATCGCAAGACACATCGTGTACTCATAATTGGGATTGGGTATCTACAAAAATTCCAACAACAACAGAGGAAGGCATTGAAACATACAAATGCTTACATTGCGGACATTCCGGCACAACACGACCGGTTCCTGTAACAGTAAATACAATTTCCGCAGTTTCAATCAGTATAACAGCGCCGGTTAAAGGCGCAGCGCCGAATAATACGGCTTTAACAATAAATAGCGGCTATACATTGGGAACAGTTTCATGGACACCGTCGGATAATCCATTTCTTGGCGGGAAGGATTACACAGCGGTTATTTCATTAACAGCAAACAATGGTTTTTCATTTACAGGTCTTAACTCCGCAAATATAAATGGTCAAAATGGAATAATAGCAAATAATACGGGTACAAATGCTTCCATATCATACACTTTTCCAACAACTCCCGCAAAAACGGTTTCCGGCATATCAATAAAAACACAGCCCAATAATTTAACATACACTCATAATGATCATCTGGATCTTTCGGGGCTTGTTGTTACTTTAACCTATGATGACACTACGACAGAAGATGTATCTGCCGCGAATTTTACCGGAAAGAGCATAAACGCAAATCCCGCTCATGGAAATATTCTGGATCGGGCAGCACATAACAATAATCCAGTTGTAATTACATACGGTAATTTTTCACAGAGCACAAATAATTTGATTGTAAATAATAAGGCAATTACCGGCGTTGAAATTAATATTACAGCTCCGGTTAAAAACGCAATACCAGTTGTAACAGCAAACGGATCTGGTGATTATTCAATTGGAACTGTTACATGGTTTCCGGCGCATAGTAAATTTTTGGGCGGTGAAGTATATACCGCTTCTGTCACATTAACCGCCAACAGCGGCTTTGTTTTTACAGGATTGAGTTTTGCAACTGTTAATGGGCAAAACAATTCAATTTCCAACAACACGGGAACTTCAATAACGCTTACCCATACATTTTCAAAAACCAATGAAAAAACTGTTAGTGGTTTAGCCATTAAATCGCAGCCTTCAAGATTAACATACACACATGGAAATCATTTGGAGTTATCTGGTCTTGTTGTTACATTCACATACGATGACGGCACAACAGAAGATATAGCTGCCGCCAGTTTTGACTCTAAAAATATCAATGCCAATCCTGCCGATGGAAATTCATTAACCAGAGTAAACCATAATGGCAAACCCGTTGTAATTACATATGGCGGTTTAACAGCACAAACCAATAATTTGACTGTTAATTCAAAAGTAATTACATTTTCTGTAGACCCAGTTTCGTCAGTAACATTTACAGGTATCGCTCATACACCGGTAGTCACAGTAAGGGATACCAATTTATTACTTACATTGGGCGCTGATTACACAGTAGGGTATACAAACAACATTAATGCTGGAACCGCAACGGTAACTGTTACTGGAATTAATAATTATCAAGGCAGCACGGGGAATACAACATTTACGATTAACCCTATTGCTGCTGATTTAATAATAAACGCTATTTCGTCAGTGACATTTAATGGAAATGCTCATACGCCAACTATTACCGTTAGAAATGGAACGACAACACTTACACATAATACCCATTACACAGCAGAGTATTCAAATAATATTAATGCAGGAACTGCGACAGTAACTGTTACCGGAATAGGTAACTATCACGGCAGCAGCGGCAATACAACATTTACGATTAATCCCAAAGTCGTAACATTCACTGTTGATACAATTACGGCACAGATATATACAGGAAACGCTATTACACCAGCCATCACAGTAAGGGATGGAACAACTGTATTAACAAGCAGCAATTACAATACGAGTTATACTAACAATATTAATGCAGGAACAGCTTCTGTAGCCGTTACCGGAATTAATAATTATCAGGGCAGCAGCGGCAGCAGTACATTTACAATAAATAAAGCTGCAGGAGCGATAGTTGATGTACCAACAGTGGCATCAAGAACACACAATAGAATTACTATAAACGTCGTAGCTGCGCCAAATAATGGGCAAACAATTGAATATGCAAGAAGTACCAGTAATACAACACCTAGTACCGGTTGGCAATCCGGATTGACCTTTGATGGACTTTCGGCAGGTACTACTTATTACATCTTTGCACGATCTGCGTCTAATAATAATTATAATGCAGGTACGGCAGTAAACATGATGACAACAACATACTTTCAACAAGGTCTTACAATTACTTTTGACGCAATAATTGACGCAGCGCCAATAATTGTAAATCAAACAATTTCCCGTACAGGTTCCAATAAAACAGTAACTCTTACGGTAAGTAACCCTGCTCAATATAGCAGTATTGGATGGCATGTAACCGGAACTAATGTAAGCGGGAGCGAAAATTCTTTTACATTGGATTCATCGAATCCTGAATATAATCGTGTTGGAGAACATTTCTTAACATTGGAAGTCTGGAAAGACGGTAAACCATATAACAAGACAATTATCTTTACGGTAACACAGTAAGGCAAGGAGTATTATAATGAATAATTTTTATAAAACTATGAACAATTTATATTTGCCGGAGAATAAAATAAAAATGGGACAACTAAATTTGTTTTTTCTTTTTATTCTTTTAGTTTTTATTTTAACTTCTTGCCCGGATTCAATTATTAAATCACATCAGGATAATATTACAGAAGAAAAAGGCTGGTTTTCGCTTGTAATTAATGAATCGGATAAAGTTGGGCGAACAATCTTGCCGAAAACGGTACAGAATGATTTTGCTATGTATACATTGGAGTTCTTTAATGCAGGTACAAATACATATGCAATACCACCCATTGATCGAACAAATGCGAACTTATCTACTCCAGTTCTGTTGGACGCAGGAAGCTATGATTTATATGTATACGCTTTTATGGATTCTGAAAAAACCAGGATTGCAGCATCAGGAGAATTAAAGAATATTGTAATTGGCGCTGGAGTAACGGTTACTCGAAGTGTTTTATTTTCACCCATTTTTGATGGAGTTGGCAAAGGTACATTTAATTGGGATATTAGTTATCCTATAAATGTTGTTAATGCTTCTATAACAATTATACGATTACCAACAAACTCAGAAAACTTAAACCAAATTATTCCAATTACCGGTACAGCTTCCCAAAATGGTTCTATAGAATTGTTTTCTGGTTTTTATAGAGTGGTGGTTAAACTTAAAAATGATAAAGATATGATAGCTGAACGCTGGGAAACCCTGCATATTTATCAAAACATGGAAAGCGACTTTGCTTATACTTTTAAGGAAAATCATTTTAACGGCGCTTTAACCGGAACGGTTAGTATAAACGGGAATCCCTATGTTGGCGAGACATTAACTGCGGATATTGCTTCTCTTGGCGGCAGCGGGGTCATAACCTTCCAATGGATGAGAAGCGGAGTAATAATAAATGGCGCTAACAGTAATACTTATACTATTCAGCCAGCTGATGCGGGAGCAGTTATCACGCTGACAGTATCTCGTTCCGATTATTCAGGTTTTGTTACCAGTGTACCGACTGTGGAAGTTTCATATCTTGCTGTTATAACAATCACAACACAGCCAATTAATAAAAATTTTGGAGACATAAGCGGAAGCATAATTGTTGAGGCTACTGTTTCGCAAAATGCAATAATTAGTTACCAATGGTACAGTAATACAATAAATAGTTATACAGGCGGCACTATTATAAATGGAGCTACGAATACTAGTTATTCTATTCCTACTTCATTAAAAAAAGGAACTTATTATTATTACTGTGAAGTAAGTGCAACTGGCGGTGCAATACCAGTATTATCAAATATCGCGATGGTCAATATTGATTTTGCTGTATTGGCAAGAGCTCTAGCTCTTAATGGGTCTAGTAGTTATGATTCTATAGCTGTTGACTCTTCTGGTGATATATATGCAGTGGGTCGCTTTAGTGGTGGTAATAGTGGTCCGCTATTAGTAAAATATCACTCTGATGGTACATATTTGTGGAATCAAATTGTACAAATAAATGTAGGTACTGTCAATTTTAATTCAATAACAATTGACACGGCTAGCAATTTATATATAGTTGGTTCTATGTATAGTGTTGGTGGTATGTATGGTTCTACTGTAGCTAAGGATCTTAATTTTGGTAATGGAGTCACTATTGCTTCTGGAGGAGGGGGAGCAATGCTGGTAAAATATAACCTATTCGGTATGGCGCAGTGGGCAAGGACTATTAGTGGAAGTCCTGGACATTATTCAGGTATAGAACCTTCTAGTTTTAGCTCAGTAACTATTGACTCATCTGGTAATTTGTATGCTTTAGGTTCGCAAGGCGGATATTGGATTTATAGCTACGGTAATGGTGTAACCGCACAAGGACAAGGAACATCAAAAGAAGATGGGAACACAGTATTAGTTAAATATAATTCTAATGGTTACGCGCAATGGGCAAAGATTCTTAATTCAGGTTCAAATTTTCCTAATTTTCATTCAATTACTATTGACGCATCTGGAAATTTATATATTATAGGTTTCCAAAAAGGTACTGATATCCACGACTATGGCAATGGGGTAACCGCACAAGGAACATGTGTATGGACTACTAATTCTTATGGCTTTAATATTTCTGGATTTAATGCGACATTAGTTAAATATAACTCTGATGGTATAGCGCAGTGGGCAAGGACTATTAGTTCAGGTACACAAAATTCTAGTTTTAGTTCAGTAATCATTGACTCATCTGGAAATTTATATGCTGTAGGTTACCAAGACGGTACTGATATCTACGATTATGGTAACGGAGTTACCGCACAAGGAACAAGCGGGGGAGCAAATGCGTTATTAGTTAAATATAGCTCTGATGGAGTAACGCAGTGGGCAAGGACTATTAGTTCAGGTACGCAAAATTCTAGTTTTAGTTCAGTAATCATTGACTCATCTGGAAATTTATATGCTGTAGGTACCCAAAGAGGTACTGATATCTACGATTATGGTAACGGAGTTACCGCACAAGGAACAAGCGGGGGAACAAATGCGTTATTAGTTAAATATAGCTCTGATGGAGTAACGCAGTGGGCAAGGACTATTAGTTCAGGTACGCAAAATTCTAGTTTTAGTTCAGTAACCATTAACTCATCTGGAAATTTATATGCTGTAGGTACCCAAAGAGGTACTGATATCTACGATTATGGTAACGGAGTTACTGCACAAGGAACAAACAATGGAAGTAATGCGGTATTAGTTATGTATCGGCAGGAATAAAACATGAAATATATGTTCAGTAATAGGAAAGGTTATTGTCTATGGAGATAGTTTGGTATGACAATTATTAATGAAGAATTAATAAAATGAAATATCTCTTCTAATTGGAGCGTGGTTGGGAATCAGCCGCAGTAGAAGGTTGCTGTGAGTAATAATAGGACGAAGCAGAAAAGAGGACACCCTGACGAGAAATCGTTGGGGGTGAAGTGAATTTTCTAATCATATTGTAAATTGTGGGGTGGAAGGTGGACATAGTGTGTAATCATTTATTAATAGGAGTTTCAAGCTTAATTACAAGTATTGGTACGTTAGCAGTTTTTTTTATTGCTTTAGTATCTCTTATTGCGGATCATTTACGACGTAAGAGACAATTTACAATTGAATTCTATAACATTATTTTATATGAAAATGATGCATTTTTATATGAAATTGATGAAGAGCCGTTAGCTATAGCTACTATAAAATCAGATAAAATATTAGAAAAAAATGTTGCAAAATACTTATCAAGCTTAGAAAGACTTGCTGTTGGTGTTAGCACTAATATTTATGATTTATAAATTCTCAGTCGTATAGCTGGCGGTCGTCTAAGAAGAGTGTTTAATCGTCTTAAAAATTATATTTTTGAATTACGAAAAATTAACAATTTTCCAAGTCTATATATTGAATTTGAATTTTTGGTTAATAAACTTGACAAGTATAGAAATAAAAATTCAAATAAAAATACAATTGATATGTAATCGAGGCTATGATAAAAATTCGGTTAACCGGCATAGTATAGGCGATTAAAATAGCAGATACTGTTTGGAATTTTGTGATTACGTATGTTGCTCGTAACCGTCAAAACAACCAGTGAAAATGTACCCAAATGAATAAAAATTCATTGAACAAATTAAGGATTAAAAATATTCCAGGGGAGCAGTTTTTCCCAGTCTTCGGATGAATTTGCAAACGGAGCTTTTTCAAAAAGAGTGCACAGGTATAAAAGAGGTTCAATATTATTCTGCTTGGCTGTTTCAATGAGCGAGTAAATACCGCAGGAACTTTCTGCGCCGGCAGGGCTTTTGTTGAACAACCAATTTTTTCGTTCAAGCGCAAAAGGACGAATCGCGTTTTCGTAAGCGTTGTTGTGACGGATACGGTTTCTTGGGTTCAAGAAAGAAAAAACAGACAGAAAGTTCGCGTACGCGAGCTTGCGAGCGTGTTCGTGGTTAAATTCTTTTCTTTTCTCATTTTTTACGATGATTTTATACTTCATAACGGTTAAATAGATTTTTAAAATATTTATCACTTTTTTCTATTTTTCCTCGTTTTTACTAAAGCGCAGTGCAGGCTCGCGCCATATATAGGCAGGAGTTTTTATGAAAATAAATCGTAATTTCAAAGACAGCGTTTTCACTTCGCTATTCAACGACCCCGCCGTGCTAAAAGAGCTTTATTGCGCTCTTGAGAACGTATCTCTGCCGGCGGACGTCTCGGTTTCCATTAACAAGCTTAAAGATGCGCTTGTTAAGGTATTAAACATCAACGATGGGAAAAATAAAGAAATCGTAAACCGAAGTAAAAATCTTAACGGATATGCGATCTTTATCGCAAAAGCACGTGAATACTGGAAAGAATACGGTGATTTATTAACAGGGATAAAAGAAGCTGTGAAATATTGCAAAAAACATGGTATACTTAGAGAATACCTTGAAGAACACAAGACGGAGGTAATTAATATGTTATTTGGAGAATGGAATATAGATACAGCTATGGAAGTCCGTTATGAAGAAGGCTTCGAAGACGGAGTGGAACAAGGTCATGCCGAAGGTCATGCCGAAGAAAAACTAGCCATCGCTCGTAATCTGCTTGCAGATGGTTCCATGCCCGAGTTTATACAAAAAATTACCGGGCTTTCCTTGGACGAAATTGCAAGGCTTTAATTCACTTGACGCTATGTCTCATATATAATACGACAAAAAGTAGCAAATTCGCTTGGTTACCGAATTGCATTAATTCCAAAATCGAAGGCAAAAAGAAAAGTAAAAACGAAAAGGGTTAAAGAACGGGTGTAACTTTTCCATACACTCATTGGAGCATTATTTTGCAGAAGTAAGGTGCTTGTTTATTTTTATGATAAGAATGGCATTATTAATAACGTATTTTATTCATTAATTTTTATCACTTTTTTCAATTTTTCCTCATTTCCACTAAAGCGCAGTGCAGGCTCGCGCCATATATATGTACAACTTTCTTTCGAAGGTTGAATCTATTTATGGAGGTTCCTATGGAATCCAATGCTGACTTAAAAAATCGTCTGCTTCCGCCAGACGCGGACATTCTCCCGCCGGGAGATGACCGTATCTTCAAAGTGCTGCTTACCCACCCCAATGCAAAGCAAGTACTAATCGATGTAATTTCGGCTGTAATCGAGCGAAAAGTCGTCGATGTTCAAATTCGCAATAACGAGCTGCCCGCGATGGACACAAACGAAAAGAACGAAAGGCTCGACGTAAACTGCACCATCGACACTGGCGACCAAGTAAATGTAGAAATGCACTGCTACCCTCAGGATGAACGAGGCGGCTTACACACCAACTTTATCAACAAGTATGTGTATTTTTTGACAGATTTACATTCGTCTCAGAAATCCATCGATGTGAAATACAGAAAGCTGGTAAAAACCTATCAGATAACATTTTGCATGTACAATATTTTTTCTTCTCTGCCGAACTATGTAAACTGGTTTTCGTTAAGGACAGAAGAAGGCTACCAGTTAACCGACCAGATAAATATGGTCGTAATCGAACTGGACAAAATCAGGGAAACGCTCAATAAGCCTGTGGATAAGATGACGTCTGTTGAGAAATGGTCGTTATTTTTGAAGTTTGCGCAAGAACCTGTGTACAGGAACAAGATCAATGATATAATTAAGGACAAAGAGGAGATAGGAATGGCAGCAGCATTACTGCGAGAAATAAGTCAAGACGAACACGAAAGGGCAAGGCAGCGAAGCCGCAAAATGTGGGAAATGGACATGTACACCGCCAAAGAAGAAGCCAAAGAACAAGGTCATGAAGAAGGTTTTGCCGAGGGCCATGCAAAAGGTATTGTAAAAGGTCATGCTGAAGGTCACGCCGAGGGTCATGCCGAGGGTCATGCCGAAGGCATTGCAGAACGAGATAAATATATTTTTTCCCTTCTGGACCAAGGGCTTACTGTTGTAGAAATAAAACAGCGATTGATGCAGACAACAAAAGTATAACAAGTTGAGATTATAAAAGGCAAGATAGCTTTTAAGTAATTTCTTCCCCTCTACATCTCCAGCACAATCTCATTTTCAGCTTTCAATACCGAAGCTGGAATATAATTCCCTTCCATTGCCTCTCCGTTAACTGTCAATTTTTTGCAGCCAGAACCCTGGTTCGAACTTTCTTTGCCGTCGGGATTGTTTACCTTTATGTTTAATTTTTTGCTGCGGAATATTTTTTCCATTGTGAAGGATTTCCATGAAGAAGGAATTGCGGGTGACAGGCGAAGTCCTTCGATGTCAGGACGTAAACCTAAAATGCCCTCAACACAGCCTACCATCACTGTGCTTGCAGTTCCTGTCAGCCAGTGAACGTGACTGCGTCCTTCAAACGGGCTGTCTGTGCTTTCTGTAAATTGCGAATAAACATACGGCTCCATTAAACGTGTTTCTGCGATGTTGTTTTGCGCCGAAGGACAGCTTTCAAGATAATACTCAACAGCGCGGCTTCCTCTTCCAAGCAAAGCTTCCGCCAGAATTATCCAGCCCTGCGACTGTAAGAAAATTCCGCCGTTTTCTTTTGTTGACGGATTAAAAAGCAGCGCAAGAGCTCCGTCAAATGCATGTTTAACATAAGAAGGAGCCATAAGGCGCGCGCCGTATTTTGTATTTAATTCTTTGTGTACAAGATCAAGAACCGCTTTGCCTCTTGTCTCATCGGCGTAGCCAGAGATTACCGCCCAGCTCTGCGGATTTAACCACATGCTTGCTTCCGGGTCTCCTTTTTTTCCGACAATAAAATTGTCCTCGGTGATGCCCCGCACAAAACGATCTTTATCCCAGCAGAATTCTTCAATAACTTTTCCAAAACGTTTTTTCAAGTCCATCATCTTGGCTTCTGTCGCGTCATCTTTTTTATATTTTGCGAATCGGATCATTATTTCAAAAGCGTAGTACAATTGCAGGGCGACAAAAACAGAAACGCCGCTTGCACCTAACCTAAGGCAGTCATTCCAGTCAGCGTGAAGCCCTGCGGGAAGACCATGTATTCCCAGATGGTTTAGCGAAAAATCTATGGCTCTTAATAAATGATTAAAAAGCGTGTCATGTCCTTCGTCCGCGTAAGGAATTGCTTCATCCAAAAGATCGGTGTTGCCAGTTTCCGCAATATATTTCCAGACAGTCGGGAAAAGCCAAAGAGCGTCATCGGCTCTGTATGAAGGATGACCTGTGCTTTTTCTGTATGATTCATCTTCGGGTTTGTCTTCGTTTCCGGGATTGTGATCGTACTTTACAAGAGGAAGAGCGCCGCCGTGATTAACCTGCGCCGAGATCATAAACCTGATCTTTTCGAGCGCCATCTCAGGATCAAGATGTATGATACCCTGAATATCTTGAACAGTATCACGATAGCCGTAACCGTTGCGCTGTCCGCAGTAGGTAAGGGAAGCCGCGCGCGACCAGATAAAAGTGATAAAGCATTGGTAAGCGTTCCATGTGTTGATCATATTATTTAAATTGCTGTCAGGAGTTGTAACTTTTAAGTTGTCGAGTTTACTGTGCCAGAATTTTTTTAAGTCCTCGACTTCACGATCTGCCAGTGATGGTTTTTCATAACGCGCGATTATTTCTTTTGCCTGTGTCTCCCGTTTTTGACCAAGAAGAAAAACTATTTCCTTTTCAAAAGTCGGAGCCAGTTCTATTACAGTATGAAGAGCGCCGCATGGGTTCATGTTGTAATTTAATGTGCCGTCCAGTTTGCCGTTTTCTACAGAGATTGGGTTTCCGTAATCACGATAGTTTCCGATAAAGCTTGCGCGATCGCCGCAGTAACTTACAACCTTTGCGCCCGCCATTCCAAAGAAGCGTGTCTCCACACGGCTTTCGTTGACGGCGTTCAGGCAGTTTTCGTTTATTGTCTGCAAAATAAATTTATCCTTAAAGTATGTGCGGGTTATAAACTGCGTGTATTGAAGATTAACCTGATCCTGCTCATAAAAACTTTCGCATGTAAATTCCGCAAAACCAAAGATCGATATTTTTCTTGGCTTTGATCCCTTGTTGGAAATTTTTAACCGCCACACTTCATAATCCGCGTTATGGGGAACGTAATAAACTGCTTCGGAATGAATGTCGTTGTAATCAGCTTCGATCTTTGTGTAGCCTGTGCCGTGACGGCAGATCGATTTATATTGATCCAATGGTTTCCCGACAGGCTGCCATGAAGCCGACCAGTAGTCACCCTTGCTGTCGTTGTCATCACGAAGGTAGATGTAACGCCCGGGGCGATCCTGTTCGTTAAAACGGTAACGGATCAATCTTCCTGCGGCGCCGCTTTTTACAAAACTGTAACCGCCTGCGTTGTTTGAAATGATCGCTCCGTACGCCGGGGAACCTAAATAATTCGCCCAGGGAGCCGGAGTGTCCGGCTTATCAATAACATATTCCCTATTATCGTGATCAAAGTGACCATACTGCATTGCATGTCCTCCATAATATTGATTAAGTACTGATATCATTCTATCATGATTTTAATGGAATTGGATCAAGAAGAAGCGCTGTATGAATTTCTCGAAAACGCCGCAGAACCGTTTACGCTGGAAGAAATTACCATATATGTGCAGGCATCAGGGCAAAAACCCAACAAAAAATTGATTACAGAGATAAATGACTATCTCGAAGCCAGAAAAATAGCCTTTAAGCAGGATAACCGTTATTGGGTGTCCAGAAGAGCGTGTTTCGAGAGCGCTGTTTTTGCGATAACTCCCACACGGCTGGAATTATTAAATGGAATTTTGATACCTGGTCACAGGTGCGTTCCTTTCGCGAATCCGTTAATCATGCCGCATTATTATAAATTCTACTGGAAGGGAACGCCCATCCATGTTACAACTACAGAAGCGCCGCCTGAGGATTTATACCCTTATTATTTTATTTACGGCGAAGAATTCGCTCCTCAATATATTGCGCGTGACAATCCAAAAAACGAAGAAGCGTTTAACGCAGACCCTTATGAAGATCCGCCGGAAGTATCGATACATACGCTTGATATGCGGGCAATTTACCGTGAGAGCGGTTTTGTTCCGGGCGATCGGTTTTTAGCGCGCACATTGGACTGGAAAGAGTGCCGCTTTGAACTTGAAAAAATCGGCAAGGATGAATGGACGCATGCCGATTTAAGTAAATGGCTGCAAGCCGCCGAGTCCGGTTTTGAAGACAGCTTTGCTCTTCTTGGTCCCGGCGCAAGCACGGAAGAACAGGCTGCGTTCGCTTTTTGGTTCGGCGGTAAACGAATGAGGGAAGCGCCCTTGTATTCGCTTGAGGAATTTCTTTTTGAAAAAACAAACCGTGTCGATACTGTTCCTTATGGAATAGAAACTCGTTTTTGGTTCGCCGGAAAAGAAATCCCCGATAGTAAAGACCTGCAAAGTTACACTGTTCCGCCTGACAGAACTTATATCGAAGAATTGTTTTATAAAAAAAATATTCCCATTTCTGAATTTGTAATTCTATCTTATATAAGAGACGCCTTTTACCGCAACGAAAAAGAAATCGATCTTGTTATTAACCGTCTTATTCCGCCTGTTATCCATCTGGATGAAAACGAGTGGGACATGCTCGCGGATTACATTACGGACAGCATGGAAGATTTTTACAAAGGCTATTCGCTCTTTTTGGATCAGGGAGCAGGCCCTATTCGTCAGCGTGTAGCCGAACTTCATACCGCTGTTATTGAACTTTCTTCCAAATTGCAAAAAGGCGAAATTGAAACTGTCTGGCTTCCACGTCATACATTCATCGTGCTGTCGCAGATTCAGGGGCATGCCGCCGCTTTGCTTGAAGATCTTGCCTTTGATGAATCGCCGAATGATTCTGATGTTTCCGCGATGGACAATTCTCTTGACAGCATGATCGATACGTTTTCCGATATAAAAGAATTGATTAATTCCGCCATGGATAATTTTAGGAGGAGCAATCTTACGTTGATTCATGGAGGCAAAACATCTGATGAATGGAAAGGGCAGCTTTGGCGGATGATTCAAATCAGCATCAGCGGTTTGGAAGTCTGGCGAAGAGCGATCATTACTCACGAATGTACAATGGAAGAGCTTCATAAACTGATACAGACAGGAATGGACTGGAAAAACAATATGCGTTTTCGTTTTTATATTGAGACTCCGGCTGCCTTCGCGGAAAACAGCGGGAGCGGTTCTTCCGCAAGCGGCGGTAAGGAATATCTGCATGATAAAATGAAGTTAGGTGACATTGATTTCAGGGGCAAGAAAGAGCTTGTATACGAATACGGCTCAAAATGGAATGTAAAAATAATAATTATGTCTTCCTATCAGCCGTCCAAAAATGAAGTGACGCGATTTATAGCAGGCGATGGAGCGGCTCCTCCAGAGCAGGTAGACGGTCCCCGTCACTTTAGAAAATTACTGGGCTCGCTGGAAGTCGGCAGCGTTTCCGGTAAGCAGTCAGCCCAAAGAGAGCTGGGCGTAGATTTTGTCCCCGGCGTTTTTGACCTTGATAAAATGAACAGCTCCCTGCGTGAAATTTTCAAGAACGAAGTTAAATAAACAGATGCAGGTTGATTTTATATTTCCGCCTGTTTAACAGAATCGCCCGATGAATTTTTTTCGTTCTTTATGTAAATTAATCCGCAAAAAAGAGCTGTAAGCGGCATAGCGAATAAAATACCGAGGCTGCCTGCAAGCGCCTGCAAGACTTCTACCGCAATCATTTCGCTGTTGAATAATTCAAGAAGCGATCTTGATGATATCGTTAAAAGAAGCACTAGCGTTAGAGAACTGCCGATATAGGCGAGGATTAGCGTATCTGCCATTGTGCCCATTATATCGCGTCCAATGTTAAAACCGGAACGAACCAGTTCCTTAAATTGAATCGACTTTGCTTTTTCTTTTATTTCCCATAACGCAGACGATAACGAAATGGAAACATCCATTATCGCTCCCATCGCTCCAATAATAATGCCGGCGAAAATAAGCGCCTTTAGATCAATCTGTGTATCTCCGGGAAGATTTACAAGGTAACGTGAATGTTCGTCTACAATTCCCGTTAGATGCATTGCCTTGTCCATTATTAATGTGATTAAACCTGCGATTAAAACTCCGCCTGCGCAGCCTGTTATGGCGGCGAGCGATTTTTTGTTGTATCCCATAACGATTAAAGGCACCATCGCCGATGTATACGCGCAGACCAAAAGAGACATCACATAGATATTTTTTCCTGATAAAATCGCAGGAACAAAGACTGTAAAAATTGCGGCGCATGTAAATCCAAGCGAAAGAATTGTATTAAAACCTTTTTTGCCGCCAAAAACTATAAGGAGCACGGCGAACAATATTCCAAGTAAAAGAATTTTATTTATCCTGAAATATCCGTTAAAATACCAGCCGACACCGTTATTAAATAAAAGAATATTATCGCCTTTTTCGACTTCTTTTGATCTGTCAATCAGCATGGGGCTGAATGTTTGTTCTGCTGTAACGACCTGTCCTTTTCTTGGACCTTTTGAAATTTTTGCTTCAAAGAGAATTCGTTTGCCTGGCACCATGGAAAAAAAACTTGAATAATCATATTCTTCGTCCAAATCTTCCATAGTGATGTCACTGCCTTCGGCGATATCATTAATGCTGTCGGTATATTCATCATCATCAAAATAGGAATCGAAAAAATCAGTTTCTGACTGTTCCACACGTTCCAATACACCGTGAACTTTCGCTCTCGCGGTTTCGTGCGTCTGGTTTTGAAAACCAATAATATCGCCGGTAAGCAGCGAGCTTCCGGCTATTAAAAGAGCGATAGCCGCGGTAATCGTTATTAGGTAAGGAATTGATATTCTTATCATAATGACAGTATGTCATTATTTTTAATGTTAAACAAGCAGTGAACCAATTCTGTAGATAACGAAAGCCAGGTAATTTTTTTAATATGGTTAAACCGCTTATTAAATCTCCCAAACAGGAATGGAAACTATTTCGCGGTTAATTGCTGTTCTTTCCTTATATAGACATAGAACAGCGCCAAGCCCGACTTTCTTTTTTAATTTTTTTAACTCTTTAAAACTTTTACAATCATTAACGTCTGGATTCATGGATTTTTTTATTTCCATTGGGTATAAAGTCCCATTTTGTTCCAATACAATATCAACTTCATTTTGATTAGCGTCACGGTACATCCACATCAAGGGTTCTATTCCGTTATGCGCATAAGATTTTAGGATTTCTCCGATAACATAAGTTTCCAATATTGCGCCTGACATTGCGCCGGACATCAGGGATTCAGGCGTTAACCACTTTGTAAGGTAAGCGCATAAACCCGTATCTAAAAAATACATTTTTGGTGTTTTAATAATTCTTTTGGTTAGATTAGGCGAATACGGACGCAATAAAAAAACCAATCCGGATCTTTCCAGGATTCCCATCCATACTTGCGCTGTTTTTACATCAATGCCAACATCACGGGCAAATGATGAATAATTTAGAAGCTGTCCGGTCTGCGCCGCAACAACAGAAATAAAATCAAAAAATTGCAGAGGTTTTTCTACATTGTAAAAATCTTTTACATCACGCTCTATATAAGATTGTACATAGGATGAATAATACCGTTCTCGTTCCACTTTCCTTTCAACAAACGGCTCAGGCAGTCCTCCCTCCCATATATGTTTATAAACATCCTGAATTGATAGTTTTTTTTCATTTTTGGATTTCTCCATCGAAGGCAGAAACGGCTTACCGGAAAAGGGCTGCTTTATTTTTTCTCTGTACGATAAACCCATTAAGTCCAAAATTGCGATTCTTCCCGCCAATGATTCCTGTACTCCCTGCATCAGTTTATATTTTTGAGAACCTGTCAGCCAAAAAGCGCCTTTTTGTTCCCGGTGTTTATCAACATATATTTTTATATAGGGGAACAGTTCAGGCGCATATTGAACCTCGTCGATAATGACAGGCGGCGGATACTGCTCTATAAATAATTCAGGATCGCTTTGAGCCAATTTGCGGGCATTCAAGTCATCAAGCGTTACATAGACGCGTTTTGACCCCTTTGCAATATTCCCAAGTAATGTTGTTTTTCCAACCTGCCTTTGCCCATTTAGCAGAATTACGCGAAAACCTTTCGCTGTTTTTTCAAGAACAGGCTGTATTGTACGCTCTAAATCCGCCATATTAATCCCTTGTACGATTTGGAATCACACTCCAAATTATACAAGAAATAAAAGCGAAAGTCAAGGGGGCTAATTACCCAATATTACCCTGAATTTTAAATCTCCCAAACCGGAATGGAAAGTGCTTCGCGGTTTATAGCTGTTCTTTCCTTGCATAAACAAAGAACTGCGCCTGTACCAATTTTTTTGCCCAATTTTTCGAGTACTTTAAAATTTTTTATATCTTTTTCCTGCGGCATTGCGGTTTTTTTAACTTCGACAGGATACAATGTCATATTCTTTTCTATAATAAAATCAATTTCTTTTTGATCGGTATCCCGGTAGAAATAAATAAGAGGATCGATTCCGTTGTGCCAATAACTTTTAAGTATTTCGCCGAAGCACCATGTTTCCAAAATCGCGCCGTCCATTGCGCCTGAATAAAGTGTTTCCGGCGTTTCCCATCGGCATAAATATGAACAAAGCCCGGTATCCATAAAATATACTTTTGGCGTTTTTATTATTCGGCTGGTGGCGTTAGGAGAATACGGCTGTAGTAAATAAACAAGGCCGGAGCGCTCAAGAATCCCCATCCATGTTTGCGCGGTTTTTAAATCGACGCTTACATCCTGCGCAAGTTTACTGTAATTGACAAGGTTGCCTGTTCTTGCCGCGACAGCCGCCAAAAAATTATAAAATTGGACAGGTTTTTCGATTCTGTAAAAATCCCTGACATCGCGTTCAATATATGATTGAATATATGATGAGTAAAATGCTTCGCGTTTAAATTTTTTATCGGCAATTGGTTCAGGTAAAGAACCTTCCCATATATGTTTGTATACTTCTTTAATCGATAATGATTTTAATTTAGTTTCGTTGCCATTCTTTTTACCGGAAGCAAATTCCGGGATAAATGGCTTGCCGCTGTACGGAAGTCTGGCTTTCTCACGGTAGGAAAACCCCAGGAGTTCAAGAATTACAATTCGTCCCGCAAGCGATTCGCTTATTCCTTTCATCAATTTATATTTTTGAGAGCCCGTTAACCAAAATGCTCCTTTCTGGTTTTTATGGGTATCAACATACATCTTGAT
>JGI24695J34938_10000384_pt1 | contig 43800 bp, 30 predicted proteins | sample TergutCo191P3_FD_34938 | JGI IMG/M metagenome (IMG submission 34938)
TTCTGCCACTCTCAAGGGTGGTCAATATTAGCAGAGGCGTTGATTGGTCGCGGAGACAGGGCGTTTGAATACTGGCGTGAAATCAGCCCTGCGTACATGAACGAGAAGGCCGAAATACGCAAGATGGAGCCATATGTCCACGGGCAGTTTATAGAGGGCGTCGACAGCCCGAACCCCGGCCGTGCGCATGTCCACTGGCTGACAGGGACAGCGTCCACAGTCATGGTAGCCATAGTCGAAGGGATTTTAGGACTAAAGCCCACGCCGGACGGAATTACAATAAACCCATCAATCCCAAGCGAGTGGGACAGCTTCAAAATGGTGAAAAACTTAAGGGGTAAAAAGCTAAACATCACAGTCTTAAACCCAAACGGCAACCAGAGCGGAGTAAAATCAGTGTCGGTAAACGGCAAAACCCTAGACGGCACATTCATCCCCGACAGCATACTCGGCAACGACAACGAGGTTACGATAACCATGTAGCATTGGATATAAATACAACCCCACTTGAATTTCGTCGCAACATAGTATAATATAGTGTTTAAAATTGAAAGCAAAAGCGAGGAACATTGTGGAGCGGTTTAAAAAACTACTGATGCGCATTGACATGACTGAGGGTACCCCTTGGAAAAAGCTGGCGATATTTGCTGTTCCCATGATCATAGGGAATATTTTTCAGCAACTTTACAGCATTTCGGACGCCATTATTTTGGGTAGATTCATAGGTGACTATGCTCTGGCGGCTATTGGCAGTTCTATGCCGCTGTTTTTTCTTATCATTGTAATAATGATGGGTGTTTCCATGGGTGTAAGCATCATGGTTTCGCAGTACTTTGGTGCGAAAGACCGTGATGGAATATCTTACACCGTGGGAAATGGTATAACACTTGTTGCTTTAATCGGCGTGGTTATGATGGCTGTTGGACCGTTTCTGTCACGGCCACTACTTGTCTTGCTAGGTACGCCGGTTGAAATACTTGACGACAGTGTTATGTATATGAATATTCTCCTCATTGGGATTTTGGGAATGGCATATTTTAACATACTATCAGGTGTTTTAAGAGGACTGGGAGACTCATTTTCTCCGCTTGTATATCTCATAGTATCAAACATTTTAAACATCGCATTTAACTTTTTATTTATAGCTGTGCTTGGCTGGGGTATGCCTTCTGTGGCAGTCGGTACCGTGCTTGCACAGGGACTGAGTAGTCTTTTGTGTTTAAGCCGGCTAATGAAAATGCAGGATACTTTTGACATGGGCCTTAAATATCTTCGCCCGAAGAAGGAATATGTCAAAAAAATAATGAAACTTGGGGTTCCGTCGGGAGTTTCACAGGGCATAATTGCCATTGGCATAATGATTGTTCAGCCTTTGGTGAATAGCTTTGGACCTATGGTTATTGCAACTAACGTAATTGTCATGCGAATAGATGGGCTCGTTATGATGCCCATATTTTCATTTAGTAATGCAATGACTATTTATACCGGACAAAATATGGGAGCAGGCAAAATCGACAGGATTTCAAAAGGAACTAAACAGGGCGCAATACTTGCGGTGACTGTCTGCGCAGCTTTAGTAGCTATTATCCTAATCTTTGGAAGATTCATTGCAGAAGCGTTTACAACCACCGAGGAGGTAATTGATTTAAGCCAGCAGTTGCTACGCATTCTGGCTCCCGGTTTTCTTGCCTTGACGCTTGCCATGGTGCTGTGGGGTACCATAAGGGGTGCGGGCGATGCCATATATCCGATGTGGGCGGCGATTATAAATACGATAGTAATACGTATCCCGTCTGCATACTTGTTCGTACACTTTTTGGGCAGACCTGAAGCGATAATGTTTTCGATGATAACTGCATGGACGGTCAACATGATTTTTTCTATAGTTGTTTATCGGATGGGGAAATGGAAAACAAAAGGCATTATAAATAATGCGAAGAATGATAGTTAGAAATGTGCGGCTAACCAAACTTCTTACGAAAAACAATCACGCCCACTATGCCAATTCCTACCGTGCCTACTACTACCCACAGCATTGTGCTATGATTTTCCTCACTCGCCCGCGGAGCACTCGTTACACCATCAGTGAAAACTTTAGGTTCTATTGATGGCGAAATATCGTCGTGTGATTTTATTTGAGGGTTTGCCAGTGTGGTGTGAGCCGGCAGTTGCAGTGGAGTTGGCTGTGGTGCAACCGTTTCCGACCCGCTTCCTGCCATTGTGAGCGAATTATTATTTTCTCTGCCATTGGGTGATGTTCCATCGGCACTTGAGGTTGCAGTCGGTGAGATTGCAAATTGAGCTGTTGAGCCGGGCGGCGTTGCAGTTTGTGATGACGAGCCTGGCAGGTTTGGCTGTGTTGTGCCCGGTGGTGACGTAGGTGTCGGAGACGGAGACAAAGGTAGCGGTAATGGCAGAGGCGAGGGTGATGGAGATGGCGTGGGAGTCACGGTCGCAGGTGGTATTGTAGCCGTAGGTGGCGTGGGAGTCCCAGTCGCAGGCGGTGTAGGTGTGGTCGTCTCGGGTGGAGTAGTAGTTTCGGGCGGAGTAGTAGTTTCGGGCGGTGTGGTAGTTTCGGGCGGAGTAGTAGTTTCAGGTGGTGGTGTAGGCGTCTCAGTTGCAGGTGGCGTTGCGAATGTCACTGTGACACTTGTATTTGCAGAAATGTTTGATATTGTGCAAGTGTTTCCTGTCCCTGTGCCGTCACCGCTCCACTCGACAGTTCTGCCTGTGTTCGGAGTTGCCGCCAAAGAGGCATTTGCACCCTCAAATACATTGACAGAGGCTATTGACACTCCGTTTATTGTGACACTTTCCGGCGATTGAGCCCCAACTATATTAACTGAAACAGAGTAGACGTTTACCGTGTTTGAGCTTGCTGACGCAGCAGACCGAGGATAGAACTCGAGTTTTTCGGTTGTCGCGGTCACTTGAACCGTATATGCTCCCACTGAGCTTCGCATTGCATCAGCCAGGCCGGAAACTAGCTCGCCGCCACTTGCAATTGACGTGTTTGTAAATGTCGGCACGGGAACTCCGTTTCTAAATAATGTGAAACTATAAGCAGCATCAGACGGGGTACTGCTTGCTATGAAGGATACTGCTCCCATGTTGCTTAACACTACATTTGTAGGTGTATCCATGGTAGATGATGCGGCAGATACCTCATTTCCTGCGACACCACTACTACTGTCGCCGCCGCCAAATCCAATATTTGCACCTACTATTGCAGGAGTTCCTGCTGAAGTGATTCCGGTTCCTCCCGATACAGTCAGTCCACCTGTGTTATTTATAATAATATTTGAAGCAATGCCAATCAGGCCGGAGCCGCCTTGGCCGCCGCTGCCGATACCGGCACCACCGCCGCCACCTCCCAAGCCCAGAAAAGGTCCTTGCGTGACATTGCCGCCTATAGCTGTGACATTTGCCGAGCCTGATATTCTGATAGTACCCGATGAGCCGCTGGTTGTTGTGTTGCCATAAGCCGCATTATTTGCACCTGCGCCGCCAATTCCTGCACCGCCTCCTGTGCCATTATCTACGGAGGCTGATGCGCCTTTGGCAACTATTGTGCCGCCTGTGATGGTTATATTTCCACCGCTTCCGTTAGGTGCTGATGTGTTGCCATCAACCGATCCGCCGCCGATGCCTGCACCACCGTGAGTGCCGCCTGTTGCGTTGACGACTCCGCCGCTGATTGTGATATTGCCGCCATCACCAAATGCGCCGCCGCCGATACCTGCTCCGTTGGTTGTGCCTGTTGACGTTACATTTGCGCTTCCTGAAATGTTTATCGTGCCACCACTGCTGTTATATCCGCCACCAATGCCTGCGCTCATGTTACCGCCGAATGCAGTTATGTTACCTGAAAGTATGTTGATAGTGCCGGAGGTGCCAACTGCGGCACCCACCGGAAAAGCACCACTGCCAATCCCTGCGCCCCCGTATGTACCGGAACCTGCACCAACAGCTCCGCCTGTTGCATTTAGCGTGCCTGAACCCATCATTGTCAGCACGGCATCACTTGGAACTTGAATACCCGCCATGTTGACACCACCGACAAAGGTGTTTGTTACTCCGTCTGCCAAAATAACAGTCGCCGTTGAACCACTGCCCAGAAGTAGTGGGCTTTGGTTTGTATTCAGCCCGTTTATTGTCGTGCCGTTGAGAGTTATCGTAACAGTTGCGCCGGAAGTGACGGCTAAACGATTTTGACTTACACTTTGCCCGACAATAGTTACATTTGCTCCGTCTTCGAGCAAAAATACATTGCCTGCAAAAGTCCAACCGTCACCGCTTGCGGTGCTTGTGCTTGATATATCAATAATTGACTCGCCGATTGAAAACGGGATTATAGCCCTCACTAATCCGGCTTTTGCGATTGAAGAGCTGTCAGTCAATTCATCGCTTATTTTTTCATCATCGGTGTCGTCCGATTGTACTTCATCGCTTTCACCCGGTGCTGAGTTATCGCTCTTTTCGTCAGCTTCCGTTCCCTCGTTTTTATCTGAGCTGCAACTCGGAGCCAAACATTCTTCACCTGAGCACTCATGCTCCACAGGCGCTTCGCAACTGCAATCACTCTCACAGCAGCTCTCGGGTGTCTCCGGGAGTACTGTTTGTGGTTCGTCGTCATATTGTGACTCTGTGTCTGCGCCGCCAATCACATCGGTTCCGGGTGAATCTTCTTCGGTTATTGCTTCGTTTACTACGGCAGAGCCCGTGGCTGTGTCAGATAAGTCCGGAGCGGCAAATGCCTGTATAAAATGCACGGCAATGATTGTAAGACAAAACAGCACTGCGACTATGCAGTGCCTGAGTCTATTGAAAGTTTTTTTAGACAAATTATCATATAAAATTTTCATAGTACCAATTATCCTTTCGAGACAAACACATCATCGAACTGAAATTCTTCTTACATGTTTTTTCTGCGACGGAGTAAAGTAGGTATCTATTGAATATTTTATCATTATAAATGCTAAATGAATGAATTAATTATCAACTATTTGTCAATAATTTATTTTCATGCATCGCTTTCATCAGGAACCCATATATCCGGTTCGCCGGTATCGAAAAGTATAGGATTTAGTTCTCTTTCAAGGTGTGACCGACACAATAAAGTCAAGGCCACGTTTACAAACAAAATGTTAGTGTGGTCTTGACTTTAGATTGGTGGAACTGGGGAGAATCGAACTCCCGTCCGAAAGCACTTAGACGCAAACTTCTCCGGGCGCAGACGGTTATTTTGGGTTACCCCGTTTTCCTCACCATAGCGCAAGCCGTCACGCGATTATGGGTCGGTAGCTTCATTGTTCATGGTGCGAGCAAAGCTTATCGCACTCACGTTCTCCACTAATCAACGCCCAAGCCGGGCTCGTGGACCTTCCCGGGAGGACGGGTAGCACTAAGCGGCTACCGGAACAGCGTAATCGTTGTTCTTTAATTTATAAAGTTTGCCTTTTTAGGAGTCGGCTTCTCCGCCCGCTATTTACGCATCCACACCCCCGTCGAAACCTGTACAGTCCCAAATAGGTGCATTGCACATAATCATTATATCGTATTTTTGCCGTTTTGTGTTAACTTTTTTGAAAAATTTAATTTTGCGCTACGCTTTATCATCTGTTCGTCCAAAAGTAGTATGAAAAAGCATGTTTTGGACGGGCGTGTAGCTGAAATTGCAAAAAAAGCTTGTATATTCGTCCAAAAGTGGTATAATAAGGTGTGTTTTGGACGGAGGTGTACCATGGGTATTATCGGGAGAATACGTGAGCAAGAGGAATTAAATAAGTATTTCAATTCCGGAAAGCCGGAATTTGTCGCAATAGTCGGTCGAAGACGTGTCGGTAAAACTTTCCTTGTAAGAGAGATGTTTTACCAAGATATGGCATTTTACTTTTCCGGTCTGGTAGGCAAGAATGTCTCAACCAACTATCAACTCAGCTTATTTGACAATACCATTGCTGAATATGGTGGAAATGCTGATAGTTCATCAAAAAACTGGGCTGATGCATTTCGAAAGCTCAAAAGACTGCTCGGTGAGCCACAAGAGCAGCGACAAGTAGTATTTATAGATGAACTGCCTTGGCTTGACAGTTATAAATCTGATTTTTTACCTGCATTGGATTTTTTCTGGAACACTTTTGCTTCAAGGCGCTCCGATATTATGCTGATTGTCTGTGGGTCATCAGCGGCTTGGATTGTCAAAAATTTGTTTGAAAATAAAGGCGGATTACATAATCGCATTACGGGGCGTATATGGTTAGCACCATTTACTCTGGCGGAAACCGAAGCATTTTTTGATAGCATCGGTGTTGTTATGAACAGGCAGCAGATGGCAGAAAGTCATATGGTTTTTGGCGGCATACCCTATTATCTAAATATGTTTGATAAAAAATTTGGACTAACTCAAAATATTGATAAATTACTATTTGCTTCAAATGCGCCACTGCGAAATGAGTTTAACGAAGTCTATAGCTCCCTTTTTCGTTCGTCAGAACGCCACATGAAAATAGTCCGAACATTGGCACAAACAAAATCCGGCAAGACACGCGACGAGATAATAGAAATTTCGGGAATTCCCGGCGGGGGCAATTTGACAAAAACACTAAACGAACTTGAACAATGCGGCTTCATCGAGCGCTATAACGACTTTACGAAACAAAAAAACAGTGCGTATTATCGACTTGTTGACCCATTTTCACTCTTTTGGCTAAAATATGTCAGTGAAAACCACTCAAAAGATGAGTATTATTGGACAAATTTGATTGACGATGGTGGACGCCGTGCTTGGAGTGGTCACGCATTTGAAATGCTCTGCCTGCGCCATCTGCCACAAATAAAACGAAAATTGGGAATCTCCGGTATTTCAACCGAAGCTTTTTCTTGGAAAAGTAAAAAGATGAAACCCGGAGCGCAGATAGATTTAATTATTTCACGTAAAGATGGTGTTTTGAATTTATGCGAAATGAAGTATTCCCTGCACCCGATAACTTTGTCAGCCAATGATGAAAAAAACTTGCAAAACAAGCGCATTGCCTTTTTAGTTGAAACTGCGACAAAAAAAGCTACACACATAACTCTGGTGTCAACTTACGGGTTGTCAGAAGCCGGATACAGAGCTTCCGTTCAGTCTGAAGTGACAATTGATGATTTGTTTTTTGACGGATGACTTGCGCATTGCTTTAACGAACTAACCAAGGTTTCACCACTTAAAAAACTAATTGCATTAACACAAATCTTCTGCTATAATGAAAACTAAAAGGTTCTAAAAAGTTCTAAAAGGTTCTAAAAAGTTCTAAAAGAAACTAAAAGGTTCTAAAAAGTTCTAAACGAAAGGGGATTGTATGATTACTCATTTAGCGAATCCATTCACTCCTACATTCGGAAGTATACCTATTCATATTGCAGGAAGAGATAATATCATACACGATATTATGGATGGATTAAACAACGGACCCGGCGATCCAAACAGAGCGACTATTTTTGTAGGGGCAAGAGGCACAGGCAAGACTGTTTTACTCGCGAAAATAGCCGAAGAAGCGTCTGCTAACGGTTGGATAAGTGTTGACGTAAATGCGTCTTCTGATATGCTTGACGAAATTTTAATCCAACTGAGAGACAACGCAAGTGAGCATCTTGCTCCCGAAACACTATCACACATATCTTCAATTAGTCTTGCAGGAGTCAGCGTTTCTCGAACAGTAAATCAGAGTGTGCGAAAAAGCACTTGGCGCTCTGAATTAACTTCAATATTAAAAGAACTAAACGAAAATAATGTTGGACTCTTATTAACTATTGACGAAGTAGATGTGAGGATTGATGAGTTAAAAACTGTTATAACAACATTTCAACATTTTGTCCGCGAACGCAGGGATATGGCCCTTGTGATGGCAGGTTTGCCGCCAAAGGTTTCAAGCTTGCTGCGTGACGATTCTATATCATTTCTCAGAAGAGCGTTTCAACATCACCTTGAGGCTGTCAATGAATCAGAAGTACAATTTTCACTAAAAAAGACGATAGAGCTTGCCGGACGTAAGATTGATTCGGATGCACTTGACATTGCCGCAAAAAGCACTAAAGGCTTTCCTTTCATGATTCAACTGGTCGGGTATCAAATTTGGCGGCAAAATACTCAGGAGGAATATATTTCTCTCGGAGATGTTGAGGCAGGAATTGCTTTAGCAGAGAAAGATCTTGAAAGAATGATTTTTGAGGCTACTTATCGAGAATTATCTGAACAAGACATAGCTTTTTTAGAAGCTATGCTCGAAGATGATGGTTACAGCACTGTTGCGAATGTTGCAACTCGTATGAATGTAACTTCAAAATATGCAGGTATGTATAGAAAACGCTTGATTGAACAAGGAATTATAAGCAGTAGCGGATATGGCAAAGTTGCGTTCGATTTACCAATGTTTCGGGAATACATACAGCGCAAAATGTTCACCGACGACAATATCGTCCATGGTATCTAATCTTTCCAGTCAGACCAGTTTTGCTTGTTTGGTGGCAAAACTCCATCATTGTCGGCATAATGTACCGCCAGACGGTAGCAATACAGCGAGCATTTGCACGATTTTACGCCACGATTTAAGATGTCCTTAGTATAGACCTCATTTGGATCTTGCCCTCTGAGGGATTCGATTGAGGGATATCCTGCGTTAATCATGTGCTCTGCCATTTTCTTACCGATACCGGGGATTTTCGTTAAATTTGTTTCACTATTCATGTTTTACAACGCCCCCATTTAACCAAATGCATGGATTTCATTTAAGCATTTGCATAATAATATCATAGAAGTTTAATTCAGTAAACACTTAAATAAACTTCTATGATACACTGTTTATAATATAACTCTGTTCAGGAAACTCTAAGTGAAGAATTAATACTTTCCAAAAGAGTCAGATGAGTCATCAAAGTCGTCCGGTTTGTCTTGCTGCTCATCTGCTTTCGAGCTGTTTGAGGGTATCGACAACATTCCGTTGTCTTGTTGGTCTTTAAGCCTGAATTGCGAAATCAGCCGTTCAAGTGTTGTGGATTGATCGTTCATATTGTGAGACACCGCTGCGCTCTGCTCTGCTGATGCGCTGGTTTGCTGCACTACATTTGCCACTTGGTCTATGCCTGTATTGATTTGTGCAATGCCGGTAGCTTGCTCTTCAGAATATCTGGCAATGTCCCCCACAAGCCGGCTGCTCTCGTCGATGCCTTCAACAATTTCGATAAGACTCGCAGAGGTCTCATCGGCAATCTTAGAGCCAAGTTCGGCTTTTGATACAGAATCTGCAATCAGGCTCTCGGTATCTTTTGCGGCCTCTGCACTCTTGGCTGCAAGGTTTCTGACCTCCTCAGCCACAACAGCAAACCCTTTACCGTGTTGCCCTGCTCTTGCAGCTTCGACTGCGGCGTTGAGGGCGAGTATGTTCGTCTGGAATGCAATATCATCAATGGATTTAATTACCTTACTGATATTTTTGCCGGACTCATTGATGTCCCTGACAGCCGCCATCATATCATCCATTTGACTGCTGCCTTTTTCTGCACTTGCTTTTATATTGCTTGCAAGCGATGCTGCTCTGCTTGCCATTTTTGCGTTATCTTCTGTTTTTTTTGCTATTTCGGAAATAGAGGCTGACAGTTGCTCAACTGATGTTGCCTGCGCTGTTGAAGATTGAGCGAGTGCTTGTGACCCATCCGCCATTTGCTTTGAGCCGGAAGCGACCCCATAAGTGACTGAGCTGACTTCACTGAACATGCGGTTTAGATTTCCCACCATTTCCGCGAGAGTTATAGATAATATATCTCTGTCGCTTCTAACATTGACATCAACTGCAAGATTACCGGATGCCACTTCGCCAAGGTCATCTTTTACTTCAATGAGCACATTGATGAGGTTTTGAAATGAACTAAACAAACTTCCAAGCTCGTCTTTACGAGCCATATATCCTTCCAAAATTCGCTCTTCTTCCGGAGAGGCGATAATGTCTCCATCTCGAGACATAACCTGCATAAACTCGCCCAGAACTTTCACAGGTTTGCTAATTTGACCGGCTATCAAAAGTACCAGAAGCATGACGACCGCCAATCCGGCAACACCTATTATAATCATAATAATCCGCTGGGATAAGATATTAGCCAGACCATACTCTGCGGAAACGCCAACAAAAAACATGGCATTGGGATTGCCGTCCGCTCCGGGCAATGGAAAATAGTAAGCTGTGTAGGGAAGCATGCCAAACACATTTAATTCGAGCGTGAGGTGCTCCCCGCGTCCAAGCACTGCATCAGATACATTTTGAGCAACAGTGGTACCTACCGCGCGGGCTCCGGTTTCAGGATGAATAAGGGTAGATGAAACAGACTCTCCGTCACGGTTAAAAACTGTGGCGTCAATGTCAAATGTGGCACCAAGCGCATCCAGAAAAGCATCTGTTTCCTCAACACCCCTGCCTATCACAAAGTTGACGACAATAGACCCGACAAGGGTATCACCATCTAAAATCGGGGAAGTTGATGTCATAACCATAGTGGCTGTAGGTGTGGGAGTGTAAAGCGTTATTGTCTGCCGGTTCAGTGCCGCTGCAACAGAGGGCACACCACTGATGTTGTCCCCGTAGGAATCCCTCATGTGAGAGCGTGCGAGGGCAATGCCATCAGCACTGCCTACAATAATTTCATCTATCCCAAAAAAGTCCTTTCTATTGACCGCATATTGCCAAATTGCATCTCTATCTCCGGCATGGATGAGGTTAATCAGTTCAGCACTGCCACCGAGCGCTGAGGCGGCAATGAGAGTTTTCTGCTCATAGGCGGCAAGATATGCCCGAACCGCTTGCGATGCCGCAGCTAATCTATCATCTTCATAGGAATCGACGAGATTTGCCGTGGTAATAGATACAAACACAACGATAAAAGTCATAAGTATTACCAGAATAATGCTGATTGGAATAACGATTTTGTTTCGTAGCTTCAAGTTTTTAAACATGGGTATATGCCTCCACTCTATAATTTATAAGAATTACCGCGCGAAGTATATGGCATCACACCGATGCTATCAATGTTAAACACTGTAGCCCTTGGCAATCACCATTCATTCTCAAAGTCTAATATATAGAATACACAGCATGAAGTTAAATGTCAATACTTAACCGTTTTAAATACGCTAATTTTGCTTATTTACTGATAAATTCTGCCATTTATCAGTATTATGCCATCATAAAAGTTTAACTAAGTAAACAGTGTAGTACAAAAATTGCACTACACTGTTTACTTAATTTTATCATTGTTTGGTATTGTCCGATTGTTTTCTTAATTGATGCGATTGTAAATCAGTCTTACTCCGGGGAGTTCCGGGCTGGATGCTGTAAAGTTGTTTTCTGTAAGTTCTATATCCCATTGTTCAAGGGAAGAGGGAATGTAGATTATGAGCTCACCTGTTTCATAGTCGGCTTCCCAATAGAAAACGTCGAAGTTTTCAGTAGTTCCTCTGAGTCCTGAACCATCGCTGAAAAATACATAATCCCAAGGGTGAATATTGCCAAATTCGTCTACCTGCGCCCATACTCCTAAGAGAATCGAGTAATCTTCGGGAGCTACATCTTCGACATATTCGGTGAACATATATGTAAACACCAATCCGGGCACTTGTAGGCTCTCTATAGCCAGAACGAATACGCCATCTTCCTCAACTACTACAAATGACCAGTGTTCAACTATAGCTTGGGTGGCTATGTCTAATGTGCTTTCGCTCATATCCCATTGAAACGGAACCATGCCCTGCCACTCAAATCCTCGAATGCCGGTGCCGTCTGCATGAAAGTTGTAGAGAAAACTATCGTCATCTGCCCATCTCCATGCGCCTATCAGAGACAAGTCGGCGTTGTTTTCTTCAGGCTCGGATGTTTCTTCAGGTGTCGGCTCCGGTGTAGGTGTTGGCTCCGGTGTTGCTTCCGGTGTGGGGGTTGCAGCAGGCGTAGGGGTGGCTTCAGGTTCGGAATCTCCACAAGCTGTGAGCCCCATTACAAGGAACACGCTGACGAGCGCGACAAGAAAAATTGTTGCTGTGTATCTTTTTGAATTCGGTTTTTGCATAAAGTTTAATCCTCTCATAGTTAAAAATTTTGAGCCGTAAAGCTCTTAACAATGAGAGTATATCATCAAAAATATGAGAAATTTTATATCGGTCACTTTTGCCTGAAAACTGACAGCGGTGTTTCAAAACGCACAAAAATGTTCGTTTTCTACACCTTATCGAAAATATATCCCTTATTTCGCACAGCGTAAATGTCGTAACCTATGGGTTCGATTTTTTGCCGAAAGCGTTTTACTGCGGCTTGTACGGCATTTTTGTCATTTCCCATTTGGCGTTGCCATATGCTTTCATAGATGAAACCGAATTCCATAATCTTTCCTTCGTTTTGCAGACACAGATAAAGTAGTTTAAAGTCTGTGTTTGTCAGCGTAAGCGGCTCATCGTTTACCTGTGCCTGTCCTGCAATCAAATCAAGTGTGAATGGCCCGTGTGAGAATTTAAGGTTATTGCGGCGTGAAAATTCCCATTGCATTGCAGCTTCAACGCGGGCGCAAAATTCGTCAATTTTATAGGGTTTTGTAATGTAGTCGTTGCCACCTGCACGCAGTCCGCTTATTATTTCTTCTTGTTCGGTAAGGCTGGTTAAAAACAGTACGGGGATATTGCATATTTTGCGTAGCTCAGGCAAAAAAGTAACTCCATCACCATCGGGCAACATTATGTCAAGCACTGCGATGTCAGGAGTTTGGCGGCAAAGCATAGCCCGTGCTTCGGCAAGGGTCTCTGCGCACAGCACCTCATGACCGCGCTCTTGTAAAATCCAGCGGTTTGCATCCAATATTTTTTTATTGTCTTCAACAAGCAAAACTACACCCATTATTCTGACAACTCCTCGACAGTCCCAAGGGAAAACGTAACCGAAGTTCCCAAGCCAAATTCAGATTCGATTGAAATTTCGCCACCATGTGCTTTAATTATGTCTTTGCAAAAACTTAACCCCAATCCTGAACCTTCGCCAAACCCGTGTTCAAATGCACGGGATTTACTTTCGGCGTTCATTCCACAGCCTGTGTCTGCAATAGAAATAATTACTTTGTCCTGTGCAGACATAGCAGAAATGTTGATGGTTCCGTTTTTTGTATATCTAATTGCATTATCGAGAATGTTCCAGAATACACGGGTGAGCTCACCCGAAACTGCCCACACCTGCGGCAAATCTTGCGGGAAATGCGAGTGGAGCTTCACACCCCGCTTTTTTGCTGTGGAGTCCAAGATGCTCACAAATTGTGCAACCATTTTTGGAATATCAACATAAGCTTTTGTTTCATTTGCCACTTTTTTCACAAACATATCAAGCGCATTGCTTGCCAGTGCCGCCAGACGGTGTGATTCGTCACTTATTGTGTCAAGTGCGGCAATTGCTTCATCCGTTACTTTGCCGCTCTTTATCTGCCGTACTGCCATTTCTGCGTAAACAGACATTACAGCAAGCGGGGTTCTCAGTTCGTGAGAAATAGTTGCCAAAATGTTTTCTTTAAATCGCTTTTCTCTTTCCAGTGCGTCAATTTTAGCAGCTACACGCTCTGCCTCTACCTCTTCACGAGCGGCAATGGCTTCGCGTAAGTCGTAGCCATAGCATACAATAATTTGCCTGTCCGGAAGCGAAACGCGGGTAAAAGTAAATTCAAAAGGCATTTCCTCGCCCAACACGTTCATGAGGGAAAATGCGGCTTTGCCATGACCGTGTTCGAGCACATGATTTAAAGTGGCATATATCATTTCAGTGGACTCTCTGCCGTCGGGCTGATACTCCGGCCTATCTACGAATGTCAAATCCATAACATCTTGTTTCGACTTAACGCCAAACACTGTAACAGCGCGTTCGTTGCAATCCATAAACCTAAGTTCGCCATCTTTATGCTCCCAAATTTCCACATAAAGCGGCGCTGAGTCCAACAAGGTTTTAACCATCATATCTACAGTCACAAGCTTCACCCCTAAACATAATACAACCATTTTACGAGCGAAATACAAAACTGTCAAGAATGTTCGTTTCGGTTGTGTCAGGATAGGGCTTATTGTGTTTTTTTGAAATAATGTTATTATATGGGAACAAGTATTGTCTTTGCTTGGCGGAGTGGGGCAAACAAAATACGGCATGGATTGTTGCGATTTTTTAAATCTTATCGCATATACTTTGTTTGAAAGGGGGGATTGACATGGATTGGCTTACACGTATGAAAGCTTCGCTTGTTTATATTGAAAACAACCTGACAGGCGAGATTGACCATGAGGAGCTTGCCAAAATCGCTTGTTGCTCATCATATAACTTTCGCAGGACATTTTCGTTTATTACAGATATTTCTCTATCTGAATATATTCGAAGAAGAAGGTTGACGTTGGCGGCGCTTGAGTTGCAGAGCGGCGATGCTAAAGTCATTGACCTTGCTGTGAAATATGGTTATGATTCACCGGTTTCTTTTTCTCGCGCTTTTCAAGCTTTGCACGGAGTCACACCAACAGATGCACGTCTTGATGGCGCAGCACTTAAAGCATATCCAAGGATTTCTTTCCAAATATCAATCAAAGGAGATACTGAAATGGATTATCGAATAGAGACAAAAGAAGGATTTCAAGTTTATGGCGTTGAGGAAATTTTCAATGAAGATGTTGGTTTGCCAAGCATAATGGGTACAGACACGAGTGATGCGGGGCATCGCAAGCCAAGCGATTTATGGGAAGATAGCCTTGAAAATGGGATGCATCAAAAGCTTGAAGATAGTGCGGGTGAGCTTCCGGCGTTTGTAGGCAGTGAGCTCAGCAAGGTTCACGCGGTGTGTGATTACAGGGAAACCGGGGAAGGCACTTTTCCATATATGCTTTGTGCTTTCAACACTCAAAGCAGCGATACCGGTGGGTTTACCATTGTGGATATTCCGGCACATACATGGGCAATTTTTCCTTCGGGAAATGTCAAGTGGGATGATTTTGGTGATACCATAGGCAACATGTATAAGCGCTTTTTTACAGAGTGGATTCCAACCTCCGAGTATGAGCAAGTAGGCAGTTTGGACATGGAACTCTACGGCGGAGACGATGAACATGGCTATGTAGAACTATGGTTTGCTGTGCAGAAAAAGTGATTTGTCTGGGTTTCCTATTGTCAAACCGGACGGGTTGAAGTATAATCTTTCAGGTTGATAGTAGTGCAAAAAGCACTTTGCAAGCTTTCTCGGTGGCTTGTTTTTATTAACTGAGGAGCTTCGTTTATGTATAGCAACCAAAAGGATGTGCGGCATAACTTAAAAATGTTTTTTATTGATGGGCTCTCGTTTATGCCGTCAATGGCACTCATTTCTATTACTGCGGTTATCCCGTCATTTCTAAATCAGCTTGGGGCATCGACTTTTCAGATTGCCCTTGCTACGTCTATGAGCTTTGTGTGCGTTTTGTTGGCACAGCCGTTTTTCGGCTTTGTTGCTTCACGTGCCGTTCTCATGCACAGAACGTTCAGTAAAATATTATTTTTTCAACGCTTTTTGTTTTTAGTTTTTGTTATGCTCATCCCTGTGTTTTCCGGATATAATACTGTTCTTGTCCATCTGTTTTTGGGATTTTGGGCTGTGTTTAACTTATTTGTAGGCTCCTATGCCGTTTTTTTCACACCTCTTGTTATTAGGCTTTTGCCGCCGGATAAGCGAGGTGGTTTTCGAGGAATCGGGCAAGCTATAGGTTCGCTTATCGGTGTCGGAATGTCTGCACTTATTCCTGTAATTTTAAGTAGTTTCGCTTTTCCCTACAATTATATGGTCATATACGCACTTGGCGCAGCTTTTATGTTTATCAATGTAGTAGCTTTTTACATGATGCGGGAAAACAAAGACGCAGAGCCCACGGAGCCAATGCGTCTGCTTGAATACATAAAGGGAATGCCGGGTGCCGTCAGGGAGAGCTCCACATTTCGGGCGATGATTTGTACCTGTGTATTTTTAGCCATTGCAAACGCACTCTTGGCGTTTTATACTCTTTTTGCACTACGTGTTTTTTATGCCACCGAGATGCACATTGCACTACTGACCGGGCTTGCCATATTTTCAACTGCTGTGACACAAATAGTGTTCGGTTATATTGTGGATAAATTCGGACCGAGAATAACAGCCCTTATGTGCGCCTTTTTCGTTGCCGCGGCAGGAATCACTGCGCTCAGTGCGGGCACGCTAAACGTGTTACTCGTGGCGTGGGTATTTGCCAACATTGCAAACGCGGGGTTTATGGTGACTGTGACACTTCTCTTGGGGATTGTCAGTCCCTCAACGAAAATGCCTTTATACGTCGGAGCTTTTAATACAATTACAGCGTTGCTGTCGGCTTTAATAATTCTTGTTTTGCCGCCTATTTTGGAAGGTTTAGGCTTTGTACCGTTGTTCTCAATTGTGACAGCATGTGGAGTTTTAAGTTTTACTTTTAATATGTTTCTTTTGCGTAAGCGTTTGGGGAGAAGGTTGTGAAATAAACTCACCACCGTTGTTGGCTAACTACTCAAAAAGCCAAGTCAGGTGGTGAGTTTGTTAAAAGGACTTACCGGGTAAACGCTGATTAAATTGCGTTATCAGTGTTTACCTGAAAGTTACGCTTGCTTCTAAGGGTACCAGTGCTACGTATGTTGTGCCGCGACCGAGGTTGAGCGGGGTGCCGTCCCTTAGTGTGTAGATAAATGGTGAGCTGTGATTAGGCCTTTCCCAGTTTATTGGGATTTGTCTGCCGCCGTGGACGAAGTAGCCTGTACCCGTGCCTGTGCCGTAAGTATTAGGCATTGTATCAACTTCACGCAGGCGGTTGGACTCTAAAGGCGGTACAGCGTCGTCAGGAGATGCCACTACACGAGTTCTGAGAATGATCAGATTGGCAAATTCTACTCGAGTGTTGTTATTTGCATCTACGAAATCACTGGTCGCTGTGCCATGAGCTTGCCTCATGTGGTAGACACCGCGTGCCGAATCAAAAGTAAACGAAGATGATTTAAATGATGAGAACACGATATTTACGTTACTTGCAGCGGCTCCACCCGCAGGTGTGGCGTTATCTGTAAAGGTGAGCCTGTTGTTAAAACCTGAATTATGTGAGAGTCTAAAGCCGTATGTGGGAAGCAACCTGCTCACAAGTGAACCCGTTGTAACAACACTGTGATAGTTATCAATTGTACGTCCGGGTATTCTTTCTCGATTTCTGGTAAACATCTGCCTGTGAGCTGCAGTACCTTCAACAGCGTTGACCCAGTCGATGCCGCGAGCCGGGATATGGTCACGAGCAAGAAAACTTCTTCCGGCACTGACCAAGATAGCGTCATAACTTTCGGCAATATTGGCTATATAATATCTCGCACTGCGGATACTGCCGACTTGCGGGATACTGTCGGGGTGGCTGAAAATGCCTATCATTCGGGTGACATTGCCTTCCAGTGGAACTTCATAAATTATATCAGCCGCCGAAACACCGTTTATGGGTAGCGTAGCCGCCGCAGGGGCATTGCCGAGTGAAACTGCAATAGGACGCCTGTTTATGAGGACTTCAGGCATGGGGCGGCCTGTGAGCCTGTTTGTGGCAAGTCTGTCAGTTAAGTGACCTGAAGCGGCAAATGTGTGGTTTACTCCGCCGATTGCCACCACGCCTGTTGCCATTGCACCGGAATCGCGCATGAAGTACCATAGTCCGCGATCATTTACCCAGCCCGTAGCCATTTGCCCGGAATCAACCATGTAATACCAATGGCTGCCGTCAAATGCCCAACCTTGTGCCCTGACACCGTTCGGGTGCAAAAAGTACCAACTTCCGCCGGAAAAATGCCAGCCCGTAGCCATAACACCGCTACTGCGCAGATAATACCAATGACTGCCGTCAAAAGTCCAGCCGGTAGCCATTGCGCCGGATGATCTAAGGAAAAACCAAGCACCATGGTATTGAACCCAACCGGTCTGCATCCAACCTGAACCGCTGAAATAGTACCAAGTGCCGTTTATCAGCTCCCAACCCGTAGAATAGCCGCCACCGGCACGTTGGAACCACCAACCGCCTGCACCTTGATGCCATGTGCCTGAAACAGAAGCAGAAGCAACAGGGGCAGTTATACCAAGCATGATGACGACAATAAGTGTAAAAGTTATTGCTTTGACAAGTTTCGATTTAAGCTTCATCTTAATGACCATTCCTTAACTATGTCCTAAGGCACAAAACGACTCCTGAAAGGAATTGTCATTTTGTGCATCATTTGCGGTTCCCCGTAGGGGGAGCAAATCGCACATTTTCAGTTAGTTTGAACTTTTCAAACTAGCTAATCTTCATTTGATTTTCCAGTGAGTTGACATAATACCATGGAAAAATAACAATGTCAAGAAAAAATGTAAATAAAATGAAACTTTTTGTAACTTATTTATTATAGCCTTATCTCCCAATCACTTTAAGGCGCAATTTTTTACCACCTCTGGTCACCTTTATGAGCCTATAGCGGACAGTACGCCTAATTTTAACGCGCACAGATTCTTTGCGCCTCTCCCTGTAATTTTTGGCAACGGCTGAGTATCTGTGAGCGGCATTGACAATTGCGCTATCCCAAGGGATATATACATTTTCTAAGGCGTTGTTGCCGATGCTTTTGAGTGAGGCTCTGTCGGATAGAATTTGTTCGATTTTATCAGCGACGCTACTTAAGTTACTATCAGTGACAAACCCTGTGACTCCATCAGTTATGGATTCCGCAGGTGCACTTTCGCTGAGCACAAGAGCGGGACAAGATGCCGCCGCGGCTTCTTGAACAACAAGCCCCTGAGTATCGTAAGTTGATAGAAACAAAAACAAATCAGCAATGCCGTAATAAGCCATAAGTTCACTGCGGTCGGAAATTCTTCCGGTAAATAACACACAGTCGGAAAGTCCATATTCCTTGGCGCTAGCCTTTATTTCATCAAGATCCTCGCCATCGCCGACAAAAATCATGCGAAATTTGATACCACGCTTACGAAGAAGCTCTAAAGCTTTGAGTTTCAGCGAAATTCCTTTATACCACATCATTCTGCCACAGTACAAAAGAACAGGCACGTCGTCAGGTAGCTTTAGCTTTTCCCTGAGACCAAGTTCAAGCGAGGAATCAGAAGAAACCGCAGTGACATCACTGCCATTGGGCATTACGACATAGTCACCCTTGTAGCCGCGGCTGACAAGATACTCGCCCGCCCCCCGGCTCACAGCCCAAACTTCGTCAGCCGCTTTGATGTTCATATAGGCGTAACGCTCTATTTCACGCCTGAGTGTGCGTGAAGAAACTGCTTGAGCAATATCATAGTGCCACTTGGTGTGTTGCGTGAAAACAATTGGAATATCCAAAATTCTACGGAGCTGCCGCGCCAAGAGCATAGAAGTGAATGGGCTGTGTGCGTGAATTACGTCAATATTCATCTTCTTGAGCTTGCGGGCAAGATAGGGGATAAAGGGGTGCCCTGCCCGATAATGCGAATAATGCACGGAAACGGAAGGAAATCCGTATACCTTAAATGGATAATCATATTTGAGCCCGGGAACTTTAGGTGTGACAACAATAATTTCACCATATCCGCCGTCGTGAAGCGCAGTAGCATACCCAAGGGCACACCGGCTAACGCCATCAATCATAGGCGGAAAAGAATCAGTAATAATAGCAATATTCATAAAATGACCTTACTTTCTGCGTTGATTGCCGCAGAGGTAGGGCAGTTTGCGGAGTCTTTTTGGGAGCCATCGGGATCTACACCGCTGTTCTCCCAAAAAGACTCCGCAAACCGCCCTACCTCTGCTTACCTTGTCTGATTCAGTATAACAGAATAAAATAACTTTGCAATTACAAGATAATGATATATAATACTATATTAACAGCAAATTATGAAAAAGGAGTTAATAATTAATGGCTAAAATTGAAGTATTCATCGACAACACATGCCCATATTGCGACAGGGGAATCCAGCATCTATTAGAAGTATTACCTGATTATCCCAAAGCAGAGATAGTCTGGCGGCCTGTAGAGGCGCATCCAAAGCACGAAGAGCCTGAGCACAGACCATGGAACAACTTGGCGGTCCAAGCGAGTTTATGCGTTAAAGACCAAGGTGCAAACGAAGTGGCATTTTTTCAAAGGCTCTATAAGGCTCACTTTGAGGAAAAAATCTCTGTTGAAGAAATAGCGGTTTTAGCAAAATGTGCGGGCGAAATAGGCGCAGACAGTGCAAAGGTAGAGGCTGCACTCAAAGATGGTACATACGAAAAGCAGATGTATGCCGCAAACGACTATGCCTATGAGGAAAAAGAAGTGTGGGCGGTTCCGACTTTCATAGCCGAAAAAGCCAGACTGGACGCAGTAGGCGGCATAGGCGTGATGAAAAACCAGGTTGAGGCACTGCTTGCTGAGGTTTGTAAATAGGTAAGAGTATAATTCACGAAGTCGGTCACTCTTTCGGGTGGCCGATTTTATCCAGCGAGGGACTAATAAATGAAGAAAATTACAACCATCACACTTTTAATAATCATGGTAATATATCTCAATATTACACTCACCGCTTGCGGTAATGAAATCGAGGATTCTGTCACTTATGAATCGGCACCGCCTGAGCTTATCGTTGCTGATGTATTTGAGCCTTTTCCTGAGTACTTTGAGATGTTACCGGGAATAGACAACTTAGTGCTTGTGGGGGATGTGATATATTTTACTTCCACAGCTAACTTCATTACTGCTGAATTTGAACATACCGGCTTTGTCTGGCGAAATACAATGATATTTACAGTAAATGCCGATGGGACAAATCTGACAGAGCTTATAAATTACGCATCGCAAATAATTGTGCCGCAGGAAGCTGACGGCGCAGAATTTACTATACTTGCGATGAGTGTAGATAGCGACGGCAATATTTGGGTCGCTGAAACCGCAGACTTCTTTGCATTTGATTTTCCAAGTGATATAACTGCTTGTGATGCCGACGATTGGCAGTTTTCGTATTTTCGCACACTTCTCGGCAGATACTCGGCTATTCGTAAGCTTGATAGCACCGGGTCGGAAATCCTTACTTTGGACATAGGCAGGTTTGATGCAGGGCAAGCTTTCAGTTCCATCACAGATTTTAGTGTAGATGGGGAAGGCAATTTATTTATTGCCACGGCTTCAGCTGTTCATGTAATGGATTCAGCCGGCAATGAATTGTTTCATTTAGATCTAAGCGACCATTTTTCTGAGAGGATAGTTAATCTCTATGCCGGCAGTGTTGCGTTTTTTAGACATTCGGGGCAGGGAATAAATATTCAGCAAATAGACACTGAACGCATGGCTTGGGGCGACAGCACCGCTCTGCCCTCAAATGCGCGTAATGCAGAGAGCGTTTTCCCCGGCAGCGGTGATTTCTCCATTTTATTCATTGATGGCCTTAATCTCTACGGCGCAGACAGGCAGACGGGAGATGCTGTGCGGCTCGTCAACCTGGTCGACGCATTCTCGCCGGACACCATTGAAAATGTATTATTATTGCCGGATGGACGTATCATGCTCACAAATGAATTTTGGGGTGTTGATGCAAGAGAGACCGATTTGCATATTCTTACAATTACTCCGCCTGCTGAAGCCACCGGTGTGGTTACTCTAAGAGTTGCTACTTTCTTTTCGGAAGGGCAGGCACTCCAAAATGCCGTGCGGGAGTTTAACAATAACAGTACCACGCACCGCATAGAAATAGCTGATTATGGTCGCTATGATTTTGGAGCGGACGGTTGGGCGTGGGGAGAGGGATTTAACAGGCTTGCTATGGATATCATCACGGGAAATGCGCCTGATATAATCGAAACCGTGTGGATACCTTTTAATCAATGGGCGGCCAGAGGGCTTTTTGTGGATTTAAACCCACTTTTAGATGCTGACTCTGAGCTAAACCGCAGTGACCTTAAAGACAATGTGTTTCGAAATACAGAAATCGGCGGCAATCTATATATGCTTTTTCCCGGATTTGGTATTTCAACCTTATACGGTCATCCATCGGTAGTCGGTGAAGATATGGGGTGGAACTGGGAAGAGTTTAATGCAGTCATTAATGCACATCCTCAGGCCGATATGCCGATAAATTTTTTATTTTTCATACACACCAGAGAAGAGTTTTTAAGTGATTGGCTGAATCGTTCAATGGGTAATTTTGTCGATTGGGAGAATGGCACTGCACATTTTTACAGGAGCGATTTTGCCGAGCTTCTTGAGTTCGCGCAAAACTTTTATGAGTCTCCTGATTTTGGGACCGTATCTACACCGGATCTGATTGCCGCCGGAAGGACGATTATGTCGGCAGGGAATATGTTTGCTTTTGATTCACTTCAGTGGGCACTTTGGAATTTTGGCGGTGAGGTTACTTTTAAGGGCTACCCGATGGATAATAGAAACGGCAACTTTCTATCACCAGTCGGAAGTCTTTCGATAACTACTCAGAGTGTAGATGAAGATGCTGCATGGGAGTTTGTCCGCATTTTTCTGACAGAGGATTTTCAGAGGGATAACTTTGAGTTCAACTTCCCAACAAACAGAGCGGTTTTTGAGTATAGGCTGGAGCAAGCAATGGCAGAAAACCGGGAGGAGAGGCTTGACGGGATTGTGATACCACCGCTTACAGAGTCGCAAACACAGCAGCTTTTGGATCTGATAGACTCTGCTTCCCTTAATCGGGGCGCTGATGGTTCTCTGCGTGACATAGTAATGGAGAGTGTGCTTGACTTCATAAATGGGCGTGCAAATGTAGAGGATACTGTAAGAATTGTACAGAGCAGGGCTTCGATCTTCATGGCAGAGCAGGCAGGGTGGTAAGCGGTAATTGCAGTGTATTTGGGATGTGCGAGGGCTAATCCTCATATGCCCAATATGGGCAATTTGCTCAGCTTTTCGTAGGGGCGATCGTCTCGGTCGCCCGCTTTTGCTGTTTGCACCAGCTAGCCCCTGTTCAAAAAAATTCACAAAAAAACTATTGACAACAAATTTGAAGTGTTGTATATTGTCAATAATGAGAATAGGAATGATTCTCAATACTAAATCATAAAAGGAGAACAATTATGTCATTGATTGGAAAAAAGGTTGGTTGTTTTACAACGCAGGCATTTGTAGATGGAAATTTTAAAGAGGTAACATGCGAGGATTTAAAGGGTAAGTGGTCAGTTTTTGTGTTTTATCCTGCGGATTTCACTTTCGTGTGTCCAACAGAACTTGGCGATTTAGCAGACAATTACGATGAGTTTCAGAAGATTGGCTGTGAAGTGTATGCAGTCTCAACAGACACGCATTTCACCCACAAAGCATGGCATGATGCCTCCGACACCATTAAAAAAATCAAGTACCCCATGCTTGCAGACCCAACACACAAAATCTCAGAAGATTTCGGTGTGCTGCTGGAAGATGAAGGCTTGGCTCTCCGAGGTTCATTCATCGTGAACCCTGAAGGCGAAATTGTAGCATATGAAGTGAATGCCTTGGGTATTGGCAGAAATTCAAACGAACTTTTGAGAAAAGTGCAGGCGGCTCAATTTGTAGCAGAGCACGGCGACAGGGTTTGTCCCGCCAAATGGGAGCCGGGCAGCGAAACCCTAAAACCGGGATTGGATTTAGTGGGGAAACTGTAAGGGTAATCAGGCAATTGCGAAAGTCTGAGTAACAAAACACCCGGCCCTGCGGGGCCACCCTCTTTACTAAAGAGGGCGGGGGTTAGAAATGAGTAATCTTTACCCTCTTTAGAAAAGAGGGTGCCGCCCGCAGGCGGCGGGTGTTTTGATAGAGCGGAGAAAATTACAAGGCTATTTGAGCTTAGCAATCGGTTAATACAAAGGAGCGAAATCATGTCGAATTATTTTGACGAAAAATCATCAGAGCAAATCAAACAAGTCATAGAGTGCTTGACGGGAGAAGTTTCAGTTCTTGCGGTTTTAGAGCGGGAGCACGAATTATCCGAGAAAATTCGCAAATTTTTAAATGCGTTTCACGAACTCACGGAAAGAGTCCCTATAGTTATTTTTGAAAAGGGTGAGAATTCCGATGCCGAAGAAAAAGTTGGTACAGATATCTATCCTGTGATTGCATTGATGCGAGGCGACGGTACATATTCAGGGGTCAGCTTCCACGGACTTCCCGTCGGACATGAACTTGAATCCTTTGTACTCGCTATCTATAATGTGGCAGGACCGGGTCAGCCGATTTCGGATGAAACGTCAAAAAGGATAAACAAAATAGACAAAACTGTCGATATTAAGATTGGAGTCAATCTTACATGTACGATGTGTCCGAACGTAGTTCAAACTTGCCAACATATTGCCGCTCTTAGTAGCAATGTAAGTGCGGCGATGATTGACTTGGGACGTTTTCCCGAAATGAGAAAACAGCACCGAATTATGAGTGTACCTGTTATAATAATTGATAACGAAAAGACGATTTTTGGTAATAAAAACATTGAAGAAGTGCTTGACATCTTAATGCAAACCGAGTAGATTATTTAGAAAACCAGAAAGGTGAAACATATGACCGGAGCGCAAAAAGCGATAATGCAAATTGTAAAGGAGCACCCACATCAGACCGCAGAACACATCTATACTGTGGCTAAAAAGTCCATGCCGAATATAGCTTTGGGTACTGTATATAGAAACCTTGGCAAGTTTGCAGACAGCAATATCATCCGCCGCATATCGCGCGGAGATTCTCCGGACTTGTTTGATCCAACAATTGCACCGCACGACCACATGATCTGCTCCACATGCGGCAGCGCCGAGGACATAGACTTACCGGGGCTTGAAGATTATATAAATGCACATGCAAAAAGGGAAATTGAGTCATTTGAGCTGTTAATCTATTATGTCTGCCCTAAGTGTGCGTGAGAAAGTAGATATACTTGAATTTTTGTAAAAAGTGTGCTAATGTTGCCATAGACGACAACATTAGCACACTTTTTCATCTTTAAAAGATGTTACCGGCGTTTACCGTAAACACATCACCGCAACTTAAATCTCCGAGGCGCGAGCGAGAGTAGCAATACCAGCCCGATGCCTATGTATGCCACAGTCACAACACCAATAATCGCCGCATAAGTGAAAAACTCAAACTGATTTTGGAAATTGATCCAAGCGACAACATAAATCGCAAAATTGATAATCTTGTAAACCGTACTCTTACCGGTTCCCGCCTCGTCATATGGCTGAATGACATAGTATAAAAACAAGTCATTAAACGCAAACAAAACTCCAATAGCCGTCAAGACTAAGAAGAAAACACTCGAATAAAGTAAGTCAAAGTACCCAAAAATGATACCAACAGCAAAAATAACACCCATAGACATCACAGTGGTAATGAGGAAGTTGAACCTCAAAATCTCTGTGATTCTTGCTTTAAATGAGGAAAAAATGTTTTCACGAGTTCGATAATATGAATAGTGGAGCATCTGAATATCGCAATTAGAAAACACGGAAGCCGTGACAATACGCCCCATTGAGGCAATATAAATAATGAAAAAGAAAATAGGCACATTTGCAAACAAACCGGACAAGAACTCATCTTCAAATCCCAGAAAATCACGAATTGAGTCGCCGATTGCAAAGGTTCCATCTACAAGACCTACAATGAGGACAGCGGCAATTATAGCTATGGGGGCTAAAGCTATTATCGCGCATCTAATGGAAAGTTTACGCCTGAAAAACTTGCTGTGCCTGTCGAAGAAAATGGCATTTAGGTAGGCAAAACCACTTTTGTGGCTAAACTTGCTCGAATCAAGATCCGCTTCGCTTACATTTTTTGCCCACTTCTGCGCACTTGCCATCTCAGCGGCCATCGCACCACTCTGCTGAGCCCCGGCGTGCTTGTTCATGTGGTCGATGTAAAACTTAATACTATCCCTAAGCACATTACGATAATTTTGATAACCCATAAGATAGAGCCAAGAGAGTACAGCCAGTCCCGCACAGACAAGCAAAACGAGAGGATTTGCAAAAATGGCTGAAATGTCGCTAAAAGCAACAAATAAAGGGATAAAAAGTGTTGCGATGGCAGCAGATAAAAACAGTGGAAGCAAAAGTGCTGCAACAATCACAAGAACTCCTGCAATGTTCGCATGAGCGCCTTGGCCGAAATGCATGCCATAACGTTTTGCCATTGCAAGGTTTGTGACCTCTCCAAGCAAGCGAAATGAAACCATAATCAAAAGCGCTGTGAGCACTCCCCAAACAGGGATGCCGGCAAGCAAAAAGGCAACCAAGAAGTATGGCGCATATAAGAGGACACGAGCGATAAGGTCTAAAAGCAGACGCGATTTTGCATACACGGTAGGGTCTGCATTTAGATAGTTTATCATGATATCATCATTTTTATAGTTGAGTCCCACGTCCGCAATTCTGGTTTGGGTGAAAAATCCGAGAGTAGTCACAATAATCCAAGTCAAGAGCGAATAGTGGATAACCCCGGACGCAGTAAATCCGGCAAAAAGATCATCCGGCAAAGAAAAGTTAAAAAGACCGCCGTTTAATGAAACAAAAAGTTGTGTAGCACCTACAGCAACAGCAATCCCCATAGTCAGAAGGTGGAGAAAACTACGTTTGGACGCAATAAACAATGCACCAAAAATAGAGAGAATAATTTTTAAAACATATTCGCCATGCAATGACGGCGGCAAAATCCTTTTGAGAATCGGCAAATTTCGAAGAAAGTAGATAAGCCGATTAGCCGCCATAGAAAACCGCACCCGCAGTGATAAAATTGTAATTTCAAACATTATAAATGGTAATTCCTTTCGTATTTATAAACAATCACAGAAATTGCTGTGTACTCCCGCAGATGATGAACAATTTGCGCTGATTTTTCGGGAGCCATCGGGATCTACACCGCTGTTCTCCCGAAAAACCAGCGCAAACTGCCCATCATCTGCTAGTCTGGTGAATTTTACGTTATTTTCTCCTCTGTGAGCATGGCAAGCACCTCGTTTTCAAACTCTTTATCATGGAGCTTAGATGAATCGAGCGTAGAAAGTGTGCCGTTATGTAAAACAACAATCTCATCACATAAATCCTGTGCAAGTTCCAAAATATGAGTAGAAAAGATGATTATATGGTCATTTTTCAGCGATTTAATCAGGTTTTTAATCTGCACCGCAACCACAACATCAAAAGCGGTGAGCGGTTCGTCCAGCAAAATGACATTCGGGCGCAAAATCAAAAACGCCAAAAGCTGTACCTTGGTCTGCATACCATGAGAATACTCTTTAATAAGTTTATGACTGTCAGCACGGTCAAAGTCAAGCAGAGCAAACGAAGCGTCAATATCAACAGGCCCTGAAATTTTATCGCGATTTATGTCAACAAAATACTTTATAAACTCATATCCTGTCATAAACTCAGGCAAATGCGGCTGTGTAAAAACAAAGCCAATATCATCAAGCGCAGTGGGGTGGCGTATTCCGTCAAATTCCATATAGCAGCTACCCTCGTCGAGCGGAATATTGTCCGCCAAACAGTTAAACATGGTAGTTTTACCGGCACCATTTCGCCCCAAAAGCCCATAAATTTTCCCCTTCTCAAAGGAATAAGAGGCTCCGGTCAAAACAGCCTTAGTGGCATAGCTCTTCTGTAAGTTTTCAACGTGTAATTTCATAAAAAAGTAATCCCCTTATGTATTAGATTCCCCAAAGGTAAGCAGGAGATTGGCTGTTTGTGGAGTTTTTTTGCGAGAACAGCGGTGTAGATCCCGATGGCTCGCAAAAAAGCGGAACAAATTGCCAATCACCGGCGAAGTTTAAGCGGCGAGCCTGAGAGCACAGCATATATCATATGCATCATGCAAAGCATGGAATAGTATCGATTGGACCCACGTTCTGCGAAGCGACTTCGTATTTCCTGAACGTCCTCAAAATCATCAAAGCAAAGCCCAATATACGACATTCCAACGGGCTTCTCTGTAGTTCCGCCATCAGGTCCGGCGATTCCGGTGACTGAAATACAGAGCCGACTCCCGGTTTTCTTTCGCACCCCACGAGCCATTTCCAATGCAGTCTCGGCACTGACAGCTCCAAATTTTTCGATGGTCGCACTGCTAACGCCAAGTTCTTCGATTTTAGAATTATTACTATAAGTGATAAAAGTTCTGTCAAAAACTGCTGAAATTCCCGGCACTCGGGTGAGATATTCGGAAAAGAGTCCACCTGTGCAGGACTCAGCGCAGGAGATGGATACATAATTCTCGATTAAGAGCCGCCCGACAACCTGATAAAGTTCCTCATCATCAACGCTGTAAATAAGCTCACCAATCCGCGAGCGGACAACCTCGACCATAGCATCAACAGCGGAGACAGCCTCGGCTTCGCTACCTCGCTTTGAGGCAACACGCAAAGCGCACTCACCCTCTTTGGCATAAGTGGCGAGGGTTGGATCGGTTTGAGCGTCAATGAGGTCTAAAAGCTCAGTTTCAAGCCAAGACTCACCCGCACCAAAAGTGCGAATCATACGATAAAAAATCCGACTATCCATGAACTTTTCGAGATAGGGGATAACCTTTTTCTCAAACATCGGTAAGAGTTCACGGGGAGGCCCCGGCATACAGATAATGATTTTGCCGTCATTTTCAAGCGCAAACCCCGGTGCTGTGCCCACTTCATTGTGAAAGACAGTGGCACGAGAGGGCAAATACGCCTGCTTGACGTTGTTCTCGGTCATTTCGCGCCCAATGCGCTTGAAAACGCCTTTGATATGCGAGAGCTCAGACTCGTCAAGAGCGAGCGTATCGCCCATGGCTTCGCAGACAACCTCTTTAGTCAAATCATCCTGCGTAGGCCCAAGCCCCCCGGTTGCAATGATTATGTCGCAATCCAAAAACGCTGAGCGAATAACATCGGCAAGCCGCCGAGGGTTATCGCCAACAGAATGATGATGCAAAACATCAAACCCCAGCGAATTTAACTGTTGCGACAAATAAACCGAGTTGGTATTAGTAATCTGCCCAAAAAGTAGTTCAGTGCCCACACTAAGAATCATAGAACGCATAAAAATGACCATTCCTTGTCAAAAGCTGAAATGATACTACCACAAGAAGCTGTATCTTGCAAGAGCGGTTGTGGTGCAATTTTCTGTCAAGACAAATGATAATCTAGTAAGAAAATTGCAATTTGACACGTAGGGGCGGCAGAATGCAATCTCTACTTCTCAAAGCGGTTTTTTCTGCCAGCTAAAGTTATGATGAATTATAGTCGATAATATAAAATATATTGTCTGTGTCGGTGAGTATCATAAAAATAATGGAGGATTTTAATGTGAACGTAAATGCGAACAACCCAAACTATGTACCAAGATATCAAACGTTGCCGGGTGGAGGAACCAACCTTAATAAGTTAGGTATGACGCAAGAAGAAATACTCACACGCAATTTCAAGCTCGAAATAGGCACACGAATGCGAGAGGCTCTGGTCCCCGGTGGCCCTGCCAAATCGCAGGAAGCAATCGCAGACCTAAAAAATGGTATCATACAAGAGCTTATGTCGCAGCACGAAGAAGGTTCGCTTTCGTTTAATATTCTTCAAAGAATGCTTGAGGGAGCACAAAATCATCCGTCTAATAATTCAAACACAAATTCACCTATAAGCGCAAGCTCACATTCAGACCAAGTGCAAATTAGCGCAAATGCCAATAGTGCAGACTCAGACCTTACTCTTAGGCAATCTATCATCAATAATGGACTTATGAATATACGCCGAGTGACAGTCGAAACGGAGAGCGGAAATGTAAATTTCGTAGTTACAGCGGATGGCATATGGAAAGAGAATGAAGATTTTTCATCAGAGTTGATAAACACTTCTCAAGGCTTTCCGGGGGTGCCGGAATCCACAATGCATGAACTTGAACACCTGAGCCGAATGCTCCAAAACACTCCTCCACAGCCATCAAGATCTAATATGGCTGTGAATCCATATCAGCCCGATAATTCATCAGCTAACGCAGGCAATGTTTCAGATAATGGGTCGCAAACACAGCCGCTTAGCTTGGAAGAGCGGCTTCGCCAATATGTGGATGCATTTGCCGCAGTCCGAAATGAGTATAGTGACCCGAATCAGAACTTGCAGTTTTCAGAATCCGCGTTTAGGCTACTGCTCAGCAATGCAACAGGTCTATCGGGGCAACTTGCAAGAATGAATCTTGGTGGAGCAAGTGCCGCAGATTTATCAAGTGAAACCATTGCACAAATGCGTGCTGATGCCCAAAATCAGATTGATGTATTTGGTGAAGCTTTTTTAAGCAATATTGCCGAGCATGGGTTTGATGAAGCGTTCAACATAGCTTGGGCTACAATAGGACACAGCGAGAATGGAGTTGCACCGACCGGCAACAGTGCAAACCCAAGAGAATATGAGCAACTTGTCAATAATGGAAATGAAGAAGGTTTTTCGTTCTCCAGCCAATCCAATCAAGCGTCGTCAACACAAAGTGTGACGGCTTCGGGGGAGAATTAGTGCCTTGATTGGGCTTTTTGCTCCGACCCCGCAGGTGATGGGCAGTTTGCTACACTTTTTGCGAGCCATCGGGATCTACACCGCTGTTCTCGCAAAAAAGCGTAACAAACCGCCCATCACCTGCTAACCTGTGTGTTTTTTACCACACCTACCTGCGTCCTGCGACAACGACGAACCGTTCGTCTGAGCTTTGGCGTGCGCTTGTTAGGCAGGTGGAGAGTGCCAGGAAGTGCTCAAACTCTCCGTGCCCGAAAAAATCCGAAACAGCGGAAGCGCTCTGAAAATCGAGCGAATAAATCTCATCCCAAACATCTGTGCTCCATGCAGAGATAATCTCATAAGTGAGAAGCTCACCTGTGGCGGTGATAATACGAATCTCGGTGTTACTGTCTAAAAAAGCCTTATCTTGAAACCACATCAGTGTGCTGAACATTGAATCATCACGCATATTATGTCCGTATAAAAAGGTGAGTGGCGTGTGAAAATCAGGCTCTGCACGAAAATCCATAAATACAGAACCTGCACGGTTTCTCTCGCAGAGGAAAGTTCTTCTTAAATAGAAACTGTTGTCACTGCCTTGGACAATGGGATAATCAACCAATGTGCCGAAAATCTCAATCCAGCCCACAAAATCAGGGTTGAGTTCAGCGAGACGCATCAAAGGTTCGAGTGAATCGACAGGCTTATCAAATGCATCGTCTTCCGCTGTGGCAGTAAGCTCTTCGGTAAACGCAGAGCCGTCATTAGGGAACATAGCGGCGACCTCGCGTAGCTCGGAGTATTCACTTCGAGCTACGCGTTCTTCACCAAGAATAGTGATGAGCTGATAAGAGGCAAACACTATGATGGCAAACCCTAAGACATAGAGTGCGGCGAAGATAAATCGTCTAATATTCATGTCGGCTATTTGCCTTTCTTAGAATATTTTTTGCGCAAGCTAATCACGGCAGGAGTGGCAACCAGTGCACCACCGGGACAGAGCAAGATAGCATACCAAATAATTGAACTATTATCTCCGGTCTGCGGAACTCTCGGATTTGGCTCCGGAGTCGGGCTTGGATTTTGTGGTGGATAGGGAGGTGGTTCTGTTGGTGGAGTCGGTACGGGTGTGTGTGGAGTTATAGGAGCCGGAAGCGGTCGCCACGGTATCGGATCAAGCGGGTCAATGCGTGGGATATTGATCGGTGGTGGTATTTTAGTGTAAACATTGGTAATCATAATAGTTACAGGACCTGCGGGGTTTGGGAAAACCATGCGGTGGAAAGGCAGTTCAGGTGAAGAGTGACTGAAAATATAATCGGGAATATTGGCGAAATGGTTCTCCCTGAAATGGAATCTGCCTATGGCGATGTCCTCAATTATTACGCCATCCGGATTCAGTAAATCCTCAAGTGAATAGACATGTTCGACAGCGAGTTGGTCAGTGACAGTCAGTTCAAAGTCTTGCAAATACTGTTTTAACAGATCTTCGGGTATAGGATTGCCAAAGGCATCTTGGAATTTTTTTATAACCCTCAAAGAGTTGGGCGGTCCGATAGGTTCATTTATAATAGTGATAAAATCCGGAATTTGAGCGATTCTGTCGGGTGAAATTCCAATCGCCGCCGCGGCTGAATTTATCTGAGCTTGGGTGATAGTCGGGTCTATCGTAAAGAATGTATAGCCGTCTTGGGTGAGCGTTTCAAAACCATCGGGTGGAATTCGCTCATGCAGTACGAACAGAAATTGTGCGGGTCGGGTAATTAGCAGTTCATGGTCGAACACGGCTATGCCATCATCATTTGTGAGGACATCGGAGAGCAGTCTCCCAAATCGCACATTTTGATTTAGTGCCGGGAGCGATACGGGGGGAAGTCCGCCCGCAGGACCGCTCATGTTGATGTTTGTGGCATAGAGGTCAAATGTGGCGTTTTTGATGTTATTTCCAACGGTGTCACGCTTAAATACCCTGACAACCTGGCGGCTTGCAACAGCTCCTGCGCCTGCATCGCCGACTTCCCAAGTCGTATCTGAAAGACCATCACTTTCACCCATCAGATTTAATGTGTTGCTTATAGTACCGGAGGCGCCCGGTGGCAACGTGACCAGTGCATCATAGACGATTTTGACAGGTTGGCGGTTTGGAATTACGAAAAATACAGTGTTTGCGGCATCTATGTTGTCAGGACTGCCGGAGTTCACGCTCCAGAGCTGTCTATTATTGAAGCCTTTGGGCATTTCCACGGTGAACCCACCGACCCAGGTGCCGTCAGCACCTTGTGCTCTTGTGAAAAACCTCACGGAATCCATATATAGATTGAGATTTTGAAGCACGTCAACTGCGAAAATTTCATCAGGACCTTGTGTGGGAGGTGAGCCTGCCCCTGCACCAAAGTCAATCGAACCATCGGGGTTGACGATAATCTCAAAGCGCACAAGCCCCGAACCGTCGGGAGTATTTACCATGCTCTTAGAAAGGCGATGTTCGTCATATGTCACGCTGTAGTCGTTGTCAAAAGTACATGCCCCCACAGCCCTTGAAATTGTTGCGGTGTTTGTCATATCCACCGATGGGATACCCGGTCCGAGCAGTGATGGGTCAACCATTTCAAGCTGATAGCGAATCTCAAACTTATGCCTTACGTTGAGCCAATCACTGGGTGGAGCGGAGCCTGTGCCTGTCCAACCGCCATCGGGTCGTGAACCTGAAAACTCCCGAAGCTGATTTAAGTTTGCTGTAAATGAGTTTGTGCCTAGAGTTACATCGCTCCCCCCAGGGAACGCATAGTAGCGATTAGTTTGTGTGTTAACCATGTAAAACGAACCCGCTACATATTTAAGTCTACTGTCAAAAACGTCTGAGAAAACGGGAGCAGGATTATCAGACGGCCGGAAAAACGGAGTATCAGAGTATGCGCCGTTTATTGTTGCGGTGTAGTTGAAAATCCAAGCCGCGTCGGCGGAAGGTGTGCCTTTTTTGAAAAGCGGCCAGTAGTCGTTCGTAGTATCGGCAGCTACTCTCATCTCAGGGTTGCCTATCTGCGGAGTTCCCGAACCGGATTGATTCATGAGATAGATGGTGTTTTGAAAATATGCAGATGGGTTAGCTTTAACTTCATCAATCTGTGCGTCGGGTATCCAAATTCTGTAGTTTAATGTGAGTTTTACTTGCTCTTCAAACGGCCAGTGGGAGCTTTGTGTCGCACTGATTGTATTGCCCGTAAAACCGAAGAACATTCTCCAAGCGTTTGTATAATAGGGAACGAAGTCGGTGTGAATAAGCGCATTCACAGGCGTGCCTCCCGCAGGATATGTGGCTGCACTGACCATGGCGGGGCCACCGGGAATCGGCATCGGAACATTGGGAACTCCGCTCCCACCGGGATTCCTGCCGAGCGTGTCATAGAGATAAAGTGGCATGAGATGAAGCCCGCCGGGTACTATCACCTCAACATGATAGTCAATCCAATACCGTTCGTTATTAGGGCCTAAAGGAATTGTGCCGGGTCGCTCTGCCCCGAGCGCAGGGTGACCGCAAAGTCCACCGCTGGTTTTGTTTAGGGTAGCAAGTCCTTGGTTTATGGTGATATCACTGCCACCACCGCCGACACCGTCGCCGTCGGGCTCAAAAAACTCTACTTCGTTTGTGAAGGTTTCGGGAGAAGGCGGCAAAGTTTGATTTGCAAATCGGGCAAAGTAGGAAATTTCGATTTTATAAACCGGACCGTATGTGCCGGGCACTGTAAGCGCAAAGTCCCAACCGACCGGTGCTGTTACAGGCGGTGTAGGTGGAGTGTCGGGCGCTCTCACAAATGATGAGGTGGGGTTTAGAGTAGCGGCTGTGCCGTCGAATGTTGGAGATGCAGTTAAATCATTGAAAAATCGTATGTTTATTTGTGCATTTGGTGGCAACACCAAGCCGTCACCGAGCATGTCAAATAATCTTCCGTTAACAAGATTAGGTGATTTTTCGCCACCGACAACAATCGACCACAAAATGCCTCTTTGTCCGCCGACATTTGCCTCGGAACCACTTTTGTGGATTTCAAAAGATTTGCCCACTTGGTCATCTACGTTGTCGCTCACAGGCGGCACAGGCATGATATTGACATTACCGTTTGCTGTTGCCCGGTTATTAACCGTGAAATTATAATTCCACAGGCTTGAGGCAATGCCCGAATTGTTTTCTATCAGCTTTTCAATATCAATGTGAAATCTAGCAGTTATGAACTCACCCGGCTCAAGAATAAGTCCGGTGAAAGTTGCCGTGAAAGATACAGTCGGAGTGTCGTTCCAAGTAACTGTCGGAACTATGCTTTCAGGAGGCAAGCTATTATTTCTCTGTACTTCAAATAGTGGCTGCGAAATAGCATTATCCGGGCCGGCAGGATTGGCTATGTTTGAGCCGTTTACAGTGATAGCGTCAGTGAATACTATATTACTTATATCCTGCCCCAGAGCAGTTATTGAAACCATATAGTAGATAGCACCCTCGGAACCAATACCACTTCCCGTGGCATCGGGTCTGTAGCTTGAAGTTTTATTTATGGTGAGCGAGCCGGTTGAGGGGATTGGTGGGGGTACTTCAACGATTTCGCCGCCACCGAAATCAAGATTGCCGCCCGAACCTGCCGTAAACTGCGCTGTAACATCGAGTACCAGTTCAACGTTTGAATAGTAGTCGATAAAGTTACTGCCGTCAGGAGTTGGATCACCGTCACTGTTAACATTCGCAAACCACACATGGAGCAGTGGTCCCGGAACGCCTGTAGCGTTAGTTGCGGATATTGTGTACCACCCGATTATAGCGTTTGTGCCGGGGAATCTAATCGGTGTTTGTGGGATTGCGTTTTGCATTACAAGGCTGTCCGGCATCTGATAGACAAGCACACTGCCATTAAGTCCTGCGACTGTGTTTGCGGAGTCAGTGGCGGGGGAGCCGTCATATGAAAGTTGTAAGCCCGTCGACGGATTTTCTGCAAAAGTTATTTCAATTTTGTAGTTGTTGCCGATGAGGGGAGGGTTTGAAGAGCCCAATAAATTGCCATCCGCATCGGAAATTTCGACACCGGTTACAAACTCTCTCAAATTCCAAGGCTCAGTTGCAGAACTGGCGGTGATGTTTGAGAGCATCGGTGAAACAGGGCTCAGTAGCTCAGAAAAAGCACCGATTACGGAGTGAGCGCCGGAGTTTGTTTCAAAACTCGGAATTTCGGGTGGTTTTTCAGGAAAGTCGGGAGCTGAGCCTTGGTCATTAGGAGGATTATTGTCGGTGGGAGAATCCTGTTCGGGTGATTGCTCACTCGAAGGGACTTCGCCCTGCGGAGTTTCACCCTGTGAGGGTGTATCTTGCTCAGTCCCGGTTTGTGGGACTTCAGTTTGCGGGGGGACGCCGGGTGCAGTTTCGCCTTGTGGCGGTGTTGATTGATCTTCTTCAGGCGCAGGGGGTTCTGTGGGAGTTTCATCTGTAGGCGGTGTTTCGCTTGGTTGAGTTTCGCTGCCGACAGCCTCTAAGTTGTCCTCAGCTTGTCCGGTCGCAATCATATAGGGTAAAGAGGATATTACGGTGAGCAACATAGCAATGACAAGAACTTTAGCAATCAGTTTTTTGAATTTTGAATGTTTCATAAAATGACAACCCCTCTCCTAAAAACACAGGCACAAAACAACGAGTAAAAAATGTCGTTTTGTGCGTCAACAAAAAAGCACAATTTATGCTGAAACATGGGTTTCGCGATGCGCTTTTATAGCTTGAAATTACCACAAGCCCCCATTGATGTCAATGGGGGCAAGAGAAGATTAATCAATAAGTTACACCTTAAACACAATCTGTCCACAAGTGGGGGGAGAGGGGGTAGCGGGCGCAAGACAGAGGACGGTGCGTGACAGGGGGGCGGTTCATCTGTCACACGAGCAGACAAAATATGCTTTTGCTAAAGGTTATGGTCATGTGACAGAGGAACCGTCCCCCTGTCACGCATCACTCCTCCAACATAAACGGATAGTTGACATCATGGGGGGGTACGAAGCTTTCTTTTACTGTTTTTAGGCTTATCCAACGGTATAGGTTGAGCGGGCTTCCTGCCTTATCATTTGTTCCCGAACCACGTGCGCCGCCGAATGGTTGTTGCCCGACCATTGCGCCTGTGGGCTTGTCATTTATATAGAAATTACCAGCAGAATTCATGAGAACCTTTTCCATGCTCGCAAGAACCTCACGGTCTTGTGAGAAGATAGCCCCTGTGAGTGCATACTTAGAGGAAGTGGCACATTCGGTCAAAGTTTTCTCAAATTCGTTGTCGGGATAGACGAACACAGTGAGCACGGGTCCGAACAGCTCGGTGTGCATTGTTTCATAATCCTTGTTATCGGTCAAAATAACAGTGGGTTCAATGAAGTATCCCTCACTGTCGTCATAACCGCCGCAGAGCACGTCAGCATCAGAAGCGGCGTTTGCGTTGTCAATGGCAGACTTAATGGTATTGAACGAATTTTTGTCTATGACAGCCGACATAAAGTTAGTAAAATCAGCGACATCTCCGACTTTTAATTTTTCAATTTCACTCAGTAGCATTGGCCTTAAAGTAGGCCACATAGACTCAGGAATGTAGGCGCGTGAGGCCGCAGAACATTTCTGCCCCTGATACTCATAAGCACCACGGACAAGAGCGCAACTGACGGCAGGCACATCAGCAGAAGCATGAGCAAAAACGTAGTTCTTACCGCCTGTTTCGCCGACGAGGCGGGGATAGGAGATATAGTCTTTGAGATGGTTGCCCACATGTTTCCAAACATCACTAAATACTTCAGTGGACCCTGTGAAGTGGAACCCCGCAAGGCGTATATCACTTACGACAACACGGCTGACATCAGCACCTGACGACGGCACAAAGTTTATGACACCCGCAGGTAATCCTGCTTCCATGAGAAGCTGCATTACATAGTAGTTGGAAAGCACCGCAGTTGTGGCAGGTTTCCACACAACTGTGTTGCCGACCATAGCGGGAGATGCAACCAGATTTAGCCCGATAGCAGTGAAGTTAAAAGGAGAGATGGCAAGAACGAACCCCTCAAGAGGTCGATAGACCAGGCGGTTCCAGACCCCTTTTATACTCTCAGGTTGCTCGCGATAGATTTGGTCTGCAAAATACACATTAAAGCGCAAAAAGTCGATAAGCTCACACGCCGAATCTATCTCAGCTTGATAGGCGACTTTGCTCTGATTGTTCATTGTGGCGGCGTTGAGCTTTGCACGGTATTTCGTGCTTGCAAGTTCAGCCGCTTTGAGGAAAATCGCCGCCCTATGCTCCCAAGGCATATCTTCCCACGACGCCTTTGCCGCCATCGAGGCTTCAACTGCGTCTTTAAGCTCTTTTTCGCCTGCAACAGAGCATTCAGCAAGCACATGACTGTGCTTGTGGGGCATAACAACCTTGATTTTCTTCTCTGTAAAAATCTCCTTACCGCCAATAATAAGCGGAATTTGGACAACTTCCTCGCGTTGCCTCCTAATCTCAGCCTTGAGCTTAGCACGCTCAGGACACCCCGGACGATACTCAAAAATAGGCTCATTCACAGGCAAAGGAACATTGTAATTACCAAAACTCATTGCAAAAACCAATCCTTTCAAACGATTTAGTTAGTTGAGACAGAGGAACCGTCCCCCTGACTCAGTGACAATAAAGATATTATCACAGTATATATCCACTTGCAAGGAGTATTATAATGGTGTAAAATGATTTTTGAAATTAGTATCTAAAAGAGGAAGGAAGTTGTCGTAATTCACGCAAAATAATATACGAATTATGATTAAAAAGATTAAATGGTAACATTATTAATTGCATTAATATACTTGGCATTCATAGCCTTAGGACTTGGGCAGGCAGAGTCACTTTTGGGTTCAGCGTGGCCGACAATGCATCTTCAAATAGGTGCACAGCTTGAAAATGCAGGCTTTATAACAATGATATTCGCCGCAGGCACAATAATTTCAAGCCTATTATCAGACCGAATAACAAGGCGCTTAGGAGCAGGAGTAACAACCGCAATAGGTGTGCTGGTACTCGCAACAGCCATATTCGGGGTGTCAACCGCAAACACATTTTGGGTAGTAATGCTGTGGGCAATCCCGCATGGTCTTGCCTCAGGCACAATAGATGCCGCACTCAACAACTACGTGGCTAGGCATTATAGTGGTCGTTACATGAGCTGGCTTCACTGTTTTTGGGGAGTTGGCGCAATAATAAGCCCATATATAATGGGCTACGCGTTGGCGGCAAGCCACGGTTGGCAACACGGTTATTTCACAGTGTCAATGGCACAGATTGCTATAGCGATAATAATTTTTGCGAGCTTGCCACTATGGCGAAAAAAGGGTGGGGGAGTACCACCTGCCGAAGAGCGCGGCAAAGCAATGCCACTGCGCCAAGTGCTGAAAATACGCGGTGTGAAGCTGACGATGCTGGCATTTTTTGCATATTGTGCGGCAGAGGCGACGACAATGCTGTGGGCAACCAGTTATCTCGTGTTTCAGCGAGGAATAGCCGAAGAGGTAGCGGCAAGGCATGCATCGCTGTTCTTTTGGGGAATAATGAGCGGGCGATTGCTCGGTGGATTTATCTCCGACAAAATAGGTGACCGCAATATGATAAGAGGCAGTATCGTGATTATGCTGACGGCAATAATAATGATAGCATTGCCTGTAGAGCCCGATATAGTCAGTCTGGCAGGGCTAGTTATATTCGGGCTAGGCTGTGCAACTGTATACCCTTCAATCATACATGCCACGCCGTCTAATTTCGGTGAAGAGAATTCAAGGGCAATAATAGGTGTGTTAATGGCAGCGGCCTATACCGGGTCAACGCTAATGCCGCCACTGTTGGGGCAAATAGCCAGATTTACCGGCATAGGCTTCTATCCAATATTTCTGCTGATATTTACGGCGCTGTTGCTTGTAATGTCGGAGTGGTTAAATCGAACTGTGGACAAAGGGAAGAACTTGGGGGAGACGTAAAGTAGAGGAACCATAATGCAGGTGTGGTGCTCCGCAGCGAGGGTACTAAAAATTATTAGTACCGCTCAGCCGCCTCTTTGCCACCAGTGCATATACATTTGTTTAGTTTTTTACTTTTCTTATACTGGTTTTTCTGATGTCGGTCGGGATACTAATAATTTTTAGTACCCTCGCCGCGGAGCACGGGAAGTCTATCCCATGTCGTGAGTACCGTAGGGTTAATCCCAAGCCTCGTCTCCGAGGCAAAAATGCAGTTCTTTTAGTCGAGCCTTTAAAACCTTGTAGTTTGGCAAAATTTGACCTACTATGGCCCAAAAACGCTCGGAGTGGTTCATCTCGGTCAAATGAGCGAGTTCATGAACGACAACGTAATCGATCAAATCGTCATCAGCCAAAACAATCCGCCAAGAAAAATTGAGGCTCTTTTTAGAGGAACAACTGCCCCAACGAGTTTTTGCGCTGTTGACCCGAACGGTGGACGGAGTGACTCCCATGATTGAAGAATAATACGAGACTCGCTCAATAATTAATTGCTTGGCGAGTGAGCGATAAATTTTGATGCAAGCCGCTTTGATTTCAACAGAATTTAAACCCGGCGGAATGTAAAATTTGCCATTTTCAAATCCGGTAAAATCAGCAAAACGATTTTCGATTGGAAACATTCTCCCACGGAAAGGGATACTGTCGCCATATTCAAACCTGGCACTTTCTCGATGTTTTGCTCTGTCGCTGAAGTAGAGAAGTTTATCCTCAATCCACTTCTCCTTAGATGAAACAAACCGATCAATAACATGCATAGGAGCTTTCAAAGGTGCCCGAACCTCAATGGAGCCATCACGGACATGAAGAGCGATAGTCTTGCGAACAGAGCGGGTTAGAGTGTAATTAACCATAATCTCACCTCCTGCAAAAATATCAACTTAGTCGGGGAAGCAATAAATAACTTTTTTCTTACTCCATAACACTGCCGTCGCTGTTTAATAGTGGCAGGTATTCAAGATATAAGATGTCGTCACGGAGTCGTGCGTCACCTTCGGCAAGCACAGCCATTTTGCCAACGATATTGCCTCCGGCTTTTTTGACTAGCTTTTCGACGGCACGTAAGGATTCACCTGTGCTGATTACATCATCGACGATGAGCACATTTTTGCCTTTCATAAGAGCCGCCTCGGAAGAATCGATGCAAAGTGTTTGCTGTTTAGCGGTTGTGATAGAGTGGAGTTCAACGGTAAAAACATCTTTCATGTAGAGTTTTGCGAGCTTGCGAGCGACGATGTAGGTTGACTCGCCATTTTGTTTTGCCATTTCGTGGACAAGAGGGATACCCTTAGCCTCTGCGGTGATGATAATATCATGCTCCGGAGCAATCTTCAAAAGGTCACGTGCCGCCGCAACGGTCATCTCCACATCACCAAACAGCACAAACGCCGCAATACTGATATTCTCATTAATAGGGCAAATGGTAAGGTTCCTCTCAAGCCCGGCAATTTTCATCGGAAAAAATTCTTTCATTTTCGGCACTCACTCCTTGTATCAATTTATTGTTGTCTGGACAAGCGTTATTCTAACACAATATTATAGCATATCAAGAGTAATGTTGTAAAAAAATAATGTACAACAAAAATACTTTTTGAAAAGTCCGTGGAAAGTAGGTAGCGATTTCACTTGTCATCGTGTTGATAATGGTGTATATTTGGTGCTATAAATCTGAAGGAGGCGTATTTATGAAATTTACGATGGTACACACTAATATTAACGTTATGGACATTCAAAAATCCCTGACGTTTTATGAAAAAGCACTGGGTATGAAAGTGGAAAGACGCAAGAAAGCTGGAGATGGTTCATTTGAGCTGGTTTACATTTCAGACGGCATATCTTCAAACACTCTGGAACTCACGTGGCTACGCGACAAGGAGACCCCATACGAGCTTGGTGATAACGAATCGCACATTGCATTTGTAACCGACGATTTTGATGCCGCATTCAAGCTGCACAAAGAGATGGGTTGTATCTGCTTTGAAAACGAGTCGATGGGAATATACTTCATAGAGGACCCGGACGGCTACTGGCTCGAAATATTGCCGGCAAAGTAATTATGAGGCGGTATAACCCGCCTCAATTGAAAGGTTGGTAATGCGGTTGAAAATTTCTATATCGCCGAGAGCAGAATTTACTATAGTACACGGGATGGCATATTTAACATAGACGTTGATGGAAATAATAAGCGGCAACTGAGTGATACTTTTGCATGGAGCGTTCGTGTGGTAGGTGAGTGGAATTCAGGATTTTCAAACTAATCGCCAATCCGTTCCTTAAACTTCCAAAAAGCGTAGAGAGGTAAGACTCGATTCGACATTTCATCCAAAGAGGTTAGAACAGACTTTTCCGGATTAAACTTCTTGCAATACTCTGTGATTGAGCGAGCGCGTTTTGCTGTGCCTGCCTTCACTTCGATTGGGATAATATACTTTTTATCATCTTGTACTATAAAGTCTACTTCCGCCTTTGCTGACCCTTCGGCGACCCAGTAGTATAAGTCTTTGTCTTTTAGTTTGCCATACATCATTTTTAATTCACAAGCTACGAAGTTTTCCGCCATCGCACCCTTGAATTCCTTATACGCAGGTGTATCTTCAAAAACTATGGAGGACGGCAAGTCCGCATGTCTCCGGAGTAATCCGATGTCACACATATATAACTTGAAAAAAGTGTGGTCTGCATAAGAAGAAATCGGATAATTAGGTTTTGCGATTTGCTCAACTTTATAGACCAGACCTGCGTTGATGAGCCATATGAGTGCATCCTCTAAGTCTTTTGCTCTCCAGCTCTTTTTTACTTGGCTGAAGATGAATTTGCGATTTTCTTTACCAAGTTGACTTGGGATGGACTGCCAGACAGCAGAGATTTTCGGATAGTCTTTTGTGTCGGCGTACTTCACGAAGTCTTTTTGGTAGCCGAGCAGTATCTCATCTTGCTTCTTCTCAGTTTCCTCAATATCTTTCGTGTCAATCCAAGTTTGCACAGCCTCCGGCATACCGCCGACGGCGTGGAAATCTCTATATTTTTCTATTAGCTCATTTCTAAAATTCTTCCAAATGCCATCTTCAAGAGAACTCCGCTGTAATTCACCTGCAAGCATCTCGTTTTGGGCGTACAAAAATTCGTAGAAACTCATGGGGTAGAGGGTTAAGAATTCAACCTTCCCAACAGGAAATGATGTTCCCTTTTTCATTGCGACACCGAGCAATGAACCGGCAGAAACAATGTGATATTCCGGTGAGTCCTCAAAAAAATACTTTAAGGAAGTGACAGCATTACCGCATTCTTGTATCTCATCGAAGATAATCAGAGTTTCCTGCGGTCTGATTGTTTTTCCGCGGGCAAGCCCTAAATCCTTGATAATTCGCTTCGGGTCTAAATCTTGCTCAAAGAAATCCTTGATTTTTGCATCTTTATCAAAGCGATAGTAGGCAACATCCTCATAATATCGCTTCCCGAACTCTTCGATCAAAAAAGTTTTACCGCATTGCCGCACACCCTGCACAACGAGTGGCTTCTTGTGTGGGTTATCCTTCCATGCGATTAGGTCTTGCATTAAAAGTCTTTCCATGACGCTCCCCCCCTTTGCAGTCATTATAACATGATATAGGGGAGTTGGCAACAAAATTACACTATAGTTTTCGCTCATTTTCTGCAAAATTATACTTTATTTGAATTGTGCAGGAGCGCGGCTGTGTTAAACTCGATCCATCTTTTTAATAAGCAAGCACGTGCTGAAATCGCAAGTGGTGATTTTGTCCGCCACGAAGATATAGATTGGGAATAATATAGTTCGGGGAAGAGATTCACGATTTTACAACTCAAATGTGTATTGCAAGTGTGAAAGCTTTTGTGATACACTTGCATCAAGCAAAGGCGTGGCGGTTAGCGTATTACTGAGCGAAAGCGAGGTGATGCCTGTGATTCAATTCACCTTTCATATCTTCGGATATTCCGTTTCGATACGGGTGATGAAACTCATAGGAAAGCGTAAAAGCCGCCCCCGCGAAGGATAACGGCTTTTACAAGTCAACCCAACGGGCTAACCACCCCGAAAGGAGGTTACGCCTTTGCCCATATTGTAGCATTTTATCTACCGGCTTGTCAATCAATTTTTAGTCATCAACCTCATCTAGTATGTGTCAAGTAAAAGTGGGTGAAAATAAATTGCGGGTAAAATTCAGTAAAAAAAGTTTTTAGGCACTAGATGAAAATGCTGACTGCGGTCATCTTTT
>JGI24695J34938_10000387_pt1 | contig 43538 bp, 37 predicted proteins | sample TergutCo191P3_FD_34938 | JGI IMG/M metagenome (IMG submission 34938)
CAAGCGGTCATTGCAAGTCCCATTATCGCGATTAAAGCGATAATACCGATAAGTCCAAACTTTTTCATAATTACTCCTTATTTGTTTTGTCTCTTAGCTCCAAAATAGGAGCCTAATTTAATCGACCGTTTTATACTAGCATGATTATGAGTGTTTTTCAAGTGTAAAAAATTAAAAAACTTCTATAAATAAAATGGCAATTATTTATCGATAAAATTTTATTTTAAAAGGGTCATTTTACGGCGCCGAAAGCTGACTATCACTCTTTTCTCTTGACAGTAATAAACTAGTCTTTTAAACTAGTTTATAAGAGGTAAAAATGTTGACACAGCAAATAGGCGCTTTTGAGGCTAAAACTCATTTTTCGCAGATTTTAGAGCAGGTTGAAAGGGGCGATGATTTTATCGTTACAAAAAGAGGCAAACCTGTGGCGAAAATTATTCCTATAGAACAGGAAAAACTTATGACGCGAAAGGAAGCAATTGAAGCGCTGATTGAAATGCGCAAGCACTACAATGGAGTACCGGGAGATTTTAATATTCGTGAAGCCATAGAAGACGGGAGGAAAAGATGAATTATTTGTATGACGCGTCATATATCAACGCTCTAATTATTCCTGATGAAAAAAATTCAATGATCGATAAACATCACAGAGCTGTAGACGAAAATGACGAAATATATACTCCTCAGCTGTTGTGGTATGAAATAGCTAATACTTTTAGGAAATTGAATAAACAGAAACGATACCCTTGCGATGTAACAACCCATTTTTTCAAAATATTATCTGCAATAAGAATGATAACCGATTTCGGGACAGGCGTAGATTATTTAGAAAAAATATGGGAATTGGGAAACAAATACAAACTCTCCGCCTACGATGCCGCATATCTGGAACTCGCAGACCGAAAAAAAGCGGTTCTATGCACGCTTGATGATGATTTGCTGGAAGCGGCTAAAAAGCACGGAGTAAAAGTAATATCAATGTAATTTCAATGTCTTGACCATATTACGATTTTCAGATAAATTGGCTTTATGTTTATTAAAATATTTCTTCTATTATTATTCTTTGCCGTTACGATTTTTATTGGTCTTTATTTCAGAAAAAGAGCGGCAAACGTAAATGATTTTGTGCTGGGCGGACGCAATGTCGGTCCATGGCTTTCGGCGTTTTCCTATGGAGCGACTTATTTCTCCGCCGTTGTGTTTGTCGGTTATGCCGGTCAGTTCGGCTGGCGGTTCGGCACCGCGGCTGTTTGGATCGGGCTTGGAAACGCGTTTATCGGCTCTTTGATGGCATGGTTCATCCTCGGCAGGCGGACGCGCGTTATGACAAACCATATAGGAAGCGCGACAATGCCGGAATTTTTCGGCAAGCGTTACAGTTCGACAGCTTTAAAAATATGCGCCTCGATTATCGTTTTTATCTTCTTAATACCCTACACCGCTTCGTTGTACAACGGTCTTTCACGCCTCTTTGCGATGGCATTCGGCATACCGTTTGAATACTGCATTTGGGCAATGGGGATTCTGACTGCGATTTTCGTTGTCGCGGGCGGTTATTTCGCGACGGCGGTTAACGATTTTATTCAGGGGTCAATTACCGTGATTGGAATTGTCGCCGTCATCGCGGTTGCGCTTGGAAGCAAAGGCGGCTTTATGCCGGCGATGGATTCTCTTGCGCAGGTAAACGATTCAGGAATCGCGCGCGGCAATGTTCCGGGAATTTTCACTTCGTTCATGGGTCCCGATCCAATATCGCTTATCGGCGTATTGATACTGACGTCTTTGGGAACATGGGGACTTCCTCAAATGGTTGCGCGATTCTACTCGATAAAGAGCGAGAAGATGATCAGTAAGGGCGCGATTGTATCCACGTTCTTTGCGGTTTTTGTCGCCGGCGGCTGTTATTTCCTTGGCAGTTTTGGACGCATTTTCGCGGCTCCCGCAGATGTAAAGGCAAACGGTTTTGACTCGATCATCCCCGGCATACTTGCGAATTTCAACAGCGACTGGATGATGGGATTAATTATTGTTCTTGTGTTCGCGGCATCCATATCCACTCTTTCATCATTGGTTATGTCTTCGGCGTCAACCTTAACGCTGGACTTTTTAAGAGGCAACATAATTAAAGAGATGAGCGATAAAATGCAGCTGTTTATTATCCGTTCATTAATAATTGTGTTTATAATAATTTCTTCTGTAATCGCAATCGGCGTATACAAAGGCGGAATAACTTTCATCGCTCAATTGATGGGCGTTTCGTGGGGCGCTCTTGCAGGTTCCTTCCTGGCTCCTTTCCTTTACGGGCTTTACTGGAAAAGAACAAGCAAAGCGGCAGTCTGGGTCTGCTTTATATTCAGCACTTCGGTAATGATTCTTAATGTGTTATTCAGAAGTTCATTCCCCGAGCTTTTAAGATCGCCTATAAATGCAGGCGCGTTCTGTATGCTGGCGGGACTTGTTATCGTACCATTAATAACATGTATAACCAAAGCTCCAAATAAAGAAGTGGTTGACCGATGTTTCTCCTGTTACGATGATACTGTTACAGTTAAAGTTAAGGATGATCTTGGGAATTAATCAGCCTGAAAAATTAGAGTTTTTGCTTCGGACATGGAACACACAATCTGCGGATTAATGGTTAAATTTTTTGAACCATCGTTACGATTTCTTCTTTTAGTGTGTCCAGTCCGATGTTGTTTTTAACAGAGACCGCTATGCTGTCCGGGAAGCGGTTTTTTAAATCTTCAAGGACTGCGGATTCGTCGTCGGTTGGCAGGCAGTCGATTTTATTAAGCAAGGTAATCATTGGAATCTCGCGGGCGTTCAAGTCTTTGAGGACTGAGATCGTCGTTTTATAATTGTCGTCAATTGCGGGATCTGACGCGTCTAAAATGTGGATTAAAAATGACGCAAGAGCGGCTTCTTCCAGAGTGGAATGAAACGCCTTTATCAGCGAATGCGGCAGGCTGCGGATAAAACCTACGGTGTCCGTCAGAAGAACAGAGCTGCCCGGCGCAGGTTCGAATCGGCGCGTTACGGCATCGAGGGTGCAAAAGAGTTTATCCTGCGCAAGGACATCCGCTCCTGTTAAGGCGTTGAGCAAACTGGATTTACCGGCGTTTGTGTAGCCTACAATAGCGCAGACAGGTATATTGCTGCGCTCCCTCTGCCGCCTTTGCTGTTGGCGCTGTTTGCCCACCTGTTTAATCTCATCTTCCAATAAATGAATACGCTTTTCTATTTTTCTCCGGTCAGTTTCGAGTTTCGTCTCTCCTGAGCCTTTTGTACCGTATCTGCCGCCCCTTTGACGTGAAAGATCGATGTATTTATGCGTTAACCTCGGTAAAAAGTAGGTTAACTCAGCTAGCTTTACCTGCAGCTCCGCCTCTCTTGTAGTTGCGCGTTCGGCGAAAATACGGATTATAAGCTCCTGTCTGTCTATAACAGGAAGCCCCGAAAGTTCTTCCCAATTCCTCTGCTGCGAAGGATTGGGGTTCCAGTCAAAGACAATCAAGTCGGCTTCCAACTCTTTCGCCTTTTGCGACAACTCCTCTGCCTTGCCGCTTCCCATCCCAAAGCGCGGACTTCTTTCGCGCACACGGATTTTTTCATGCGCGCCAATCACAAGACCCAAAGTTTCGCAAAGACCTTGAAGTTCACGGCACGCGGCTTCATCGCCTGAGGCGCCGCTTATTATGCTGACTAAAAACGCCTTTTTTGGTTTTTCCTGAGTTTCGTAAAATTTATTCACAAAGGGATTATAACACAAAATTGGTATACACTAGCCACGGATTAGCGCGGATTAAACGGATTAGCACGGATTTCTCTGGTTGTTGTTTCCTGTACCTGCGTCTACCAAAGAGTTTTTCGTACTTCGGGATTCAGAAAGATTAAAGGAAAGAAGAAGATCAAAACCTAAAAAATAATCAAGAGGGGTACCTTCGCTCGTCTACGACTTGCTCGGTTGAGGTTCCGCGTTAATCCTGAACTAAGACAAAGCTGGTAGCTTACACGCCGCTAACTTACAGCACGTCGATAAATCCGCGCTAATCTGTGGTTCCTGTGTCCCAACTCAGCTATAGAATAAATTTTTCCATTTTGCTACCATCTACTTATGAACTGTTTAACAGCTGACGAGCTTCGCAGCAAATATATCAATTTTTTCACTTCTAAAGGACACGTGCAAATTCAGGGGAAATCGCTTCTGCCTGAAAATGACCCCACTGCGCTTTTTACAATGGCGGGGATGCATCCTTTGGTTCCCTATCTTTTAGGACAGGAGCATCCTGCAGGAAAGAGGCTTACCGATTTTCAAAAGTGTATCCGCACAAGCGATATCGACAGCGTAGGAGACGCAAGCCATCTTACCTTTTTTGAGATGTTAGGCAACTGGTCGCTTGGCGACTATTTTAAAGAAGAAGCGATTAAAATGAGCTTTGAGTTTTTAACGTCTCCTCAGTGGCTGAATATTCCGCTTGAGAAATTGGGAGTGACAGTCTTTCAAGGTGAGGGCGATATCCCCAAAGATGAAGAATCAGCCGCGGTCTGGAAAAGCTTAGGCGTAACAAAAATTTCTTACCTTCCGCCCGAAGACAATTGGTGGGGCCCTGTAGGAACCACAGGCCCGTGCGGTCCTGACAGCGAAATGTTTTATTACATTGGAGATTTTCCCTGTAGCGCGGACTGCAAACCGGGCTGCTCCTGTAACAAGTGGCTTGAAATCTGGAACGATGTTTTCATGCAGTACAACAAAAACGCGCAGGGTCAATACGAACCGTTAACACGCAAGTGCGTCGATACAGGCATGGGTATCGAAAGAACCGTAACGGTATTGAACGGTAAATCGTCAGTTTACGACACGCAGATTTTTGAGCAGATTATCGGCGCTATCGAAAACGCGGCCGGCTGCAAATACAGCGGCGCGAACAGTGACGCAAGCGCCGTCAATATCGATACTGATAAATCAATCCGAATTATTGCCGATCATGTGCGCTCTGCGGTTTTCATTTTAGGCGATCCTAAAGCTGTCAGTCCCTCCAATGTTGGAGCGGGTTATGTTCTTCGCAGGCTAATCCGACGCGCTGTGCGTCATGGTAAAAAACTGTCAGTCTCTGAACGCGAAGGAATCAAGCTCTCCTCTATCGCCGAGGTTGTAATTAATCAGTTTAAAGGACCGTATCCCGAACTGGAAGAAAACCGCGGTTTTATAATCGGAGAGCTGGATAAGGAAGAAGCGAAGTTCATGGAGACCTTACAAAAAGGCGAGCATGAATTTGAAAAACTCCTTCCCAGCCTTTTAAAGAACCCTCAGAAAATAATGTCCGGGCGCCTTGCCTTTAAACTTTACGACACCTACGGTTTTCCGATTGAACTAACAGAGGAGCTCGCTTCAGAATCGGGTATGACTGTAAACAGGAAAGAATTTGACGAAGCGTTTAAAAAACATCAGGAACTTTCACGCGCCCAGAGCGCTCAGGCGTTTAAGGGCGGGCTTGGAGATCAGGGCGAAATGGCTGTTAAATACCACACGGCGACCCATCTCTTGCACAAGGCATTAAAAAAAGTGCTTGGGGATCATGTCGCCCAAAAAGGCAGCAACATCACAGCGGAGAGACTCAGGTTTGACTTTGCCCACGACGCGCCGATGAGCGCGGACCAGATTAAAACTGTGGAAGATATGGTTAACGAACAGATAAAAAAAGATCTGCCGGTTTCCATGGAAACGATGGGACTGGAAGACGCGAAAGCCTCAGGCGCGATCGCTCTTTTCGGCGAAAAGTACGAAGCGCAGGTAAAAGTATACACTGTTGGAAACTCGCCTTCCGATTATTTCTCGAAAGAGGTCTGCGGAGGTCCTCATGTAGAGCGGATAGGCTCTCTTGGTACGTTTAAAATCCAGAAAGAACAGTCTTCTTCGGCAGGGGTGCGCCGTATCAGAGCGGTTTTAGAGTAAAACTTGCATATTTCGACAGTAACCAAATACTAGCCATCATTGTTAAAATTATGTTATATTAAAGCAATAGAAGGGTGATTATGAAACGATTAATACTAATATTTGTTGGAATTTTTACGGCTGTCAGCGCCTTTTCGCAGGCAGGTTTGCAGCCGGCAGCGACCGTCAACCTGATCAGGACAGAACCTGTAACAGTCGGACAGCTTAAAATCGAAGTTGAACGAATGGAAAAAGCATCGGGACGCGCTTTAACCCAGTCCGAGCGTCTTCAGGTTTTGGATGTTATGATCAATGAGCGCCTTGTCATACAAGCTGCCGAACGCGACAGGGTCCTTCTTACCGATAATGAGTTAAATCAGCAGGTAAACCAATTCCGCGCAAGTATGGCGCAGCAGCTAGGACGCCAGCCTACAGAGGCTGAATTTTCTCAGGCTGTTATGAATGAAAGCGGACTTGATGTTCCGACATTCAGGGATCAGCTTCGCCGTCAATTAATAGTGCAAAAGTACCTTGTGGCAAAAAAGGGCGATATTATCCAGGGCGTCAAATCACCGACAGATGATGATATCGCTTCCGAATACGCGGTCAGAAAAACAGAACTTGTCCGCCCCGATACAATCCGCTTTAACATGATACAGATTCCCTACGGCGCGGACGCGTCGGCGCGGGCGAGAGCAAGGACTTTGGCGGATTCTCTGGTTCGTGAAATCAACAACGATCCTTCCAAGTTTGACGAAGTCGCTTCCCGAAGCGTTGCGCCAAACTCTGGTTTTCAGGCAGGAGACGCGGGTTATCTTCCAAGGAATAACGAAGCAAGGCAGGTCGCAGGACAGGCATTTATGGATACTGCTTTCGCGTTAAAGCAGGGGCAGGTATCCCGCCTGATAGAAGGTCAGCAGGGTTTTCAGATTGTCAAAATAACTGAAAATTACGCTTCCAAACAACTTGAGTTAACCGACATTTTTCAGCTTGGAACAAGAGTTACCGTAAGGGAATACATCGGACAATTTTTATTAAATCAAAGGCAGCAGGCGGCTTTGGCAAAGGCGAGCGAAGAGCTGGTTTCAGAATTAAGATCGGGCAGAACCTTTCAGATATTTGAAAATAATATAAAATGGTAAAACCATGGCATCCAGGCGAAAAGGACGCATCCTGGCATTTCAGGCTCTTTATTTTTGGGATTCGAATGAAGTCCCGGTAGAAGAGCTTGTGCGCTTCGCCTGGCTTAGCGATGATAAATTAAAATCCATGGACGAAGGGATTGCCGCTTTTTCCAAAAATCTTGTAGCGGGCTCAATAGAAAATATCGAAACTATCGATAAATCAATAAAAGATCATCTTGTAAACTGGGATATAACGCGGCTTAACCGCGTGGATTTGGCGGTACTTAGAATATCTGTTTATACATTGATGTATCAGACTGATATTCCGCCTTCCATCGTTATCGACGAAGCCATCGGCATTTGCAGGGAGTACGGCGCGGATGACTCCCACAAATTTGTAAACGGCGTTCTTGACAGCATTAAAAAAACGCTTCAGGAAAAGCCATGAACTTGCGCATAACGCTGATTGCGGGTCTTATCCTGCTTGTATTATCAGGCGGCGTATTAACATTTTTTTATCTAAACGAAAGAAAAACGTCAGGCTCGGCGAGGCAGCAGGACAGTTTTTACAGGACCCTGCGCGAATATGACGAAAAAATAAGTTTGTTTTACGGAACTCAAAGAGAGATAGACAGTCTTCATGACGATCTTGATCGTATGGAAAAAAAAGCGATAAGCGTTGAATCATGGCTTTCAATCATAAAGCGAAGAAGAGCGCTTACCAATAATCAATTGTCGTCAGCGGAAAAATACCTTGGCACCATAGAAAACGCGCGAAAAGCTTATCCGTCATCGGCGCCCATCGCTGCTGCTGCGGCTGCAGCTATTGTTAAAGGTTCGCCTCTTAACAGGCAAAAAGAAGAAGAAGTAAGGCAGCTGCTTCAATTATTTCAGGATCCTGCATACAACAAACTGCGCCTTTCGCTTCACGTAGTGCTTGGAGATTTTAACAGTCCGCAAAACGCCGTCGTAATTCCTGCGGATATTTATTCATACCCTTCAGGCGGCATGGAACCGCTTGCTGTTAACCTTGCAATCATAAAAACCCTTCGCGGCGATCGCATAGGAGCGTCCGCGGATATTCAATCGCTCTTAAGCGGTTCTCCCGCGCCTGAGGCTGTCAGATTCGCGGCTGAATATCACTATGATTTCGGCGATCTTATGCGAAGCGCGCAGTTATTCGCGCTCATAAAAGATACAAAATCTCTCATTCGTCAGGCTGACGCGCTCTACCTTGCCGGTTTTCCATACAACGCGGTTTCCATTTGGCTATTATTATCTGAGTCAGATAACGAGGCTGGCTTTTACAATCTTGCGGCAACAGCCGAAAGCGTAAGCGAATCTGCGATGTATCTTGAAAAACTCGTAAACAGGGAGGGCGCGCCTGAAGAAAAAAATTCCATCGCAAGGGAATTCGCTCTTATTAAACACAGCCGTTTTCTTGATTATGCAGGCGCGTGCGCGCTTTTAATAAATAATAAATATTTCCCTCCTGCATGGTATCCTTACATCGATTTAGAAATCTGCAAACGTCATGTTCAAAACCAGAATCTTGGATATCAAACCGCGCAGACATGGCTCATGCTGGATCGCCATGATAAAAATGAAGAACTGCACAGGTGGGCAGCGTGGCATTTCTTTTTCCAGAAATGTTTGGACGAAGAGCGGATTCTTCTTGATCGCCTTGAATTATTTAAATTTACTGAAAGCTGGACAGATATTTACAGAGCGCTTTTTTTCATGTACGAAGGATACCTTGACGCCGCCGAAAAAATATTCCGCTCTGTTCCGGTTCAGGAAAGCTCGTGGGATATTAACGCAAATCTTGGCCGCATTTTAGAAACCATACGCTACCCTGCTCATGCCCTTGAACAATACGAAACCGCCTCGGCAAAACTGCTTGCATCGGCGCCTGAAAACCGGAAAACCGCCTCCCGCATTCAAACAAGAATCGCAAAATGCCTGACCGCCATGAACCGCCACAGCGACGCAAGAGCCGCCCTTTTAACCGCCCTCGATTTAGACCCCGAAAACCTTGCCGCCCAAATGGACCTGATCAGAGAGTAGCCTATTACCCCGCTAGCGGACATTTAATCCTTTCTCTAAAAGAGCCAAGCAGAAGGCTTGACCAAATTGTCTGGAGTTTATATACTAAAAGCAATATAAATTACACATTTTCGGAGGAAATATATGAAAGTGACACCTTTAGGCGACCGGGTAATGGTCAAATTGGAGAAAAACGAAGCTAAAACCGCCGGAGGAATCATTATTCCCGACACAGCTCAGGAAAAAACACAGCAGGGAACAGTTGTATCAGTTGGACCCGGCACAGAAAAAGAAAAAATCACGGTTAAAAGCGGCGACAAAGTAATGTATGACAAATACGCCGGAACTCAGGTTAAAGTCGACGGAGAAGAACACCTGATCCTGAGAATGGCCGATATTATCGCAGTCGTTGAATAATCATACGCGTTTAATAATTTTACTTACTCTTGTTTTTGCTTTTTTATTATCATCATGCTCAAAACTCGGTTATGGGGTTCTACTGTGGTCCATAGATGATCCGCCTGTTGACTCAGGCGCCGTTTTGCCGGTTTACATTAGGTCCAATATCGAAAAAATCTGGGTAGTGGGAGTTCCTGAAACCTTTAAGTCTTATAAGGATTACAAAAAGGAAATTCCTCTTACCCAGCTTGAGTTTATCGGCAGCAAACGAAAAGCCCAAATACGCGCTCAGGAATTTTCCGAATACGCGCTTACATACGCCGAGAACTTGCAGGACGGGCTTCCGATACGCGACAATACCGATAATAATTCGCGGCGCGTTTACCGCCTGCGGTTAGGTGAAGTTGTAAAAATCCTTAACATCGCAAAGGGTAATCCGCCGATCAGCATGACAGGAGACCCCCTTCCCGGCGACTGGTTCAGGGTTCTTACAAGCGACGGCACTATCGGCTATTGCTTTTCCTACAGATTAAAACTTTTTGAACAGCGCGAAGGCTCTGTCCAGTCATCATCGTCAGCGCAGAGGGATTCAGCCCCTGATCCGGAACTTGATTCTGTTTTGTCAAGATTATGGTCTGCAGAAATATATTCGCATATGATTAACACAAAACGTTATAATATCGCGTCATTGGAAAAAAAATACCGTTTTGATCCCGGTCAGGAAACCGGCATCGCAAGGGTAATGCTTCCCGAAATAGAAAAGCAGTTTACCTACCAGCGTATAATTTCCGAGGGAGAGCGCGCATGGCGTTTTGAAGGATCGGATCTTCAAATGGTTCTGCGCTCGTACACTACCCTCGTGGTTCAATTTGCAGATAACTCAGGCGCTAAACAGACTTTTTTATTCGTCAATCTTCCTTCAAAAATTGACGATCTGATCCTTGAAGAAAACGCAAGACGCGAAACGCAGTTCATGGCAATTTATGAACAGGGGCCCGTTTTTACAAGCAACAATTACGGAACCATTACCCTTCTTCAAACCGGCGATTTTACATGGACAGGCTATGATCTTCTTGTCCCTCAGGTTATATCCGCGGAAACAAAAGGTTCGGGAAGATTTAACATGGATCTATATATTTCGCCTTCATACGAGGAGCGTTTCACCGGCGCTTTTTCAATGCGTTTTTCGGATATCAGATCGAATAACGCCGTTTATTTTCTTTATGCGATTGACAATCAGGGGCTTCGCCTTGAGGCGGTGCCTGAGTTCGGCATAGAAGACGTAACCGTTATGCGCCGATCTTCAACTCCTGTGGTTCTTTATTTCTTCAGGGACTCCCCTTTTTAAAAATGTCCTTTGTTCAATTTTCACGGATAAACTTAAGCTTCGGCGACAGGGATATATTAAAGGACGTATCATTGCGTCTTGCTGAGGGTTCCCGTTCATGCCTTGCGGGAGCGAACGGATCCGGCAAAACTACATTAATGAAAATAATCGCGGGGCTTATCCCCGGTGATTCAGGCGATCGCGCGGTTCAAAAAGATACGAGAATTTCATATCTGCCTCAATCGGGCATTGTTCACCGCGGTAAAACGCTCCGCGATGAGGCGGAAACTGCCTACGGTTTTATTCACAGTCTTTTGGAACAAATGGAAAAAACGGGAGAGTTACTCGAAAAGGAAAAGAGAGACAGCTCTGCGGCGCAAATTTTAATTGAGGAGCACCATAATTTACAGGAGAGGATTGAACAGAGCGGATATTACAGACGGGAGGGTGATATCTCTTCCGTGCTTTGCGGTCTTGGTTTTTCCGCGAAAGATATTAACCGAGACACAGGAGAGTTCTCAGGGGGCTGGCAGATGCGGATTGCTCTTGCGAAAGTTCTACTGGAAAAACCGGATATCCTATTGCTTGACGAGCCTACAAATTATCTTGACATTGAAGCGAGGGCATGGCTTGAAGACTGGTTAAACAAGTTTACAGGCGGTTATTTGCTGGTGTCGCACGACAGATATTTTCTTGATGTCTGCGTCAACGAAGTATACGAACTTTTCGGCGGAAACCTGAAACGATACGCGGGAAATTACACATCCTACGAAAAGACGCGCCAAATTGAACTTGCAGGACTTGTAAAACGCTACGGCGAACAGAAGGAAGAAATAGAAAAAACTGAAAACCTTATCCGCCGTTTCCGCTACAAGGCAAGCAAGGCGGCATTCGCCCAGGAATTGATCAAACGGCTTGAAAAAATGGATCGCATAGAAATCCCGGAATCCTTTAAAAAAATTAATATTAGTTTTCCTGTAGCGCCCCATTGCGGCAGCGTCGCTCTAACGCTTGAAGGGATTGGAAAAAGTTACGGAGAAAGACGCGTGCTATCCGCTCTTGATTTAACCCTCGATGCAAAAGAGCGCCTTGTTGTCGCAGGTCCGAACGGAGCGGGGAAAACTACTCTCTTGCGCATAATCGCGGGAGCGGACTGCAATTATGAAGGTTCTGTAAAATTCGGAAGCGGAATATGCGCAGGCTACTTTTCCCAGGATGCCGCAGAAGCGATGGATTCGCCCAAGAGCATATTGGAGTTTATGGAAGACGAATCGCCCACTGCTCTTATCCCAAAGTTACGTGACATGCTTGGCGCGTTTTTATTCAGGGGCGACGATGTTTACAAGAGCGTCTGCGTTTTATCAGGCGGAGAAAAAAGTCGTCTTGCCCTTTTAAAAATGTTTTTAAAACCCATGAACCTTTTAATTCTTGACGAGCCTACAAACCACCTGGACCTTTATTCAAAAGATATTTTACTGGACGCTTTAAATAAGTTTTCAGGAACTATTATCTTTGTTTCTCACGATCGCGCTTTTATGGAAGAGTTATCCACTAAAACGCTTGAATTAATTCCTGGAAACGATTTATCTCCCGCCGCCGCGAAACTTTTTTACGGCAATTACGCGTACTATCTTGAAAGGGAACAGACTGTAAATAACAGCGTACAATCTGCTGCTGCAAAAGAAGCCGGCGAAAGAGTTAATGCGCAAATATCAATGACAAATGAACAAAAACGCGCGGCTGACAAACAAAAACAGGCTGTCTTACGCAGACAGGAAAGACAGGAAGCTGAAATCTTAAAAACGCTTGAAGAACTTGAAGAAAAAAAATCCGCTCTTGAAGCCGAACTTGCCCGCCCTGACATTTATTCCAATGGCGAAAAAGCCAAAACCGTCAAACAAAAACTGGATGAATGTACCGCCGCGATAGAACTAAAAACACACGAATGGGAAGCTTGTTGTACAAAAAAAGCGGATTAGCGCTAATCCGAGGTTTCTGCATACCAATCCCTGTATACTAAGGCTATATATTTATGCTATACTTCGACTATGAACATTTTGATTATAGGCGGCGCAGGGTATATAGGAAGTCATGTAACAAGGGAATTTTTAGATAAGGGTAATAAATGCGCTGTTTATGATAATCTTTCAAGCGGGTTAAAAGAAAATCTTTTTACCGAGGCTGAATTCATCCATGATGATATTCATAACTATCAGGCGCTGTTAGGCGCGATGAAGGGCGGAAAATTTGACGCTCTTGTTCATCTTGCGGCGTCAAAGGCGGCGGGTGAATCCATGCTTAACCCGGAAAAATATTCACGTAACAATATAACCGGGACGCTTAATATTATAAACGCCGCGTGTGAAGCAGGCGTTAAAAATATTATATTTTCTTCAAGCGCCGCTGTTTACGGAGAGCCTCAGTACCTTCCTATCGACGAAAAACATCCTTTAAACCCCGAAAATTTTTACGGTTTTACAAAACTTGAAGTTGAACGATTCTTAAGCTGGTATGAAAAATTGAAAAATATCCGTTACGCGAGTCTGCGTTATTTTAACGCTGCAGGTTACGATGTTAAAGGCAGAATTAAAGGGCTTGAACAAAATCCGGCGAATCTTTTGCCGATTGTTATGGAAACCGCGCGCGGAATCAGAAAGGAAATGCAAATCTTTGGAAACGATTACGATACCGGTGACGGCACCTGTATCCGCGATTATGTGCATGTAAACGATCTCGCCGAAGGACACGCAATGGCGCTGGATTACATAATAAAAAACGATAAAAGCGTAACTGTAAATCTTGGAAGCGAAAGAGGTTATTCGGTAACAAAAGTGATAGAAACCGCGAGAAAAATAACAGGAAAGCCAATCCCTGCGAATGTAACAGAAAGGCGCCCTGGAGACCCTGCCAAATTATACGCTTCCTGTTCACTTGCGCGGGAATTACTAAACTGGAAAGCAAAATATTCGGATATGGAAACTTTAATAAAATCCAGCTGGGAGGTTTACAATTGCAAGGTTTAACCGTATATCTCTCTTACTATTATTAACCTGCGTTAAGGATTATTTATGAAAGAAAAAATTTTTAATTGGCTTGATAAATCAACAGAAATTGCGGTAGAACTCGAAACAGAGCTGACAAAGCGAATTGCTGTCTCTCCTGAATCAGGCGGCGAAGGAGAACTTGACAAGTGCCTTTTCCTTGAAGATTGGCTTCGCTCTCATGGCATAACGCAATTGGAAAGATATGACGCTCCTGACGCAAGGGCAAAAGGCGGCGTGCGTCCCAATTTAATCGCTTCAATAAACTCAGGCGAAAGCTCAAGCGATGGTCGTCTTTGGATCATGAGCCACACGGATGTTGTTCCTCCAGGAGAAGAAAAACTTTGGGATTTTGATCCATGGACCGTTATACGCAAAAAAGATCCTCCGGGAGACCGCGTCATTGGGCGCGGCGTAGAAGACAATCAGCAGGGACTTGTTTCTTCCGTATTGGCGGCTTTGGCTTTCACAGAACTTGGAATAAAACCCGCGCGTACAATCAAACTGCTTTTTTCCGCGGATGAGGAAGTCGGCTCCGCCTATGGCATTGACTGGCTTGTAAAAAATCACTGCGGTTTATTTAGAAAGAGCGATATGGTGCTTGTTCCGGACGGCGGAGATAAAAAAGGCGAATATATCGAAGTTGCGGAAAAAAATATTTTATGGGCTCGCTTTGTAACTCATGGAAAACAGGCTCACGGCTCAATGCCTGATTTGGGCGCCAACGCGTTTCTTGCGGGAAGCGATCTTGCGCTAAGACTTCATTATGAACTCTCCCAAAAATTCGGCGAACGCGATCCGATGTTCGACCCTGACTACTCTACTTTTCAGCCGACAAAAAAAGAGGCGAATGTTCCAAATATTAACACAATCCCGGGCGAAGATGTTTTTTGCATGGACATGCGCGTTCTTCCCCGCTACTCTCCCGAAATGATCCTTGCGGAAGTTGATAAAATAAAATCTGAAGTTGAAAAAAAACATAATGTAAAAATTGAATACACATTGCCTCAGCTTATGAAATCTGTTCCCACAAGCGTTGACGCGCCGATTGTAAAAATGCTGTTTAAGGCAATCCCTGAAGTTTACGGCGTTAAGGCGCGTCCTGTCGGCATAGGCGGCGGCACGATGGCTGCGTATCTTCGCAACATCGGAATCGACTGCGCTGTCTGGACAAAAACCGATGAAACTTTACACCAGCCAAACGAATACGCGTTATTGGAAAATATTATAGGAGACGCCAAGGTAATGGCTCTTCTGGCAATTGATTCATAATATGATTAATCTTGACCCTGAAAAAATAATTTCTTCTTTATGCGAAGGCGGCTCTGTCGCAAATAAACTCACCTCTTATGAACCGCGTCAGGCGCAGCTTGATCTGCTTTCATTAATTATCAGAGGTTTTAACGAAGACGCCCTTGTGATGGCGGAAGCGGGAACAGGCGTCGGCAAATCTTTCGCGTACCTCCTGCCCGCGGTGCATTTCGCGCTCGCCAATAAGGAAAAAGTGGTAATATCCACGGCTACCATCACCCTTCAGCAGCAGCTCTTTGAGAAGGACATCCCTCTTGTCGCTTCAAGCATGGGTGATGTTAAAATAAAATCTGTTATCATGAAAGGCAGAGGAAATTATCTCTGTCTGCGAAGACTTGACGACGTTTTGCAGGATCAGTCTCTTTTTGATTTTGAAGGCGATGAATTAAATCAAATCGCTGGCTGGTCAAAGGAAAGCAAAACGGGAGCAAAGACGGAACTTTCCTTTGTGCCTTCCGATTCAGTCTGGTCATGCGTCTGTTCAGAATCGGATCTATGTCTTGGCAGCTATTGCCCCCAAAGGGATAAATGTTTCATACTTGCTTTGCGAAAGGAGGCGAATAACGCTCACATTATCGTTGTGAATCATCATTTGTTGTTTGCAGACCTTGCCGCGCGGTATCAGGGAGCGGGCTACGAGGCGGCTGTTGTTTTACCGCCTTTTAGAAGACTTATAATCGACGAAGCGCATACGATAGAGAATGCCGCAACTTCATTTTTTTCATCGGATTTCGCAAGAACGGGAATTTTTAAACAGCTGGGTAGACTTTATTCCAAAAGAAGAGCGAGCGAACGCGGTCTGCTTGTAAGACTTTGCGCAATGCTCCCGTCAACGGAAGATCCGTTAGACGAAATGGCTGACGCGATAAAAAAAATTAAAACATCATGCGAAGAACTTGACGACTGCGCTCTTCAGATTTGCGGCGCAGAAGGATTATACAGGCTTTCTCCGTCAACAGATGAATCGTTTTTAAAAAAATCGCTCTTTCCCGGCTTTAAAGCGCTGCGAAAAGATATTTTAAAACTTACGGACAAGATTAAAGAAATACTTGAAAATCTTGAAGACGAAGAAGCGGCGGATCCTTCAGTCTGGGAAATAAAAACGATCGTAAGAAGACTGGAAAAAATATCGGAAATATGCGGCGCGTTTTGCAAATATAAAAAACATGAGGATGAAGTTCTGTGGATAGAAAAAGTGCGCTCGTTTAAAGAACCTTGGGCTGTATTTACAAGGACTCCTCTCGATCTTGCGCCAATATTAAAAGACAGCGTTTTTAAACCTAATAAGACCGTCGTCTGTGTTTCTGCGACACTTGCGATTAACGATGATTTTACATATTGGGCTGACCGCTGTGGAATCTCAGATGTCGATTCGCGTCAGCCTCTTTCAGGCTGCTTTAACTCCCCCTTCCCCTTTTCAAGCGCAGTCCTGCTCGCCTCTCCCACAGACGCGCCGCTTCCCGATGAAGATCGTTATCAGGAGTTTGTTAACAACGCCGTAACCTGCCTCGCTTCAATCGCCGGAGGCTCGGCGCTTGTACTTTTCACATCCTACCAGTCGTTGACAAGCGCGCACCTTGCGGCGAAAAATATACTAACCCCATTGGGCATCCGCTGCCTTAAACAGGGGGATGATGATCGCACCCGCCTGCTTCAAACCTTCCTTTCCGACGAAAGTTCCTGTCTTTTTGCCACAGATTCCTTCTGGGAAGGCGTAGACGCCCCCGGTGAAACATTAAAACTGGTCATCATATGCCGTTTACCTTTCAGAACACCAGGCGATCCTGTCCATGAAGCGCGCCGTGAAGCGGTTGAAAAGCAGGGCGGAAACCCTTTTATGGAACTTTCCCTGCCCCAGGCCGTTATGAAGTTCAAACAGGGTTTCGGAAGGCTAATGCGCCGCAGTCAAGACAGAGGTATAGTTGCGGTTTTGGACGGTCGAATTTTAAAAAAAACTTATGGAAAGTTATTTTTACAAGCTTTGCCGGAAACAAAAACAAGTTTTTCCAGTCTTAATAATCTTCAAAAAGACATAGAAAACTTTCTATATTAATGGTATAATTAGTGTTGAGGTGCGGGATATGTCAGATTTGGCTGAAGCTGAGCTAATTGAGGAAGAACCGGAATATGTAATCAGCGAAAAATTCTTAATTTTTTCAATTCTGGGCAGGCTGTACTGCTTTCCGTCCCGTATGATCGGGGAAATCGCGTTGTTTGATACTGTGTATCCTCTGCCTTTAATGCCTTCGTATGTGCTTGGCGTTATTAACAGATATTCAGTTCCCTACGCGTTATTCGACTTAGGCGTTTTATTCAGCAATACGCCAAGCCCCCGCAACAAAACGCTTATTTTAAAAGATCAAATCGATCGTATCGCCTTTCTTATTGATGATGTAGCGGGCATTGTCGATATATTGCCTGAAAATCTTTTCATTTTGGAAAGAAGCGCTGATTCAAATGAATTGACTGACGCTGTTTCCGCTTCTTTTAACTGGAACTCAAACGATGTGTTTGTCCTTGACGTTAACAGGATAATAGAACGTGTTTCGGGGGAAGCGTCTTAAATATGCGCGTTTTTATAAGCTCATACAGCTGTTTTTCTCTTGCGATTCCGATCAGTTTTGTTTCTTCAATTTTTATAAATCCTGACAGCTCCAATTGTAAAATTTTTTATAATCAGGAAAACAGAAACACCTATGTGTCGCTTCCTCTGCTTTTTAACTGTCCGCAGAATGCTCGCCACGGCATTGTTTTAAAAAACGGCGATGCGAATGACAACGCAATAGAAAATAAAACAATTCTCCTTGGCGCGGAAGTGGAAAATGAAAAAGATATTCCATCAGATAAATTTTATCCGATACCTAAAATTTTCGGCTTTTTGCAGTTTTCTTTTATTTTCAGCGGCATTTCGTTTAACGAATCTTCAGGAGATCCTATTCTCCTTCTTAGTCCTGAACTTTTAGTTCAGAATATTCAAAAGGAATTAATATTATGATTAGAACACTGATTGTTGACGACAGTTCGTTGGTTCGCGCAATGTTAGCCGATTTTCTTGTCAGCGAAGGTTCGTTCGAAATTGTCGGCGAAGCGGAGAACGGACAGGAAGGCATAGATAAAACAAGAGAGTTATCGCCTGATTTGATTACAATGGATTACGAAATGCCTGTTCTTAACGGTCTTGACGCGATTGTAGAAATAAGAAAGTTTAGCTCCTGCGCGATTGTTATGATCACCACTCATGATTCCGCTAAAATGGCGTATGAGGCGACCGTTAAGGGAGCGCATGAGTTTTTCTCCAAGGACCTTTTCAATTCTCAGATAACAGACAGGCAGCGAAGCGATATTTTTAACACGTTAAAGCAGATAACAAATATTAAAAAAAGAGAGCTAATCCCGCGTGATGCCTCAGAGCAGAGCGTCACATCTCCAAGAAAGATTAACTGCATTGTTATAGCTTCATCTACGGGCGGTCCCATGGCGTTATGCCAATTATGCTCCGCCCTTCCCGCCGATTTCCCTGTTCCGATTCTGCTTGTTCAGCATAACACTTCCGGTTTTGACAAGGGATTCGTTCAGTGGCTTGACGGATATTCCCATGTAAAGATACAACTTGCAGAAGCAGGCATCTATCCTTCAAAAAGCAATGTCTACGTCGCGCCTACAGATAAACACCTTTGTGTCGGCTCATCCGGCATATCGTTTGACGACTGCGACCCTTTAAACAATCAAAAACCTGCCGCAGACATTTTATTTAGAAGCGCGTCCCAACAGTTCGGCAGCTCTCTTGTAAGCGTTGTTCTTACGGGAATGGGAAGCGACGGAGCGGAAGGCACTAAGTACGTAAAAAATGCGGGAGGCATTACGATCGCACAGGATGAATCAACGTCCATGATTTTCGGTATGCCTCAAGCGGCAATAGACACAGGCTGCGTAGACATTGTTCTTCCGTTATCTGACATTGCAGGTAAACTTATATCCTTAACGCGCGGGGAAGCATAACTATGATTGCTAATGCGGCATCTTCAAATATTCAGACAGAAGTAAAATCAGACGTTCCCTCAGAAGTTCTCGCAAGTCCCGCTCTTTTATTTTTATATTACAGGATTGAACAAATACTCGGCATAAAAGCCTCAAGCGCGGCTCTTATCGAACTTAACGATTATATCGAGAAAAACTGCGGCGCCTCTTTTATAGAGAACCCAGCCGCGTATGAATACCTTTTAACATCGCGCGAAAAAATATATGACATCTCTGACATTCTTACCGTAAACGAAACCTATTTTTTCAGAGAGGGAGTTCATTTTGATCTATTAGCGGACATTTTACCTGAATTAATAAAAATCGGCCGCCCTCTTCAAATATGCTGCGCCGCGGTTTCAATCGGCTGCGAAGCTTACAGTATCGCGATGCTTCTTGATTACTATGTAAAAAAAGGCCTTGATTTTGATTATATGATTGACGCTTTTGACGTCAGCGCTGAAGCTGTTCAAACAGCAAAAGACGCCCGCTACACCTTAAACGCCCTTAGAAACGACGGATCTTCCTGGAAGTTTATACTTGATTCCTACCTGATTCCGGACGGCAATGAATTTATCGTAACGCAAAACATCAGAAGAAAAGTGCGCATCTTCACCCATAATATCATGCGCGGTCTTGATAAACAGTACGATATTATTTTTTTTAGGAACTCTCTTATTTATTTTTCTAATAAAAACAGACTTTCTGTTTTAAATAATCTCGCAGACTCACTTTATAATAACGGGCTTCTTTTTCTTGGAGTTTCTGAAACAGCCTCTGTTAATCATCCGCTTCTTGCGAACCGCAATTCTGACAATGTGTTTTATTTTCAAAAAACAGGATTTCCGAATTTCCGCAACGATATACACATAACTCACGCAAAAAGCAGACGAGCCGAGGATTCAAATCCCAAAAAACAAACCAAACAGGAAACGTCAGTTAACAGATATGTCCGCGAGGAGATTCAAGTTTGCTGCTCAGAAATAAGCGCGTTACTCGAAACAGAAGACGGAAAACAAAACGCGCAAAATGTATATAACCTTCTTGAAAATGACAATCTTTCCTCTGTATCGGGCAGCTCTCTTGGCGCAGCTTCGCTTTATTATTTGCATGTTCAGGATTACGATAGAGCGGATAAGATTATAGCGTGCCTTGAAAAAAAGAATACAGGCGCTTTTACCCGTTTTTTGCGCGGAGAATACCTTTTTTTACTTTCAAAAAATGAAGAAGCGGAAAAGTTTTTTCATGAAGCCTCGGTAAAAGACAGATATTTTTGGCCCGCTTTCTACAGAATCGCGGTTCTTTCTGCGGACGGAAACAAGACAAGATACGAATATAAAATAAAAAAAACAATAGAAAGCATTGAAAGTATGCTCAAACTTAATACTGACGGCAGCCTGAATTATGAATGTTTTTTGGGAGGTTTCTCCCCGGATTATTTTATAAGAATTCTGGAAAAGAAATTAACGTAAAAGAGGTGATACATGGATGTCAAGAATTTTAAAAATTTAAAGATAATCACAAAACTCAGCATCAGCGCGTCTGTGTTTTTACTACCGCTTGGCATCATGTTATTTTCTATTATTTCCATATCGTTATCTTCGATCAAAAAAGACACAAATGAAATTCGCGGCATTGAAGTTTTAAGACCTGCCATTGCTCTCATGCAGATAATTCCTCAGTATGTAAGATACGCTGTTGACGGCGCTTCAGGAGACCTTGCCCATTCCAAACAGTACACTGAAGATCTCCTTTCCGAATTGAGATACAAATACACTACGTACTTCAGCAATTTGGGCTACATTGTCTCTCCTCAGTCATTAACCGAAAACTGGCAGCACCTTTCAAGCACTTCGATTCGTGATACTGTTTTATGGGCATACAGGCAGTTAACGCAGGATTTACACCAGATAATAGTTTTTATAGGAGACGTATCGGGGCTAGTAACGGACAGCGATCTTGAAAGCGCCTATTTGTTCGCCGCCGCCGTTCAGGAGCTTCCCCAGGCGCAGGAAAGGATTGTTTTTATCACAAATCTTTTAAGAACAATTGAGGACGGCGCCTTTACCCAGAGGCGAAGAGCAGAACTTCACCGTAACCTTCAGATTCTTGAATTTTCAGATAACGCCAGAATTCAAAACAGGTTTAAAGCCGCCGAAAGCCTCAGAATGAGAAATACAGGCACTTTTGAATCCTTTGAAATTCTATTAAAAGGCTGTTATGACAGAGTCGCCTATTTCGCGGAAACTGCGGAAAATATTATCAATGAACCTGTTATTAACACTGATTCTCTTCCCGCTTTATACGATACTGCGAGCCATGCGAATAACGCGATGTACCGCCTGCAGACTGCCTCTCTTGACAGATTGGAAGAATTAATCGATAAAAGAATAGCTTCTTACAGGCTTCGCCTTTTTTTATCTCTTAGCGCGGCTATTTTAGCTACCTTCTTTGCGTTTTTCCTAATTTTAATTACAACCTTAACCATCCGAAAATCGACAGACAACATGGGCAGGGTATTTAAAAAGCTTGATGAAAATAATCTTTCAGCGGAAATTGAATCATTTTCAAGCGATGAACTTGGCGAGTTTATGCACGCCTTAAAAGGATTTTTAATAAAATTGCAGGCGACTTTTTCGTCATTCTATAAAAATACGTCGATGGTTTCTTCCGCTGTCCACGAACTTTCGTCATCCGCTAAACAGATTACTACTACCGCTAATGAACAGTCCGCAAGCGTAGCGCAGATCATAAGCACAATGGAAACCAACAAGGATTTATCCACCCAGGCTGCCGAAAAAACTACCGAGGTCGCAGACCTTGCTGTCCAGACACAGGTTTTGAGCAAGAGAGGCGCCGATTTAAGGGATGTTAACGAAAATATGATGCTTGATATACGAAATCAAAACGCGAAAATAATAGAGATAATCAGAAACCTCGCCGACATGCTTTCAAGAATTGACGAATCGATTAAATTGATAGATACGATAGCGGATCATACAAAACTTATTGCGTTTAACGCCGCTCTTGAAGCGTCTTCATCAGGCGAAGCGGGCTCGCGTTTTTCTGTTGTCGCATCAGAAATAAGGCGCTTTGCGGACAATGTCGTTGAATCATCCGCTGAAGTTAAAGAAAAAATATCTGAATTGCAGGAAGCCGCCCAGACTCTGTTAACCGAAGCGAACAGCGGAACGCGCGCAATAGACCTGGGTTACACAAGAATGGTTGAACAAAAAGAAGTATTCGAAAACATCGTGGAAGTCTCGCAGAACGTCGCGATAAGATCTCAGCAGATATCAGGTCTTAGCAAGCAGCAGGAATTTGCCTCTGTTCAGGTTTTCTCCGCGCTTAAAGAAATTTCTGCGGGAGCCAATCAGTTTGTATCCGTTACAAACCTGACGTCTTTAACAATAGAGAAACTTAATAATATGTCCAAAGATTTAAATGAAACGCTGGAAAAATATCACATAACTTCCAGGAACACAATATGACAAACAACTATATTTTGACGAAGGTAAAAAGAGACGAATTCGAAGGCGAAAAACTGATCAGTAAATTCAGATTTTTTACCGCTCTTCTGTATGTCGCGACCGTCATCCTCTTTGCCATACTTCGTCAAACTGAAGGATTTGAACCGTTTCCTAAATACGGTTTCATTCCCTGTAATATTTTTCTCCTTTTTTCGATAATTATTTATTTTTATCTTCAAAACAAAAGAACGGTCCCGCCTTCGTTTAAATACATCTGCGTTGTTTTAGACATGACAATAATCAGCGTAAGCATTTTTGTTGGCTGCGCATATCCTGAAATAGATCCTCCCATCTCATATCTTTCTATATGGGCGATTTTTTACGGTATTTTAATATTGCTCGGCGCGTTCAGATACAGCGTAAAATGCGCGTTTTTTTCCGGCATATACGCCGCTGTCTGTTATTTAATAGTTATTTTGTTAAGAGCAAAAGCGATTGATCTCCCCTACTTCTTTGAAACAGGCGGCAGCAGCGCAAGCCTTAGTTTCCCTCTTACAAATGAATCATTTCGCATAATCGCGATGGTTGTAACAGGCGCAATTACAGGCGTCGCATGTAAACGTCAATTATTACTTTTTAACGGATTAATAGAAACTCAGATTTCTGCGTCAGAAGCAGCCGCAAAAACAATGAGGGAATCCAACAACACGGCGAACACAATCCGCAGATCCACGGAAGAAATATTTCACTCTTCCAAGAATATTTTAACAACAGCTACAAATCAGGCGGCAAGCGTTCAGGAAATTGAATCTACCATAGGTGAAAATTCCAAAATTGCGGCGGAGATAGCGGAAAAAACATCCGCCGTCGCTTCCATTTCTATGCAGATGGATCAGGATGTTATTCAGGGGTTTTCCGCTCTCCAGCGAAACGTTGAACAATTAGAAGATATCCGCGATAAAAACGACACTGTAATGAAGGGCATAATCTCTTTGAGTAATAAAATATCAAGGATACGTGACATTATCGAATCAATCAACGCGATTACGGATCAAACAAAAGTTATAGCGTTTAACGCCGCTTTGGAAGCCGCAAGCTCCGGGGAATACAAAAAACGCTTTTCTGTCGTATCAAGCGAAGTTGACCGTCTTGCAGACGATATTTCAGCTCTGACAAAAGAAATACGCAGACAGGCTGACGACATTCAAAGTTCATCTTCATCGTTGATTGTTTCCAGCAAAGACAGCGCGCAAAGGATCATACAAGGAAATAATCTTATAAAAGAACTTGAAGATTTATTTTACGATATCCGCATCGCGGCGGAAGAAACGTCCAATCAGGCGCAGACAATTACAATATCTACCGAGAAACAGCAGAAATCCACTGAACAGATCAACATAGCCGTAAATGACATTTCCAAAGGTCTTATAAATTTTATGGATTCAACAAAAGCTGTAACGTATTCAGCCGATGAACTTTCAAAAATAATTAAGGAACTTGAAATCCTTTTAAACAGCAATAAACACACGGGGGAGGATCATGACAAAAATTGAAATAAACGAAAAAATCTCCCGCAATGAATTTGACAGCGAAAAATTGATCTGCAAATTCCGTCTTGTAATAGCCGCGATATTCGTCTCAAGCGTTCCGATTGTTTCGTTGATGAGAGGTTTAAACGGCGAAAATCAATTTCCTCCTTCGGCTTTTATCTGCTGTTCGCTGTTTTTCATCTATTCAATTATCCTTTATTTTTATCTCAAGCCAAGAAACTCGGTTTCTCCTTATTACAAATACGTCTGCGTTATCATTGACATGATAATCCAAAGCGCAAGCGTATGGATTGGCTGCACGTACCCTGAAGCCGCTCCAGCAGTTATATATCTTTCCACATGGGCTTTATTTTTTATAGTTTTAATTATGCTCGGCTCTTTCAGATTCAGCGTGCCGTGCGCTTATTTTTCGGGCGTCTTCGCCGGTTGTTGCTACCTTCTTGTCGTAATTATCAACAGAAATAATATTGACCTTCCTTACTACTTTTTAAAGGATGGACAGCATATACAAGTGAGATTCCACGTTTACAACGAAGCATTCAGGGTAATCGCGATGATATTGACAGGTTTTATTACAGGCATCGCCTGCAAACGCCATCTTTCGCTTTTTAACAGTATGCTTAAAACTCAATCCGATTCCGCTGAAACCGCCGTAAAAACAATAGAACAAACCCGCGGCATAACAAGAACTATTCAAAAATCAACTGATGATATTTTTATTTCTTCAAAATTAATTTTCACAACGGCGAATAATCAGGCGGCAAGCATTCAGGAAATTGAAAGCACTATCGACGAAAACACTTTAATTGCGAAGGATATAGCGGATAAAACTTCAAGCGTCGCCGGCATCGCGGCAAAAATGGAAAGTGACGTTAATCACGGTTTTGCGATATTAGAGCGCAATATTGAACAGTTAAAAGAAATAAAAGAAAAAAACGATACTGTAATTTGTGGAATTATTTCTCTTGGCAATAAAATATCTAAAATTCACGATATCGTAAAAAATATTACTACAATTACGGATCAAACTAAAGTTATAGCGTTTAACGCTGCCCTGGAAGCCGCAAGCGCAGGAGAGAATGGTAAACGTTTCGCGGTTGTCGCAAGCGAAGTAAACCGCCTTGCGGATGACATCGCCTCCCTTACCAAACAGATCCGTGAGCAGGTTGAAGAAATACAAAATTCTTCTTCTTCTCTGATACTGTCAAGCGAAGAAAGCGATGAAAAAATAAAAGAAGGAAACAATTTAATTATAGAACTTGAAAATGTTTTTCGCGAAATAAGATCGGGCGCGGAGATTACGTCAAATCAGGCTCAGTTAATAACTATATCAACTTTTAAACAGTTAAATTCCACAGAGCAAATAAATATAGCCATTACATCCATTTCAAAGGGACTTTCCAATTTTATTCAATCAACCAAAATAGCGACTTCATCTGCTGAAGAGCTTAATAACATGACAAGCCATCTTGGCTCCCTTCTTAAAAAAGAAGACGGCGAAAGAGAGGGTGTTGAATAATATGGCTATAAACAGAGAAAAGTTTATTAAAAAATATATTGATGAAGGACTCGAAATAACATCCAAAGTTGAAAATCTTGTTTTTGACATTAAAGACGGCATTTCTGTTGAAGATGATCTTGCACTCCTTTTGAGGCTGCTTCACACGTTAAAAGGGTCTTCCAGAATGCTTGAGATCAAGCGCATAGAAGAATTAAGCCATTCTCTTGAAAGCGTATTTGTCGCTGTAAGGGAACAGCGCATCGGTTTCTCAGAAAACGCCGTTAAATTAATACTCTCCTCCCTTGATCTTTTAAAACAAGGATTTTCCGTTCTTCAGGAAACAAATGATGATTCCATTGATATATCCGAACATATTAAAAACCTTACTTCCCTTTCATCTAATGAAGATTTTACTCTTCCAAATAACGAATCTCCTGTAACGGAAAAAAAGGAAGAATCTGCAAGTGATGACGCAGTTCAGGCATCTCAGGATTTACCCCTTGGCGAATCTCCTTCAAAAAAACAAAAAAAATCCAAATCCGAAACTATCAGGCTGTCGCTTGAAAAGATTGACGGCATAATAAAAAGTATCGCGTCCCTTCAGTCTCTTGAAATATCCGCAAAAAGCATTTCACAGGATACCCTTCTTCTTAACAACCTGATTAAAAATTATTCAAAATCATTAAGAGAACAGAAAAGAATCGATCCTCTTCTTTACGCGAATTTCAGAAAACTTGAACGCCTTGCGGAAAGGCTTAATTCCGCTTTAAAAAATTATTCCATAGACGCAGGCAATTCCATAAGAATAGCTTATGACAGCGTAATATCTCTTCGCACCCTTCCGATTTCGACTATTTTTGACAGTTATCCGCGTTATGTTTATCAGTTATCGCAGGAACTTGGCAAGAAAGTCAATTTAACAATCGAAGGCAAAGAAAACGAAATCGATAAAAATATTATTGAATCATTGTCTGAAGTTTTTCTTCATATGGTAAGAAACTCCATTGATCACGGGATTGAATCTCCCGCTGAGCGCATTGCCGCCGGTAAAAATGAAATCGGAAACCTTTCCATTGTTTGTTCGCGCGAAAGCGGCAGTATGAAAATTATCATATCAGACGACGGGCGCGGCATTGATATCGAAAAAATCAGGCAGAAGGCGATAAGAGAGGGGTTTGTAGCCGAAGCTTTGGCCGCAAATCTTTCCAAGGAAGACTTAATAAATTTTATTTTTCAAAGCGGTTTTTCCACATCGCGCGACATAAGCAATGTCTCTGGAAGAGGCGTTGGAATGGATGTTGTGCGCGACATTATAGAATCTTTAAAAGGAAGCATTGTAATTGACAGCGTTCAGGGACATGGAACTACATTTACTATAATGGTTCCCCTTTCGATCGCGGCTTTAATGGGTTTCCCCACAGAATGCAGGGGAATGAAATTTATAATCCCAGCAAATTTTGTGGAAACCATATTGCTTCTAAACCGCGATGAAATTATTACGGTTGTAGACAGACCGGAGATTAAATACAATGATCGCATAATAAAACTTTATTATTTAAGCCAGATCCTTCAAATAAAATCTGAAACCGTTCAATCGCCTGACGTTATCTTTGTTGTTATCATACGCTCCTACGAGGATATCGCAGCCCTTGCCGTTGATAATATCGACAGTATGAGATCTGTTATTTTAAAAACAATGCCCTCTTTTATGGAACACATTCCTATTTTCTCCGGTATTGTTCTTAACGAAGATTATGAGATGGTAAGCGTTCTTCACATTCCAACCGTAATTAAAATGGCAAAACGCATTAAAACAATTGATATTAAAAAACGCCATATAGAAAATGAAAAACTCAGAAAATCCGTTCTTGTTGTTGACGATTCACTGCCAATCCGCGAAATTGAAAGCGAAATTCTTTTATCCGAAGGATACCGCGTAGATACGGCTGGCGACGGCGCTCAGGCTTTAAAAGCCGCAAAGGCAAGGCATTATGATTTGATCTGCACCGATCTTAATATGCCTGTCATGGACGGTTTTATGCTGATTGAAAATATTAAAAAGAACGAAGACATCGCTAATATTCCGATTATTGTCATTTCGTCTAACGAGAACGAAGATGAGCAAAACCGCGTCCTTCAGCTGGGCGCGAACCGCTATATCGTAAAAAATTCTTTTAATAATCACAACTTGCTGGAAGCTGTAAACTCTCTTATCGGAGGCGTTCAATGAGCGATGACAAAAAACGCATTTTAATTCTTGAAGATTCAGACATCTTCGCGGAAATGCTTTTGGGTACTTTTGATTCGTCAAATTTTATTCTTGAAAGAGCGGTTAACGGTTTTGACGGCATAAAAAAAGTTTACAGCTTTATGCCTCATATTATAATAACCGATATTGAAATGCCTCTTTTTAAAGGATATCAGGTAACGCGGCTTTTAAAATCGCGCAAGAATACAAAGATGATTCCCGTTATCATGTTCACTTCTTTAGAAGAAACAAAAGATAAATTCTGGGGAGAACAGGCAGGAGCGGATTATTATATTAGAAAATCGCCTGAAAACCTCGCTCCCCTTCTTGAAACCATAGACGATATTCTTTCCAAACCGCTTGATATTGATTTTAACGCAATCGAAAAAGAAAGCAGAAAAATTACCGATGATTCAATCATAGAGATTGTAAACAATCTTCTGGACAACAAACTCTTTCAGACGACAATTATCGGACTTTTAGCGGATCTTTCAAGCAAGGTAAATTCTCTTGATAAAATCGCAAGAGGCATTTTTGATTTATTTAACACAATCTGTAAAACTGAGATTTTAACTCTTTTAATCCGCGGCAAAAACAGAACCCTTTACATGTATACCGCTAACTTTGTGCAGTATAAAAAAAATATTGCCGACAATTTTATAAGCGTTTGTATTTCGGATTTTGGCAAACTTTTTCAAGATATAATTTTTACAAATAAAAAATTAAAATATTTTTACCCTGACGGCAACAACGATAAAAATATTTCGTCTTATATATGGATTCCGCTGACAGTCGGCGGTGAAATTTTCGCTTCTATACATGTCGCAAACTCTCTTAATGAATATTTTTCTCCAAGCATTATGGAAAACATCAACGTATTCTCGGCTGCCGCGGCTCCCGTTATAGCCAACGCTCTTTCCATGCATGAACTTTCAGAGCTTCAGAATAATACGCGCACCGCTTTTGCTCGTTATGTTCCCGCCGATGTAATGGACGAGATAATTAACGAAACTGAGAAAAAAGTCACTTTAAGCGAAAACAGAAATATTTCAGTTCTTTTTTGCGATATAAGAAACTTTACGGAACTTTCTGAACATTCAGATCCTCAGACTGTCGTTGATTTTCTTAACAATTTTTTCTCTAAAATGGGAGCTGAAATAATATCAGAAGGCGGTCATATAGATAAGTTTATAGGAGACGCGATAATGGCAGTTTTCGGCGCGTTTCAAAACAATGACAACTCCCCTTCTAACGCGATAAGAGCAGCTGTCAAAATGCTCGCCGCATTGGATTCCATCAACTATGACGGTACTTCTTTTTATAAGGAAATTATAGATATAGGAATTGGAATTAACTACGGTGAATGTATTTTAGGCAACATTGGTTTTAAAAATAAAATGGACTATACAATAATAGGCGATACTGTAAACCTCGCATCCCGCATAGAAAGTCTTACAAAGTCATATCGCCACAGAATCATAGTCTCTGAATATGTGTACGAAGAAACAAAGGAAAAGTTTCTATATCGAAAAATAGATAATGTCCTTGTAAAGGGAAAGAAAAAACCTGTCGGTATATACGCTGTCTATTCCGGTTTTCAGGGCGCGGACGGAAGAAAACTGCGTTCTGGCGATACCTCCGATCTTATTCCCGTTCCTTCTCTTCTTATTAACAGGGATACCCTTATAAATTACAACAAGGGTCTTCAGGTTTTTTATATGCGTGAGTGGAAACTTGCGCAGGAATATTTTACAAAAGCGCTTGAAAACCAGGAAGACGATTTTCTTTCCAATCTTTATCTTGAAAGAACAAAAATATTCGCGGAAAATCCGCCGTCAGAAAATTGGGACGGCGTATATTCGCTTTCTGAAAAATAATTTTATAGGAGTGTTATATGACAAACGAGGAAATTAAAGAAAAAATCAGCCGCGATGAATATGACGGAGAAAAACTTATCAATACATTCCGCATTGCAGAGAGCTTTCTTTTTATTTTATCAGTCGTTTACGTTTCCATTTTAAGATCCATAGAAGGGCTTACATATTTTCCGTTCCAAGCGTATGTTTTTACGGGAGGATTTTTATTATATTCTGTGTTCCTTCATTTTTACATAAGAAAAAGAAATTCCCTTCACCGTTTTTTTAAATACGTCTGCGTAATCCTGGATTCCATTTTTATAAGCGCCGCGATTTGGGCAGGATGCACATATCCTGAAATTTCTCCTCCTATCGCATTCCTTTCCGTACAGGCCCTTTTCTATATTGTCTTAATCCTTGCAGGCTCGTTCAGGTACAGCGTTAGGTGCGCTTATTTTTCAGGAATATTTTCCGGTCTTTGCTATATTATAGTGGTTTTAGCAAACGCAAAAGTGCTTGACCTACCTTACTATTTTACGCTTAACAATCAGGTAATCAATGTAAGTTTCCCTATTTACAACGAAATCTTCCGCGTTCTAGGAATGATTATAGCGGGCGCCATATCTGGGATTGCCTGTAAACGTCATCTTGCGCTTTTTAATAACATGATTACTTCCCAGGTTACCGCTGCGGAAGCGGCTTCCTCCACGGTAGATCAAACCCGTTCAATGGCAAAAGTTATCAAGAAATCAACTGACGAGATTTTCCTATCTTCTAAAGATATTTTTTCAACCGCAAACAACCAAGCGGCAAGCATTCAGGAGATTGAAAGCACGATAAACGAAAACACGCGCATTGCAAGCGAAATCTCCGATAAAACAACAAGCGTCGCCAGCATCGCGTCAAAAATGGAAACGGATGTTATTCACGGCTTTTCCGTTCTTGAGCGCAATGTTGATCAGCTCGAAGACATTAAGAAAAAGAATGACGGAGTAATCGCGGGCATTATAAATCTTGGAAACAAAATTTTAAAAATACGCGACATTGTCAAGAACATCAATACAATCACGGATCAGACAAAAGTTATCGCGTTTAACGCGGCGCTGGAAGCCGCAAGCGCGGGAGACAGGGGTAAGCGCTTTTCCGTTGTCGCAAGCGAAGTTAACCGCCTTGCGGATGATATCGCATCCCTTACAAGGCAGATACGCGAACAGGTGGAAGAGATTCAAAATTCTTCATCCTCGCTAATTATTTCAGGCGAAGAAAGCGCGGATAAAATCACGGAAGGCAATAATCTAATCAAGGAACTGGAAGATATTTTCAGGGAAATACGTTCAGGAGCTGAAATAACAGCCAATCAGGCTCAGACAATCACTGTATTTTCGCAAAAGCAGCAGAAATCAACTGAACATATAAATATCGCGATATCCGACATTTCTAAAGGACTTTCTAATTTTATACAGTCGACAAGGGTCGCGACTTCTTCCGCCCAGGGGTTGTCTGAAATTATAGAAGAGCTTGACGTCCTTCTTACTGGACAAATGCAGGATAAAAATATATATTCAAGTGCGGAGAGCTGATGTATAAGGACAGTATGAAATTTTATTTTAACAGAATAATTTTTATTATTCTGTTTACTATTTGCGCGTTTCCTCTTTTTTCGCGTGATGTAGTAGTGAATGTAATAGATTCTGACCTTGAACTTCCGCTTGAAGGAGCTACTGTCCGCTTAAGAGACGGAAGCGAATACGCCTGCGATCGCAACGGAAGAGCCGTAATTAAAGCCCCTGATGACAGACAGATAATTGTTTATATCCTCTACCCCGGTTATGAAACCGGAATGATTACCATTCCTTTAACAGGAAATACATTTACGGTTTCTCTTAATCTTTCAGGCGTTTTGCAGGGAAGAGAACTTGTAGTTGAAGCGTCAAGACCCGATTCAGGCGAAACAAGGACGGGAAGAAGCATCGCGGTAACTTCCCAGGAGATTTCCCAAACAGCGGAGATTGGAATAATCGAAGATGTAATGTCTACCATCTCTCTTCTTCCCGGAGTAAGTTACAAAGGGCTTCTTAACGCGCAGCCGAGTATCCGCGGAGGTCATCCCGGCGATATGAGCGCGTCATTGAACGGTTTTTATATCAACAATCCTTTTTTCTGGGGCGGCACATTTTCAATTTTTGATCCGCGCATGGTAGAAAGCGCTCAATTATCCCACGGAGTTTTTTCGACCCGTTTCGGGCATACGATTTCCGGGCTTTTGGAAATAACTTCAAAGAATCCATCTCCTACAGAAACGTTATTTGAAATTGGTCTTAGCACAAGCGCCGCGAATTTTAATCTTTCTCTTCCGCTGTCTGGAAAGGGCGGATTATTATTCATGGGGCGCGTAACTTATTACGATCCTGTTCTCGCTCTCGCCTCGGCGTTATCTGAATTTATTCCCGAATTGGACGTTGTAAGCCATTTTGAGCCTGTTCCGTATATAAGAACGGTAACCGCCAATGGAAATTACAGATTTACAGAAAATCTTGATCTAACCGCGACTGCTTTCTTTGGGATGGACGGAGTCGGGGTAAATTTTAACAATTCCAGCGTTGTAGATTCATTTGTGGGAAATGAAACGACCATAGACTTCCTGTTTATCAATTATCAGGCTTTTTTAACGGCATCACTTTCATGGAATCCGCGCAAAGATATGCTTGTAAAATTTTTAACGGGAACAGGATACGAAGAACAGACCAATTACGGAGATATTAAATTCAATATAAAAGAAAAATATTTTTCTCAAAATTTTAAGGATATATACTCCGATTTGTATCAGACTATCAAAGAATTTGAACCGTATAAATTTAATGAAAAAGGTCATATGGAACAGTCGGAATCCAATTTAAATATACAGGGACGAATAGATTACGACTGGGAAATATCTGATAAATTATTTTTATCCGCCGGAATACAGGCAATGCATAACAGTTTTTCAGTTTCAGGCACACAGAAAGCGACAAGCGAAATCAGAGTTAGCTTACTTAACCCCACGGTTCAATATGGAATTTACAATCATATATATGAAAATACAAGCGTATTACAAAATGATTTGCCGGCTGATTTCAGGGTAATAATGCCCATTGAATATTCTCCGGATTCGCAGAATAAATTATTTTCATCCTCAGCCTATATTCTGGGTGAGTTCAATTACGGCAGCCGATTCAATGCGGAAGTCGGACTTCGCATGGATCACTTTATACTGACAGGTAAAAATGATTTTCAGTTAGACAGCGATCCTGCCTTAAATCCCCGCATTAACCTTGAATTTAATCTTTTCAGCGGCGGCGGTTTCTTCCAAAGAATTGATCTTTCAGCCGGTTCCGGTCTTTTTTCTTCTATAAACGATAATGTCTTTTCCGCCGAAGAAAGATACAATATTGACAAATTCAAGCCAAACCGTTCATGGACTTCCATTATCGGAACTAAATTTGATTTCCCCGATTCTGTCAGTTTAAATGTTGAAGGATATTTTAAATATATTTTTGATCGTATGTATGTTCCTATGGAAACTCTTATCGGCGAATATAGCATTTTACCGCAGTTTGACGGAGAAGGAAAAGCGTGGGGACTTGATGTTATGCTGCAAAAAAAACAATCCCGTTATCTGGACGGGTGGATTGCCTATTCATTTAACTGGGTTAACTACCGAGATCCGCAGGGCAGTTCAAGCGGAGGCGGAATATCAGGAGGTAACAGAGGCGATGATTGGTACTTTCCGTCATTTCACCGTTATCATACGTTAAATGTAATATTAAACGTTAAACCGGTTCAAAAAATGAACTTATACTTCCGAGTCGGACTTGCGTCAGGTGAAATGATATCGGAACGCTCCGAAGAAGGTCCTCAAAGCAAGCCCGTGTACCGTTACGATGATGGAATATTTATCGAAAAATATTATTGGGATTCATATTACACCCCTTCAAAACGCAGCACTCCCTCTTTTAATGTTGATGTTAAATTCTCTCTTTTCGGAGGAAATACAAATGGAAGAACGCAATTTGAATTGTATTTTGCAATAGAAAACGTATTTGGTTTATTGTACAGCGCTCAGGGGAATACAAGTTTTAACCAGTACACAGGCGAACTTGACGAAGGCGCTTTTGCGGCAAGCTACGATATGCCTATTCCAATACCTTCTTTCGGCTTAAGGATAAGTTATTGAGGTTTTATAATGAAAAAGAATTTTTTATATAATATTTTATTACTCATATTTGCGCCGCTTTTTTTGTTATGCGAATGCGCTCTTGTGGAAGGAGCGGGACGCTTTCTTGACGGCTCCGCTTTAAAAGAAAAGAAAACCGCTGTTTACAAGACAGCAGAAAAAGACGGCTCCTCCGCGGATATGCAGCTGATCTTTACTAAAAATAAAAATGATGAAACCGCGATTATAATATCCATAACAAAATATCCGATGTTTAAATTTCGCACGGCGATCCCAGGCGAAGACGGCTCCTTTCATTTATCTTCCCTTGAATACCTTGGCGGAAGCACTCATGGCTGGAACGAATTCACTCTTGAGTTGATAGGCGAAGGGAAATTCGATCCTCAGGAAAGCGCTCTTTCAATTTCTGATCTTGAAACAGTTCAGATAACAAATGGCCGCATTCAAAGATACGACACGCGTTTAACAGGAAACGACGCTCTAACCGCGCTTCGTAACCGCCGAGAGCGCATTCTTTCCATTACAAACTGGATGTCTTCGCAGGAATCGCCTTCTTTCGCAGGTATAAATGAGTTTGCGGCTTATTGGGAACCTGTGCTGTTCCCCGAAATGGTTTCGGCGAAAAAAAGACCCGAAAACTGGCTGCAGGAAGGCGATGAAATACAAAAAACAGAAGATGTAAAATGGAATCTTGATTATACAAAGCGCGTTTTTTCAGAGGAGCTATGGCTTGTAAGAAATTCAGGCACAATGCTCCGTGATTGGGAGGAAGCGCTTTCATGGATATACATGGAATATGAATGGGAAAATGTTCTTGAAATTTTATCAGACAAGATAATATTTAAGAAATTTTAATGTTTTTTTCTTTAGAAAACATTATTTATATACCGTTTAGGATGACTTGCAGCCTGTTCAAAACTCCTGTACACTTCTAATAGGCTGGCAAGAGGCTGATTTTTTTGTATACATTGAATATGTATAGAACAATATAACGGCAATTTTATCAGATAAAATAATTTTTAATAAATTAAAGTGAGGTTTACAAATGGAAACTGCTTCTTTTTCGATGCTAGAACTATTCAAACTCGGCGGGGTTATCATGTGGCCCCTGCTTGTATTTTCAATCGCGGTTGTCGCAATCGCCATTGAGCGCGCCGCCTTTTTAATATACCACAATCTTGATGTTGACGATCTTGAGGTTACAGTTTCTGATTATATCGGCAAAAAAAATTATTCCGCTGCTTGTGATTACCTTGGAGGACTAACAAAAAGAAGAATGGGAGCGAGGATTTTTCTTGCAATCACGGAGCAAATGAAATCTTCTCAAAATTTTTCTGAACACCGCGTGGAAAAGGCGGCGGAAACCGAAGCTGTCAAATGCATATCCTCTTTGGAAAACAGCTTCAACTTTCTTACTGCCATCGGCTCACTTGCCCCTCTTACCGGCTTTTTAGGCACGGTTACAGGCATGATCGGCGCTTTCAGATCGATTTCCGAGGCAACTGAGGTTAACGCGCAAATCGTCGCAAACGGCATTTACGAAGCTCTTATCACAACGGTATTCGGTCTTGTAATCGCAATTATCGCGATGATCGCGCATTCAATTTACAGCCACATTGTTGACAGATTCGCGGCAAAAGTTGAAAACAGCTGCACAAGAATAATTTCTCAACTCGGCGAAAAACAATAAGGAATACCCGGACACATGAATTTAAAACGCCGTAAAAAACAGGGATTTTTAGAAACTTGCGCCGCAAGCGATCTTGCGTTCCTTTTAATTATTTATTTTCTTGTTATCGCAGGCTTTAACGTCAACAAAGGATTTGTAATGAATCTTCCTGCAAAAGATTCCACAAGGCTGATCCTGCGCGATGACCTTCTTCGTTTTGACATGGAAGCAAACGGGGACATTTATTACAGCGACGAAAAAACAAACATTCAAAAATCAAAATCGATTATCCAAAAAGCGCAGAGCGATAATCCGAATATCGCCGTCATACTAACAATCAACAGCGAAGCGAAATGGCAGAATGTCGTTGATTTTGTAGAGCTTGCGCAGGATTTGCAAATTGATTCTTTTTCATTTTCCATGAAGAAGGAGAGCCAATGAACCTGAAAAAAAGCAAAAGCTTTGTATCAGTTCCCCTCTTCTCTACTTCGGACATCGCTTTCCTGCTTTTAATATTTATCATGCTTGTTTCGCTTATCAATTACCGCAAAGAGGTAAAAATCGATTACCCCGAAGCGAAAACCGCTCTTCGCGCGACCGCGGATAAAAATCTTGAAGTATGGGTTGACGTTGAAGGCTCCATATACCTTGATGCGGAACCTGCGGACTTTCTATCTCTGGAAAGAAAGATCGCAGAGCTATACGTTACAGCTCCCGATACCCGCGTGCATATTATCGCGGATCGTAACACGCCCTACGAAAAAATAAACAACGTTTTGGAAGTTCTTCAGATTCTTCAATACCGCGTTGTAAGCTTTGTGGTAAAAACAAATGAATGAAAAAATTCTTCGCATAATAATAATAGCTGTCACCGCGGCTATACACCTTGTTGTAATATTTTTTCTTGTGCTTGACACTGACAGGATCATTTACGCCGACGCCGAAAACGCGAGAGTAATGAAAGTGACAGATTTTGCCGAACTTCCCCCTCCCCCCGACCCTGAAATACCTCAGGTAGAGGAAATAGCTGAGGTAATGATCGAAACTGATATACCTCCCGTTCAACAGGTAGTAGCTGCGGGAACTTTAACCGTTCAATCATTTGATAATTATCTTCAGATGCATCAGGTATCCGTAAGCCCGCAGTTTGACGAAGGCGCGATTACATCAGAACTTGTCTATCCTCCTATCGCCCTTCGTTCAGGCGTTGAAGGAAGAGTGATTCTTGAATTATTTGTTGATATTTCAGGCACGGTTCAGAGAGTTACGATTCTGCGAGAAGATCCTGAAGGCAGGGGATTTGGAGAAGCTGCCGTAAGAGCATTCATGGGGAAAAAAGGAAGACCTGCATACGCTAATGGGGAGCCTGTTTCATGCAGGTACCGGTATCCATTATTATTTAGAATAAAATAAATAGTTGGGACACAGGGAACACGGATTAGCGCAGATTTATTTTTGGATTAGCGCAGATTATTTTTAAAAATTAATATATTAGCATTGCGTCGCCGTAGCTGAAGAAGCGGTATTTTTCTTTTATTGCTTCGGCGTAACTTTCAAGGATCATATCTTTGCCGGCGAAGGCGGATACAAGCATTAGTAATGTGGATTGGGGGGTGTGGAAGTTTGTGAATAGCGCGTCCGCAATTTTAAACTTGTATCCGGGGTAGATGAAAATCGACGTTTTTTGATGGCCGCGTTTAATTCCTTCGTTAAAGGCGGCGCTTTCCAATGAGCGAAGGCTTGTTGTTCCTACGGCGATTATTTTTCTTCCGACGATTTTCGCTTTTTCTATGAGCGCAGCGCTGGTTTCTGTAATTTCAAAACTTTCTTCGTGCATAGAATGATCTTCTATGTTTTCGCTGCGTACAGGCAAAAATGTTCCTAGTCCTACGTGCAATGTAATAAACACGCTTTCTATGCCGTTTCCTTTAAGCGATTCTAAAATCTCCTGAGTAAAATGCAGTCCCGCAGTTGGAGCTGCAGCCGATCCTGTTTCCTTTGCGTAAATTGTCTGATAACGATCCGCGTCAGAGGGAACGTCATTTCTTTTTATGTACGGCGGAAGGGGAATGTGTCCGTACTTGTTTAGAAAATCTTCATCAATAATTGGTTTTTCAAATTTTAAAAAACGAAACTCTTCTTTTTCATCTGTTATTCTAGCGCGGGCGATTTCTTCTCCTGTGTTGTTATAGAAACTGTAACTGCTTCCCTTTTTTCTGCGTTTCGCTCTTTGCACGAGAGTTTTCCATTCATCGTTAATTTTTTCAAGTAATAAAAACTCAGCCTCGGCTCCTGTCTGTAAATCAATTCCAATCAGCCGCGCCTTTCGCACCTTGGTATCGTTAAACACAAGTAAAGGTTTTTCTCCGCTTGGGGATAAAAACTTATCCCCGCAAAGCAGGCGCGGCAATTCTGTCACAACGCTGTGCAGCCTCCGCCCGCTTGAACGATCAAGTGTCATGAGCCTGCTCTGCCCCCTCTGCGGCGGCGGCTCCTGAGCAATCAATTCATCGGGAAGTTCAAAATTAAATTCACTCGTTTTCAAAGAGAGTTGCCTCGCTGTTAACCGGTTTTAATCCTAAATGCCCGTAAGCGAAATTGGTAACCATTCTTCCTCTTGGAGTGCGCTGTATCAACCCTGCCTGTATTAGATACGGCTCATAGTAATCTTCCAATGTTTCTACAGACTCACCGATTGAGATTGCTAAAGTTTCAGCGCCCACAGGTCCGCCTTTGTAGCGTTCGATTATAATTTTTAAAATTTCTCTATCCTGTCTCTCCAGACCGAGTTCGTCTATCTCCAGTCTTGAAAGACCGTCTTTAACAACAGCCAGGGTAATACTTGGCTCTTGGCTATATTGGGCGAAGTCTCTCATTCTTTTTAAAAGCTGGTTTACAACCCTTGGAGTGCCCCTCGAAGATTTTGCCAAAAGACAAGCGGCGTCTTTATCTATCTTTACATTTAAAAGCCCTGCGGAACGGCGCACAATCGCTTCTAAATCTTCCTGTTCGTAAAATGAAAAGCGGCACGTTATTCCAAACCTGCTTATTAGAGGGCTTGATACAACGCCTGCTTTTGTTGTAGCTCCAACAAGGGTAAAAGGTTTTATGGCGATTCTTATCGTTCTTGCCATCGGTCCCTGCCCCACTACCCAGTCAATTCCGTAATCTTCCATCGCGATGTAAAGAAGCTCTTCGATGGCGGGTTTTAAACTGTGGATTTCGTCGATAAAAAACACATCGCCTTTTTTTAGATTTGTTAAAAAACCAACAAGGTCTTTCGGTTTTTCAAGAGCGGGCGCTGTTGTTTGAATAAAACCCGTTTCAAGTTCGTTTGCCACAACCTGCGCCATTGTCGTTTTTCCAAGCCCTGCGGGACCTATTAAAAATAAATGATCAAGAGAATCAGACCTTTCTTTCGCGGCGGATATAAAAACGCGAAGATTGTCTTTCATGCCTTTTTGCCCGACAAATTCTTTTAATAAACGGGGGCGCAAAGCCTGATCGTGACTGTCCTCCTTAATTGTTTGCGTGCGTACAGGGCTGTCATCTTTCTTCATAAATCGCTCCCAATTTTCTTACACAGAGGCACAAAAGTTTTTCATGAACTGCTCAAATATACGATAGCTTCCTGAAATAATATCTTTTCTTTTTCTGATGCAGGAAGACTATGATTAATGCCTGCTTGAGCTTTTTCCAGAGCATCTACAGCCGCTCTTCTATCATAACCCATGCCGACAAGCGCTTCTACAAGATCGTTATAAGGGCTGGAAATTACCCCCGCGTTCTGAGACTGAACAAGTTTTCCTTTTAACGATAACAGCATTTTTTGAGCTGTCTTTTTTCCAAGACCGGGGACAGCTTCAAGGCGGGCAAGGTCTCCGTTTTCAAGAGCGGTTTCAAGATCGTCCTGACTTATTCCGCTCATTATTTTAACAGCGCCCTTTGGACCTATGCCCTCGACTTTTAAAAGTTCCAAAAAGGTGTTTCGCCGTCTCTCGTTTAAAAAGCCGAAAAGTTTCATTTGATCTTCGCGGTGATAAAGCCATGTAAATACCCTGCACTCGCTGTTTAGGGTAAGATTTTGAATGTCGTTAACGGGCATACCGATTTCCCATTCAATGTCGCCTGATAGGATGTATGCCGATTCCGCGCCCTTGGCGCTTACAAGTCCCCTGATACTGTTAAACATATTTTATTTTATCATTTTTTTATTAATCGCGCAAATAGCGGCTCCAAGGGCATCCGCCGCATGATCCGGCTTTGGTATTTTTTCAAGCCCGAGAATTATGCGCGCCATTTCCTGAACCTGTTTCTTGTCGGCGGCGGCGCTTCCCGCAACCCCTGATTTTATCGCGTTAGGTGTAAATTCATGAAGGGGAATGTTTTTTTCGGCAATTGCCGCCGATATTACTCCCCTTGCCTCGGCGACAGGAATCGCGCTTGTCACATTTTTGCCGAAGTACAGGGTTTCTATGGCAGCTTCGGTTGGTTTATATTTTTCCAAGAGCGAGCGGACGCACTGCAAAATAAAAAAAAGGCGATCCGCCCTGGGGCAGTCCGCCTTTGTTGTAATTACTCCATGATCGATATAGCCAATCTTTCCGTCAATATCATCAAGTACGCCCCAGCCTGTGCTTGCAAGACCGGGATCGATACCCAATATTCGTCGGGAAGTTTTCCGGCGCATTACTCTGCGTTAAAACCTTCCGGTATCGATATATTGGAAAACACATTCTGCACGTCGTCATTTTCTTCGAGCTTGTCTATAAGCCTTAGCGCTTTGGCTGTCCCGTCGTTGTCTAAAGTTACTTCAGCTTCGGCGACCATGCTTACTTCCGCGCTCATGGTTTCAAATTCTTTAGCCTGAAGCGCGTTTAAGACGCTTTCAAAATCCTCAGGAGCTGTGGTCACTTCGATAATTCCATCCTGCAACGAAACATCTTCGGCTCCGCCTTCGATGGCGACTTCCATTATCTGATCTTCTGTGTACTTTTCACCGTCCATGGTGATAACGCCCTGGCGTTTAAAAAGCCTTGAAACGGAACCCGTTGTCGCAAGCTGTCCGCCGGCGCGGGTAAGTATGTTTCGAATATCAGCTGCGGCGCGGTTTTTGTTATCGGTTAAAACTTCGATAAAAATCGCGACGCCACCCGAAGCGAAAGCTTCGTAAACAAGTTCTTCGTAGCTCACTCCTTCAAGTTCGCCAGTTCCTTTTTTAATTGCTCTGTCAATGTTATCTTTGGGCATGTTTGCAGCTCTTGCTTTAAGAATAGCTGTGCGAAGACGGGGATTGCCGTCGAGGCTTCCGCCGCCCATCCTGGCTGCAATTGAAATTTCTTTTATTAACTTCGTAAACATCTGTCCGCGCTTTGCATCGGCGGCGCCTTTTGCATGTTTAATCGTCGCCCATTTACTGTGGCCCGACATGGTAACTCCTTAAAATTGTATTATTGAGGTAATCAAAAATTCAGCTAAAATATACGCCGAAATTAGATTTTTCCTTTTTGGCATGCTTTACCGCAAACATCTTTCATTGTTTTTTCATACCAGTCCATTGTAAAAGGGTCTTTTCCCCTAATCTGGGTTCTGATTGAATATTCCAGATCGTCCTTACAAGGTTCACAGATGCTGGTTTCCGCGTAGCGGAAGAATGATCTGTCGTTGATAGGATTATCCATTTTTTTCTTGCAAATATCACAAGTGATGGTCACCATAAAAGCCTCCTGATCTTTAATCTTGTTATATTATATAAAAACTTTTAAAATGTGTCGAGTACCTATGAATAATTCTGAGAAAATATTGACGGTAGAAAAGGAAGATTTTACCCCCCAAAACCCGCTGATTATCGCGGAATTGGGCACTTCCCATAACGGCGATATGCAAAAAGCGGTTGAAATGATTGACGCCGCCTGCGAAGCCGGAGCAAGGTGCGTAAAGTTCCAGATTGTTTATGCCGGCGAGATACTCCACCCAAATACAGGGGAAGTTCCGCTTCCCGGCGGTAGTATAAAGCTGTACGATCGCTTCAAAGCTCTTGAATTGGAGAGCGAATTCTATCAAAAAATCAAGGAATATTCAGAATCGAAGGGACTTTTGTTCCTCTGCACCCCGTTTGGCTTAAAAAGCGCCTCAATTTTAAGAGGAATGAAGCCTAAAATGGTTAAAATCGCCTCTCCTGAGCTTAATTTTACCGGTTTACTGGAAGAAATCACAGGTTGGGGGCTGCCCGTTCTGCTTTCTTCGGGCGTTTCACGGCTTTCAGACATAGAAACTGCTATAAATATATTAAAAAAGAATTTTAGCGCGAATCACACGAGCGAATACGAACGAAAAATATGCTTATTACACTGTGTAACGGCTTACCCGGCTCCGGAAACGGACTATAATCTGCGGGTTATAGCTAACCTTTCTTCCATTTTTGGCGTTCCTGTCGGAGTCAGCGATCATTCGTTGGATCCGCAGCTGGTTCCGGCTCTTGCGGTTGGGATTGGAGCTGCAGCAATCGAAAAGCATTTTTGCCTTTCCAGAAGCGATCCCGGTCTTGACGACCCGATTGCCCTTGAACCTGAGGATTTTTCCAAAATGGTTAAGGCGGTTAAACTCGCGGCAAAAGACGGTCATGAAAAAACTATCGAGCGTTACAGCAATGAAAGAGGCGCAAAACTTGTCGAGCGGATTTTGGGGAATGGAGTTAAAGAACTTGCGTCTTCGGAGAGGGAAAATTACACGCGCACAAACAGATCGATTCATGCGCTGAGGGATATTAAAGCAGGCGAAATATTAAAAAAGAGCGATTACGCGGTTTTAAGAACAGAAAAGATTTTACGTCCCGGACTTGAACCATGTTATGAAAACGCGATTGAAGGAAGAACGGCTAAAAATTTAATTCCCGCAGGGGAAGGCATTAGGTTTGAAGATATTTAGGAGGAAATATGAGCGCCGATTTATCACACCGTAAAGCATCGGTAGAAATTAAACTTGTTAACGCGGACGGCTCTTTTGCCGCGAATCAGGAAGTAAAAATTAATCAAAAGAGCCATCAGTTCTTATTCGGGGTCGGCGGTTTTGAAGCCGTGGAACTTGCAAGCGGGAAGGCGCGCGATTTCAAATATGAAAGCGAAATGATCACAGAAGAACGCAGAGCCCATCTTGAAGAGAAATTAAATAAACTTTTTTCTTTTAACAACTACGCTACCCTTCCTTTTTATATCGGACGCTATGAGCCAGTCGAAGGAAAACCTGACGAAGAAGGTTTAAAAGCAGGCGCGCGCTGGTATGAAAAACGCGCCGTCGCAAGAAAAGGTCACCCGCTTTGCTGGCATACAGTCTGCGCGCCGTGGCTTATGAATTATTCAAACGCTGTTATTTTAGACAAGGTGATTGCGCGCGTTGAACGCGACGTCGCGGCTTTCAAAGGGTTAATTGATATTTGGGATGTAATTAACGAAGTTGTAATAATGCCTGTTTTTAACAAATACGACAATGCCGTTACGCGAATATGCAAAGAATACGGACAGATCCGCATTGTTAAAGAAGTGTTTGAAGCCGCAAAACGAGCGAATCCAAACGCACTGCTGCTTCTTAATGATTTTGATACATCAAAAGATTATGAAATATTAATCGATAAATGCCTGCAAGCGGGGATTAAAATCGACGTTATCGGTATTCAATCTCATCAGCATCAGGGGTATTGGGGATCTGAAAAAGTACATGATGTCCTTTCGCGCTTTTCACGTTTCGGCCTTCCGTTGCACTTTACAGAAAACACGCTTATTTCAGGCGATATAATGCCGGCGCACATTACCGATCTTAACGACTGGCAGGTTGA
>JGI24695J34938_10000389_pt1 | contig 43422 bp, 37 predicted proteins | sample TergutCo191P3_FD_34938 | JGI IMG/M metagenome (IMG submission 34938)
GGCGCGATGTCGCTTAATGCTGCTTGATTCCTCCTCTGACATGGTTCACAACTTGTACCTTGCGCTAGTTCCCCTGCTTCAACGTCGCATTGTACACCTTGGAAATATCGTGACAACACCCTTTGCCAAGTGTTCGACCCGCGTATAGCATCGCGGTTACAACGGGGTGCTGGCCCGCCGTCTAGTCAACGATATAATTATACCACAATTTTTATTGTTTATCAAGTATATCAAGGGGTAACATGGCGATGTTTTTGCCAAACTTTAAATACCAAGAATAAAGCGTGTCATCGATGATTACTATCATACGGTTGTTATAACTATCAAGTTCGTGGTGTGTGTAATTTTGGGAAAAACCTTTGATGATATCCATATGGCCTTCTCTACTCATATTTAATGTATTACTTAATGAGCTCATAGTAGTAGTGCCTGTATTTGCATTAAATTCGCAGTTAGTTTTGAAGTTGCCTATCACTGTTTCTGCGTGGGCTGACCTTTCTACGATGTCATCATAGTATATAGGGCCTTGGTTACCATTATTGTTGTTTGGCTCTTGACATGCGATAAATGCAAGTGGGACCATTGCAAGAGCGAGTTTTTTAAGTTTTGTGTTTAATATGCCTAAAATGGCGGTTTTTCTAATCATTGTAAGATTATATCATTTTTATGTTTTTTAGTCAAGAAGTCAGCAGCTAAGTCAGCAGCTAACCCAGCAGCTAAGTCAGCAGCTAACTCAGCAGCTGCCTTTAAGCCTTATTGTTTTATAATGAAATCTAGAAAATAATGTCATCATGAGAAAAAAATTAAAAAGGACTTTTATTATTCTCGCTCTCTTATTACTCCTCCTTTTTATTCCTTTTTTTATTCTTGAACAACGCGCTCCCGTGCTTATCGTAGCTGATGAAACGTTTATCGAGCTCTACGGTGAAAAGAGGCTTGAGCGGGAGTTGAACCGTAATACCGCGCTTTTATTCCGTAATGTTAAAATAGTGCCTGTCAGCAATGAAATCAGCGATGATTTGGTTCCGTATTCTGTATCCGGTATTTCTGCTGCGCCGTATTGCGTACTGTTTCCGCTGAGATTCACTTCTTCGGCAAAGTTATATCATAAGGAGAATCCCGATATTAATGTAATAATTCTGGATGGACGCAATAAAAATGACGTAATTGATTCATCTAACTTGGAAACTGCGAATTTATTCAAATATAAAACAAATATCGAAGCGGATTTTTTTAAAATCGGCAATATTGCCGCGTTTTTTCAGCTTCCGCCTGCGAAAAATGAAGAATTCGATGTAAATCAAGGTCAAAAAAACCAAGTTATTGTGTTTTTAGAGTCAAATTTATATAATTCATTCGATTCAAAAGTAAAAGAAGCATTTAATCAGGGTATAAATCGAAATGAAAATCCGCCGGAAGTAATATTTTACAATAATTATAGCGAATTTGTGTCAAATCCTGACATTTCATGCGTAGTTATGGTAGGCGCAGGCTCAGAATTCCTTGAAAATAATAAAAAAACACCGATTCTTCTATATTCTTGGATTGATCCTTCTATGTCGATTTCAAGTGCCGCGGTAATTATCGATGATTCGCCGCTGGGGCAGGTTTATCAAGCTGTTAAATTATTTGAATCCGGCTCCAAAACCGGAGAGATTAATTCTAGATTCATAATATCCGATAATAAAAAAAAGGATAAAGCGTTATTGCGTAAATTACGGGAATCAAGTTAATATTGACAAATTAATTCATGATTCTTGACAAGGAATTATTAAACAAATATAATTGAAATAAGGCTTTATATAAGGAGTTAAGAATGAAACACGGCAGTTTCAAGATAATTTGCCTGATTGTATGGGCATGCATAACGGTATTTCCGGGATTTTCTTTAGAGGACGATTTCGTCAGTTTTGAGACACATATTCTGGAAACTTTTAATGGAGCTGATGACGCTCCTTATATCTGGAAAACAGATGCCAGCAGATTTATCTCACCGGTTAGAGATAAAAACGGCGAGGATGTAAAAGACAGTAACGGTAACGTAGATAAATTTCCAAAGACCATGTTTGTTGACGCATGGCCGGTTTCCGTTTTCGGATATAGACCTTCGGAAGGAACCAGAAGTTTTGGCATTCACGGAAAGTTTGACAGACAGGGTTATAACTGGATCGATTTATATCCTGTGTTAAAAGATGATTCTGAAGAGACCCCGTTTGAAATTCCTATTCCCGGCAGAGTAACTAATCTTGATATGTGGGTCTGGGGCGCAAATCTTAAATATTATATTGAAATATTTTTACGCGATTACCGCGGCGTTGTTCATACTCTCAAGCTCGGTGATATTTCTTATGTCGGATGGCGCAACCTCCGCATTAATATTCCTACAAACATTCGTCAAGCAAGACCGACAATACCTTCATACGCAGGTTTACGTTTTGTTAAGTTTAGAATATGGACGCAGCCTGTCGAGAGAGTAGATAATTTCTATATCTACTTTAAGCAATTAAAAGTATTAACCGACGTATTGGAAAATCTGTTTGATGGTAATGATCTTGCTAATCCGGATTATGTTAATGAACTCTGGGGAAATTAAGGAGTATATATGAAAAAGTTTCTAATTTTTACTTTAATCTTGAGTATCGGTGCGATAGCGTACTCTCAGGTTGGAGAACCCGATGCGAGTATGATCGGTATTGATACTGCTCAGCAATTCATCAAAGAGGTTTCTGTTGATAAGTTTGAGCATGAAGGTTTTTGGAGATCCTCAATGTCCAGCGACGAAGGATATACAACATCCAGATTGTTCGGCGGAAATAAAGACAGACCCGCCGGTCCTGCGGCAAAGAAACCTATTCCTGAAGAAGAGAATTTAAATATCGCGGATTATCATGTATTAGGTACAAGAGTGGATTTTCTTCGCAGAGGTTACAGCACTTTCATGATTTATCCTACGCGCCCTATACCAATCGAAGGTATTACAAAGACTGTTTCTGTATGGGTTGCAGGCCGTAACTTTAATCACGAATTAGTTTTGATTATTCAGGATTTCTTCGGCAGATATTATGAATTCCACATGGGAAAATTAAACTTCATGGGCTGGCAGAAACTTGTTGTTCCCATTCCGCCGGCTCCGGAAGACGGAATTAACGGCGTTGTTCAAAGAAGCTATCATCATAGCGGCAACTACGGAATCAAGATAATGGGTTTCCGTGTCGATTGCCATCCGTTGGAAGCGCGCGGCAGTTATTACATCTACTTTGATGATCTTCGCGCCGAGACTGACCTTTTCTCCGAACGTCACCGCGATCCTGATGACATGGTAGACGGCTGGTAAGATAATGAGAGGCTGCCTATAGGCAGCCTTTATTTTTATGGAATTACATGGAAAAGGTATTGCTCCCGGGTTTGCGGCAGGCAATATATTTATTTATAGTGAAAAATCTGTCGTTCCTTTCGAAAACTTTACCATCGAAGGCGAGGCGCATTCTCATCTTGCCCGTTACTATGATGTAAAAAATCAAGCATTAACTGAACTTGAAAAAATCCGCTGGTCGATGGAAAAAATCGATCCTGTAAAAGCCGCTATTTTTGACGCGCAGAAAGAAATCGTCGATGATGTTATCATTAATGAAGAAATCCCCGCAAGAATTTTAAACGAAAAATGGTCAGGCGACTGGGCAATTTATCAAGTATATGAAACTGTTATGGGAGTGTTACGCAAAACTCCCGATCCGTTAATTTCAGAACGCGCCGCGGATTTCGGCGATGTTCGCGCTCTTCTTCTTAGAATATGGTACGGGCAGAAAAACCCTGATCTTTCTAATTTAAAAGAACCGGTTATTATTGCCGCAATTGATTTAAAACCCTCCGATACCGCAGGTCTTAACCGGGAAAAAGTCCTTGCAATTTTAACAGAACAAGGAGGCATTACTTCGCATACCGCGATTATTGCTAAAAGTTACGGAATTCCCGCGGTTATGGGTATTAAAGGGTTGTTAGAATCTGTTAAGCAAGGGCAGGCAGCAGCGGTAGATTCCGGAGAGGGAATCGTAATTCTTAACCCGGATGACGAAACCATCAATGAATATAAAGAAAAAAGAAATTCTTTTTTAAAAGACAGAAAGGATGCGGAAAATTTCAGGGGCATTAAAGCGCGCACTTCCTGCGGAGTAAAAATCGATATAGGTCTAAATATTTCCGGCATTAACGATGAGGAATTAAAAGCCGAAAGCTATACAGACGCTGTAGGTTTATTCAGAACGGAATTTTTATATATGCAAAATAAAAATCTGCCTGCCGAAGAAGATCAGTTTACAGCTTACAAAAAAGCGCTGGAAAGTTTCGGCAGCAAGCCTGTTTATTTAAGAACAATTGATATCGGCGCGGACAAGATGATTTCATCTATTGATTTTAAACACGAAGATAATCCTTTTTTAGGAAACCGGGGAGTAAGATTTTGTTTTAATAATCCCGAAATTTTTAAAACGCAAATAAGAGCGGCTCTGCGGGCTTCTGTGTACGGTAATCTATATCTTTTGCTTCCGATGATTACATCTATCGAAGATATCCGAAAAGCGAAAAATATAATCGCCGAAGTTCAAAACGATTTAATAAAAAATAATATTAAAGTAAATGAATATAAAATCGGAATAATGATAGAGGTGCCTGCTATTGCGCTTATCTGTGAACGCGTTGTAAATGAGATTGATTTTGCCAGCATCGGCTCGAACGATCTTTGTCAGTATCTTTGCGCCACAGACCGGTTGAACAGCGCGGTAGAAGATTATTACAGTCAGTATCATCCTTCGATGTTCGCTTTAATAAAAAAAGTTGTCAGTGTTTTTAATGATGCAGGAAAGCCCGTTTCAATCTGCGGAGAGCTTAGCAGCGATACAGCCGCATTACCGGCTCTTTTAGGATTAGGTTTGCGCAATTTCAGCATGGGAGCCGCCTCTGTCGCCGCGGTAAAACGAGCCATCGCCGGAATCAGCGTAAAGCAAGCCGCAGATCTCGCTGCGAGGATTTTAAAGTTATCCACCGCGGCAGAAATTGAAGAAGCGCTGTTTAAATGATAAATCTTTATTTTAATTTCTTACTCTTGTGTTAATAACGTAAACCCATGCATTTACTTTCTTACCGGTTCTTTTTACTGCTTTTATTTTTGTAAGCACATAAAGGATTTTTCTTGCCATGTCGGTTTTTATTTTCGCTTCTTTTGCGAGTTTAAGAACCGTAAACTCTTCGTTTTTTTTAAATGGAATTAAAGCCAAGTAATCTTTCGGTTTTGAAAAAATCACGCTTTCATGATACTTAGTGAGTTCTTTGTCTTTTTTGCTGATTCCTTTGCGCCGCTTTGAGCCTTTGCCGTCTTTGAGGCGTTTTTCCGTAATGTCGGCAAGGACTGCTTCTATAGTAACGTTTTTTAAAAGCGGCAGCTCGGGAGCGTGAACGAGAGCGTCGAATAAATTACAAAGAGTGCCGCGCAGCGGGCTTTTTCGCCTGTAAAGCATTTTTCCGTTAGTGTTATAAACTTCGATTATCCGCATAACGGCGATGGGATGGATGATTCGCACTTTTCCGGCAGCGGCGAATTCTTTTACTTTTTTTTTGAGCGGCGCGAAACTTCCCGTTTGAACCTCGATATATTCTCCGTCTTTGCGCACGCCGTCCGCGACATACTCGCCGACCTCAACCTCGCTCTTTCCGCCTTTACCTATGTATTGATATTTTAATGTCCGATGCAGTGTGCTCTCATTCCTTATACCGATAATATTATTCATACTCACTCTTTAAAGATATTCTTTTAACTCTTCCGCGCCGGCTAATTCCAAAAAATGATAAGTCTCGCTTATTCCTGTTTTTTCATTCATTTTAATCCCTTTTACTTTAAAAACTATCATTTTGTTGGTCGGCAGAGGAGGGTAAAGGACATTTCCGTTCATGTCGACAAGGCTGTTAAACGGCAGCCGCCCTTGAATTTCTTGTATATCGCCCTCCGGGAAAACGATAAAATATTCGTTTATTTGCATGGCTAATCATACCTAATGCTTTAAATTCAAGCAATTATACTGTTTTACTATATGATTGTATAGTAAAAAACAAAAAAAAGTCAAATTTTTAGAAAAAATATTATCAATAGTTGTTGACTTATGTTTTATACATCTGATATTCTGAAGGTGTCATATAGTGACATAAAATTGTTATTCGGGGAAACTAGTGGATTTTGAACTACAAACTGGGACATTTGAGAGCACTTTTGATGAAAAAGGACGCGTAGTCATCCCTGCCTCTTTGCGTGATCAATATACAGGGAATCTGGTAATCACCCAAGGGCTGGAACATTGCGTGTTAATAATGTCTGACTCTGTATATATTAATTTTCTCAAAACCCTTGATAATTTAAAATCCAGGCTTAGCTATGAAGAAATAGAAGCGTTAAGATACCATATTGAGGCGCCGGCGAGACCCGCGGCAATTGATCAAAAATCCGGGCGTATTCCTGTTCCTGTCGCGTTAAGATCGTACGCGAGATTTTCGAAATTAGAAAGAGAATGTTTGCTGCTTAGTATCGACGGTCATTTGGAAATTTGGAAGAACGATGAGTACGCGTCGTTCAGCGGTCAGAAACAGCTTGCCGCGAAAGAAGCGCTGAAAAAATTGGACGGAAATGTTTCGCTGTTTCCAAAGAGAGGGCAGGAATGAAAAATTTTTGTCATACCCCTGTTCTTCTTGATGAAATTTTAAATATTCTTTCTCCGAAAGAAAACGAGCTGATGATAGACGCTAATACGGGAGAAGGCGGACACAGTTTTGCTTTTCTTTCAAAGTTTCCGAAATTAAAAATAATTTGTATAGACGCTGACGGTGAGATTTTGAAAATTGCGAAGAAACGCCTGGAAGAATTTTCAGACCGCGTTCATTTTTATCACGGCTGGTCTCATGATTTTTTCGCGGACTATCCTTCGGAGTTTAAACGTCCCGACATTATTTTATTTGATCTTGGAATCAGCGCTTTTCATTATAAAGAAAGCGGCAAGGGTTTTAGTTTTGAAAAAGACGAACAACTGGATATGCGTATTGACGCTTCTAAAGGAGTTACCGCCGCTGATTTAATCGCGCGTCTTCCCGAGCGCGAGTTAGCCGATCTTATTTACGGTAATGCCGAAGAAAGATATTCCCGCAGGATTGCTTCTCTTATCGTTAATGAAAGACAAATATCTTCAATTACAACTACATCGGCGTTAGCTGATTTAGTTTATAGAGCTGTGCCTGCTTCTTACAGGCACGGACCGATTCATCCGGCGACCAGAACTTTTCAGGCTCTGCGAATCGCCGTAAACGGAGAGCTTACAAAGCTCCCATCGCTCCTTGAAACGGCGTTTAGGGTGCTCGAACCTGAGGGGAAGGTTGGAGTGATATCGTTTCATTCATTAGAAGACCGCATCGTTAAAAATTTTATGCGTTCATTGAATAGAAACTGTACCTGCCCGGAACAAGCGCCTGTGTGCAAATGCAGCGGAAGACGCTCAATTAATCTGCTTACAAAAAAAGGCATTACACCGTCGAAAGATGAAATTGAGCGAAATCCGCCTTCCAGAAGCGCGAGATTCCGCGCCGCTGAAAAAATATTAGACGAGGATTGCAATGATTAAAAAGTATTTACTGTTATACTTTATTGTTTTAACAATTCCTCTTCTTCTTGGTCTTCTAATCTGGCAGGCAAACCGATATCAGAATCTTTCCAGAGAATTAGTCCGTCTTGAACAGTCGCAGAAAGAATGGATCGAAAGCAATAAAAAATTGATCGCGGGGATCAGCGAGTATTCGTCTCCCGAGAGAATCGATCGCGTTGCGCGTAACCAGCTCGATTTACAAAAGATACCGCCTGAGTATTATATGCAGGTTCGAATTATGGGAGGGAAGGGGCATGAGTACTAATTTATTTAGCATCGCCGAATTGTCCAAAGCTCTCGGCGCGCGTCATTTAAATTATTCATCAGGCGATAAATATTTTTCTTCTGTCGCGATTGATTCGCGTAACGTAAGAAACGGCGCGCTCTTTATCGCGCTGGAAGGAACAAGAAACGACGGGCATAATTTTGTTGAAACAGCGTTTAACTGCGGCGCGTCCGCCGCGATGGTAGACGCTTCTAAAATAGAAAGTTTTAATCTTAACAGTATAGCAAAGAAAACCGGAAAAGAATTAATTGCTGTTCCTGATACTTTGAAAGGTTTACAGGACAGCGCTAAGATATACCTAAAGAAATTTACAAAAATTTTAAAAGTCGGGATAACTGGATCGTCAGGAAAGACTACGACAAAAGAAATAGCGTCCGCGATTATTTCCTGCGAAAAAAAGGTTATTAAGAACGAAGGTAATTTAAATTCCGAAACAGGTCTTCCATTATCTGTATTTGAAGTAAGAGATCATCACGAAGTAGGAATTTTTGAACTTGGAATGAACAGACCCGGCGAAATTTCCGAAATTACCGAAGTTTTAAAACCAAACATCGCGCTTATTACAAACATAGGTTCCGCTCATATCGAATATTTCGGCAGTAAAGAAAAAATAGTTGAAGAAAAAAAATGCATCTATAAATATTTAGAAAAAGACGACACTGCGTTAATCCCGCAAAGCGACGAGTTCGCTGAAGATCTCGCGCAGGGTATCAGATCGAAAGTTAAATATTTTGACGCTGACTGTTTTGAAGAATTTGAAGGAGCGCGAAGTCTTGGTCTTGAGGGAACAGAGATTAAATGGGCGGGAGAAAAAATTAATTTTGCGCTGCCCGGGAAACATAATTTTGAAGACGCAATGGCGGCGGTAGCGATTGCAAAAGAAATTAATATCAGCGCTAAGGCGATAAAGCAGGGGCTTGAGTCAGTTAAGCCGCTTTTCGGAAGATTGGAAATTTTAAACAGAAAGACGACTGTTATACGCGATTGTTATAACGCGAATCCTGAGTCAACCGCAAGAAGCATTGAGTTCTGCGATTCTGTTGAATGGCCGGGAAGAAAAATTTATGTGATTGCCGACATGCTGGAGTTAGGCGAAAGCTCGGCGAAAGAACATGAAAAACTCGGATTTATTCTTTCAGTATCAGCGGCAAAAATAGTATTTCTTTTTGGGAAAAATATTGAAGCTGCAGGCAGATGTCTTGCGGATAACGGTAAAGAGTTTTTTTATACAAATGAAATTGAAAAATTATCTGACGTTTTGGGCAGTTATGTGAAACATGGCGATCTTGTGCTGTTAAAAGGCTCAAGAGGCTGCGCTCTTGAAAGGTTAACGGAGGAATATAATGTTTTATGAGCTGATAGAGTTGTTATACAGCATTTTTACGCCTTTTCGCGTTTTTGGTTATCTGACATTCAGAAGCGCTTTTGCCGCTCTTACAACTCTGCTTATTTGTTTTATCTTCGGCGCGAAAATAATCGAATATTTAAGAAAATTAAAAATCGGTCAGTCGGTGCGCGAAGACGGACCGCAGACTCATTTAGTAAAAAGCGGAACTCCGACTATGGGCGGAATATTTATTATCATGGCTGTAGTTATCGCTATGTTGTTCTGGGGAAATCTGCAGAACAGGGTTATATGGATTACGATGGGCGCGTTTCTTGCGTTCGGCATAATTGGTTTTATCGACGATTATTTAAAAGTTACGCGAAAGAATTCCGCAGGTCTGCCTGTATTGGCTAAATTAGCCGGACAATTCGCCGTGGCGATTGCGGTAGTTCTAATTATTTATTTTACCGGCGATGAAAAAACAACAGCGCTTTATATTCCGTTTTTTAAAGACCCTGTTTTTGATATGGGTTGGGTATGGATTCCTTTTGCGGTTCTTCTTGTTGTCGGCGAATCAAACGCTGTAAATTTTTCCGACGGTTTGGACGGATTGTTAGCGGGTTTATTAATAATTGTTTTTCTTACTCTTGCTATTCTAACTTACATAACCGGAAGAATCGATTTTTCTGAATATTTGGGCATACCGTATATTCCCGAAGCCGGTGAGTTAACAGTTTTTTGTTTAGCCGCAGCCGGAGCATGCGTAGGATTTCTTTGGTTTAACGCTTATCCCGCAGAAGTTTTTATGGGAGATGTCGGTTCGCTTTCGTTAGGCGGAGTTATAGCGGTTATTTCATTAATCACCAAAAAAGAAATTCTGCTGCTTGTCATTGGCGGAGTGTTCGTGTTGGAGATAGCTTCAGTAATAATACAAGTTATATCATTTAAATTAACAGGAAAGAGAGTCTTCAAAATGGCTCCTATTCATCATCATTACGAAATGATGGGCTGGTCAGAACAGAAAACGGTTATTCGCTTTTATATATTAGGCGGATTATTCACAATTATAGCGTTATCAACGCTGAAAATTCAGTAAGGAATTTTATGTATCAGTTTGATGTAGAAAGAGAGAAAGGAAAAAACACGACAGTTCATATGCTCTATTTCTGCGTTATCCTTTTATTAGGATTAGGACTAGTTACTCTATACTCATCATCATATTTCTTCGCTGATAAATTTTTCTTTGATGGAAATTATTTTATTAATAAGCAGATATTTTTCGGAGCTGCAGGGTTAGCGGCTTTCTTTATTTTTTCGCGCGTGAATCTTGAAACGCTGCGTAAATTTATTATGCCTTTTGTTATTATCACTGCGGTTCTTTGTATTTTAACAAGAGTTCCAGGGATTGGCGTTGAGCGTTACGGCGCGTCGCGCTGGATAGTAATCGGTCCAATTTCTTATCAGCCTTCGGAAATGGTAAAATTTATTCTTCCCTTGTATCTTGCTCATCAGCTTGACAGAAGATCAGACAGGCTTTCAAATTTCGGAAGCTTAATACCTCCGATATTTATTATTTGCATTTTCTTCGGTCTTATCTGTATGCAGAATAATTTTTCCACAGGGATTTTTATTCTGTTAAACGCAATGATTATATTTTATCTTGCGGGTATCCGCTACAGATATTTTATCATGGCGGTTACAGTGATGATTCCTGTTTCCGCGCTTTTAGTTTTTACAAAAGAGCACAGAGTTAAACGTCTTATCAGCTTCCTGCGACCAAACTGGGATCCGACCGGCGCAGGATATCAGCTCAACGCGAGCAGAGACGCGATCGTCGCAAGCGGATTTTTCGGGAAAGGTATCGGAGAAGGAACAAGAAAATTAGCGAGTATTCCGGAAGTTCATACTGATTTTATTTTTTCTTCCTATGTCGAAGAAACAGGTTACATCGGCATTTTATTATTTATCGCGTTGATAGCGGTTTTTGCGGTGCTTGGATATAAAGCGGCGTTAAACAGCCAGTCTGTTTTTAAGCGGCTGCTTGCCGCCGGTTTAACGACGACTATAGTTTCGCAAACGCTGCTAAACATTGCGGTTGTTTCCGGCGCTCTTCCTGCGACAGGCATTCCGCTTCCGTTTTTTTCCGCCGGAGGATCATCGCTTTTAACGACATTAATCTGCGCTGGATTAATTACAAATGTTGCAAGAAAGAATAAAGCTGATGAAAGCTTAGTTTTAGATACGGAGACTGTAAATGAGTACTGAGTTTTATAACACAGAGACGGATGAATTATTCGCGAAGAAAAAATCCACGGTTAAAATAGAGAAGGGATTAAAACGTCTTCTGATAATTGCTGCTGTCATATTAACGGTTCAGCTCATTTGGTTATTCGGCGTAAGCCCGTTTATTCCGTTCTCTTCTGTTGAGATTCACGGATTCTCCGCTCTTCACCGCGCGGAAATACTTTCACTTGCTCTGTTAGACGAAAATTCATCGTATATTTCAACTAACGCTAAAAAAATTGAGGGGTTATTATCAGGTCATATACTTGTTGAGTCCGTTGCTGTAAATAAACATTTCCCCGATAAATTATCAATTCACCTTAAAGCGCGCACAGCTTCGGCTTTTGCTTTGACAAACGACAATTTAAAACAAGCGCCTATTTTTATTGACAGACACGGAGTATTTTTTAAAATAGGAGACGGTGAATCATTAGAAGAGAATTTTCCCGTTATTTCCGGAATCGAAAATCCGCGTCTTGGCATGCATCTTCCCGCGGCTCTTATTCCGCTTGTAGAAAATTTAAGCAGAATAGCTGAAACATCGCCTGAACTGTTATCTGCAATTTCCGAAATTAAAATTGAGAGAAAAACTTGGGATGGTTATGATCTTGTATTGTATCCGGTTCACAGCTCGATAAAAGTAAGAGTAGAAAATAATTTAACGGAGGATATGTTAAGGTATACGCTTCTTATGCTTAACGTTTTCGAAAACGATATTAACAAGCCGCAGGAAATCGATTTTAGATCCGGAATGGGTTCATATAAAATAAAGGAGAGATCCTTATGAGTAATAATATTATAGCAGCGCTTGATATAGGTTCGACATGCGTGCGCGCGGTTATCTGCGAATGCACCGCTGAAGGCGGCATAAACATTATCGGCGTCGGAGCGCGTCCGTCCACAGGTTTAAGAAAAGGCGTTGTAGTTAATATTGAAGCGACTCTTCAGGCAGTTTCCGCCGCGATTGATGACGCGGAAATGATGAGCGGCGTAGAGGTAAGCGATTGCTGGACAGGTATCGGCGGTAATCATATTAACGGAATTAATTCGCGCGGAGTAGTGGCGGTTACAGGAAAGAAAAAAGATAAAAGTGAAAGAGAAATTACTCAAGTAGATATTGAACGCGTAATTGAAGCCGCGAAAGCCGTTGTAATACCGACAGACAGACAAATACTGGAAGTAATTCCTCAGAACTTTAAAGTTGACGACCAAAAAGGAATAAGGAATCCTTTGGACATGATCGGAGTGCGTCTAGAATCGGAAGTGCATATAATAACCTGCACCGTAACAAGCATGCAAAATCTTGTTAAATGCGTTAATCGAGCAGGATTCCGCGTGAGCGAACTTATTTTACAAACATTGGCGGCAGGCCGCGCTGTTCTTACGCAGGAAGAAATGGATCTCGGTGTTGTGTTACTCGACATCGGCGGAGGCACAACCGATGTGCTTGTTTATGTCGACGGCACTCCGTATTCAACATATACAGTTCCGGCGGGAGGCTCTCAAGTAACAAGCGACATCTCCATTATAAAAAATATTTCCAATGATAACGCCGAAAAAATAAAAATCGACGCCGGCTGCTGCTGGGAAAAATTATTAGATGAGGATGATTATGTGATAGTGCCGGGCGTCGGCGGAAGAGCGCCTGTGCAAATTCCAAGATCGCAGATTCTTGCAATCATTAAACCGAGAATGGAAGAAATTTTTAAATTAGTAAAACAACATCTTGATACATTGAGTTTATCGCGTCCGTTAGGCGGAGGCGTGGTTCTGACCGGAGGAACAGCGCAGTTATCGGGTGTTGTGGAGTTAGCTAATTATATACTAAAACTTCCGGCGAGGATCGGAAATACAATTCCTACGCAGGAGATTGGTGGATTAGTAGAAGATTACAGAAATCCTGCGATGGCTACCGTTATCGGGCTCGCGCTGGAAGGTGAAAGACGCGCCGGTTTGGACAGAAACGAAAGCGCCGGCGAATTGCGCCAGAATGACAAGAAAAATACCGCGCTTATCAGTAAATTAAAGACGTGGTTAAAAGATGAATTTTTTTAATTCAGTGTTAAAACAAAATGTTTTAAAACATAATGTTTTAACATCGGTTAATTAAAGATAAAAATCGGGGGGGATATGAGAATGAATGTTTTAGCGGTAAGTGAAATCGCGCCGGATCCGAGTTTCAAAAATGATGATTCGGAAGTTACAAGGGCAAAATCCCAGGTAATTCAATTTAAACCGCAGGAGTCTTCCGCTGTTATTGCCGAAAACAGGCAATACCACGCGGATATAAAAGATGTTCCTGCGGTTATCAAGGTTATTTCCGCAGGAGGAGGCGGAGGCAACGCGCTTAATCGCATGATCGAAGAAAAGATGAAAGGCGTTGAATTTATTGCAGCTAACACCGATATTCAGGACCTTTACAATAAAAGCAAAGCTAAAATAAAGGTGCAGATCGGAGGCGAAGTGACAGGCGGAAGAGGCGCCGGCGGAATCCCCGATAAAGGAGAAAAAGCCGCGATAGAAGACAGTGTCGCGATTGCCGAAGCTCTGCATGGAGCGGACATGGTTTTTGTTACAGCCGGAATGGGCGGAGGAACAGGGACAGGATCAGCGCCTGTAATCGCAAGGATTGCAAGACAGCAGGGTGCGCTTACAGTTGCCGTAGTTACAACTCCTTTTGAATTTGAAGGCAGATACAAAATGAAACTCGCGGAAGCCGGGATTGCGAAGTTACGTGAAGAGGTTGATACGTTAATCGTAATTCCTAATCAGCATTTATTTAAAATAGTTGATAATAAAACAACTTTAGATAATGCGTATAAAAAAGCTGATGAAGTTCTCTGTAAAGGAGTGCTGGGTATTTCCGAGCTCATTACAAAAACAGGATTTCAAAATACCGATTTTGCCGATGTGGAAACAATCATGAAAGGCAAGGGAGACGCTCTTATGGGTATCGGTATCGGTTCCGGCGATAACCGCGCGCTTGACGCTGTAAAAAACGCGATAGATAATCCGCTTTTAGAAGATTCTAACATTAACGGAGCGACGGATGTTTTAATAAATATTGTCGGTCCCGGCGAAATGACTCTTGTTGAAGTTCAGAACATTATAAAAATGATTAAAGAAAAATGCGATCCTGATGTTAATATTATTCAAGGTATCCGCAATGATCCGGATTTTGAAGATAGCATCCAGGTAACTGTTATCGCGACAGGTTTTAAAGGCACAAGCAGCGCGCCTGCGGTACAGCCGGCTCCTGAGAAGAGATTAGAAACCGATTTCATTGATTATAATGAATATGTTCGCATGGTAGAAAGAACCAGACGGCCGGATTATCTTTCATTTTTACCTCCAAAAAATTATCAGGAAGATTTGGATGTTCCGGCTGTTATACGAAATCATAATTTCCATGATGCGGCGGAGAGTAATTAATTGGATAAAAACAGCCTATTAAAAAGATATTGCTCTCGTTTAATAGCGGTAGAACGGCTCAGTTTTCTTACTAAAGAATGTTATAAATTTGAGATAAAAAAGTTTATGGAGTTTCTTGAAACCGAAGAAACAGCGTTAAGCGAAACTGATTCAAGTTTTATAAGTTCGTATTTAAACATGAGGCGCAGCGAGAAAAATATCGATTCCCGCACCACGGCAAAAGCTATTTCAGCTTTAAGGTCTTTTTACAGATTCGCTCTTGATGAAAATCTTGTAAACGAAAACCCGGCAGCTCTTCTTGAATGTCCAAAACGCAGAAGCCGTCTGCCTGATGTAATGGATAATGAAGAAGTAGAGAAAATTCTGGATATGATCGATATATCTAGAACGTTAGGCATCAGAGACAGGGCTCTTTTTGAATTGATCTATTCCGCGGGATTGCGCGTAACAGAAGCGAACAGGTTAAACATTAATGATGTTGATATCGAGAACGGAACCGCGAAAATCCGAGGAAAAGGCGATAAAGAGCGCATTGTGCTGTTCGGAAAAAAAGCGGCGGCGCATTTGGTTCATTATCTTGGCTGTATACGCCCCGAGCTCGCAGGCAAGATTAATAAAAGCAACGCGTTATTTATCGGAAGAACAGGAAGACGTTTATCGAGAAAAGGCATATGGAAAAATTACGCGAAATGGGCGCGTCTTGCGGGAGCTTCTTCACACATTCATACGTTAAGACACAGTTTCGCGACATCTCTTTTAAGAGGCGGAGCGGATTTAAGAACTTTGCAGGAACTCTTGGGGCATGCAGACCTTTCGACAACTCAAGTTTATACTCATGTAGACAGATCTATTCTGCGCGAGAATCATAAAAAATATCTTCCAAAATTAAATCTGACATCCAAAGAGGCGCAGGATTAATGAAAAAATTTAAGGAATTTGTTGTTGCCGTTCTCCTCTTAGCCGCTGTCGGCGGATTAATTTATTTTATGTATCAAAGAGGCAGCACAAGAACAAACAGAGAACTGGCAAAACGCATGGCTGATATCAGCCCCCGCGGAAATGTTCCTGAGACAATAGACGGACTGCGCCGCGCGATCGCTTTATATGAAGATCAAATTGAGCGAAATGTAAGAGAAGGCGCGCAGACAGGAGTTTACTGGAAAATATTAGGTTTGCGACTTTCTGACAGAAATATGCATAATGACGCGCTGGAAGCTTTTGAAAGAGCGATTTATTACAATACAGAAGATCCGGTTCTTTATTATCTTACCGGAGTATCGGCGGCATCTGTCGCCAAATCAACTGTTGGATTTTCATCTAACTATCAAATAGAACGCGAAAAATTATTTACTCTTGCCGAGAATTCTTATTTGCGCGCGCTTGATCTTGATGTCACTTATACAAAACCAATGTATGCTCTGGGGGTTTTATACGCTTTTGAATTAGACGGACGCGCGCAGGATGCGATTGTTCAACTGGAACGTTACTTGCAAATTCTTCCGAATGAAATTCCTGCGATGTTTGTTCTTGCAAGAGCGAATGTAATGACAGAAAATTACAACCGCGCGATTGATATATACGACAGAATAATCGAACGAACAAAGGATAGAAAATTTAATACTATCAGAGAAGAAGCGCAGATAAACAGAGACGCTGTGCAGGGGTTTATTTATGAACGATAAAAGATTACAGGATTTAACAATTTCTCTTTTACCAAGTCTTCATGTGACTGAGAAATTAAAATTAATGGAAGAAATAAAAACAGAAGATGAACTTTTATTACAATCAAAAAACGATATAGAAAAAATAATTAACCGCTCTTTAAAGAATTTTTGGGATATGAGCGAAGCTCGCGACAGAGCTGGCAGTATTGACACAATTTGCGCGATGAGATCAATTAAGTGGGTATCTTATTTTGATCCGGATTATCCGCCTCTTTTAAGAGAAGCTTATGATCCGCCGCCGGTGATTTATTACAGAGGTGAGCTCCCCAATCCGGAAAAATCATTAATCGGAATTGTCGGAACAAGAAAACCAAGCCGCGAAGCAGCGGAGCAGGTTTATAAAATCGCAGGCAACTTAGGACGCGCGGGTATCTCTGTTGTTTCAGGTCTGGCTTTAGGAATTGACGCAATGGCTCACCGCGGGAATTTAATCGGGAACGCGCCGGGATATGCTGTTCTCGGCTGCGGCATTGACGAGATTTATCCTTCATCAAACAAACCTCTTGCTAAACGCATATTGGATTCCGGCGGCGCTATAATTTCTGAGTACCCGCCGGGAACCGCTCCGGCAAGATGGACATTTCCCGCGAGGAATAGAATAATTGCCGCTCTTTCAAGGAGCGTATTGATCGCTGAAGCGCCGGAAAAATCAGGCGCATTGATCACAGCGGCATTCGCTCTGGATCAGGGGAAAGATCTCTGGGTAGCGTCTTGCGGCGTGCAGGAAGACAGCGCCGAAGAAAAAATATTTTTTGATAAACGAGGGACAACCAAATTAGCGTATGACGGAGCTGAAATAATTTATTCGGCAAGTGATATACTTGAAAGATGGAATTTAAATGACACGCAGGCGGAAAAAACGCATACTGTTATTAATTCCGGCAGAGAAGAATTAGTTTCCTCTGTCGCGGAATTGTTAAAAATCGATATCTAAAGGACATTGTATGGCAAAAGAAAAAACTGTAAAAAAAGCAGACTCAAAAAAGAAACAGGAAAAAAAGGAAAAACAAATTCTGGTTATTGTTGAGTCGCCCGGAAAAGTTAAAACAATAGAAAAATACTTGGGTCCCAGTTACAATGTTAAAGCGTCGATGGGGCATTTGATCGATCTTCCAAAATCTAGAACCGCGATTGATGTAGATCACAATTTTGAACCTGAGTATATCACTATACGCGGAAGAGCGAAAGTTTTAAAAGAACTTCAGACAGACGCGAAAAAATCCGGTAAAGTGCTGCTTGCCTGCGATAATGACCGCGAAGGAGAAGCGATTGCATGGCATCTTCGCAACGCTATTGTCGCTAAAACAGAAACAGTTCCCATCGAAAGAATTTCATTTAACGAAATAACTCCTCAGGCTGTTAATGACGCTGTGTTAAATCCGAGGACGATCGACGAAGCGAAAGTTTCCGCGCAAAAAGCGCGCAGAGTTTTAGACAGACTTGTAGGATACTCGCTTTCTCCTCTCCTTTGGAAAAAAGTTAAGAACGGACTTTCCGCAGGCAGAGTTCAATCTGTCGCTCTTCGTTTAATCTGCGAACGCGAAAAAGAAGTAGACAGTTTTATCCCCGATGAATACTGGACTCTCGAAGCTGATATTAAAAGCGGTAAATCAACATATACCGCTTCTCTTGTGTTATGGAATAATAACAAACCGGAATTAAAAAACGAGGCGGAAGTAAACGCGATTATCGAAAAAATAAAAAACAGCGATTGCGTTGTTTCTGATGTGCGCGAAACTGATAAAACAATCCGCCCAAAACCGCCTTTCACAACTTCTCAAATGCAGCAGACTGCCGCTAACCGGTTAGGTTTCACCTCACGTAAAACTATGCAGGTTGCGCAGCAGCTTTACGAAGGCGTTCAGATTGGAGCGTCCCGCGTCGGTCTAATTACTTATATGAGAACAGACAGTGTGCGTATTTCCAATACAGCGCTTGAAGATGTAAGAGGATGGCTTTCAAAAAATTATCCTAATGAGCTGCCTGAAAAAGCCGTTGAATACACTGTCGGAAAAAACGCGCAGGACGCGCATGAAGCAATAAGACCTACATATACAGAATATACTCCGGACTCGATTAAAGAATCTCTTTCTAAAGATCAGCTTCGTCTTTATACGATTATCTGGGAGCGTTTTGTTTCAAGTCAGATGAATAATGCAAAGAGCAGAACGATAAGCATTGATATAAAAGTTATAGCCGGCAAAGAAGAAGGAATATTCCGCATCAGCGGCACAAAACTTTTAGATAAAGGTTTTTATAAAGTAATTAAACTTCTTTCATCAAAAGAAGAAAGCGGCGGCTCGTGTCCGGCGTTAAAGACAGGACAAAGCGTAAAAGCTGAAAAATTTAAAAGCGAGCAGCATTTTACTCAGGGACCTGCCCGTTACTCCGACGCGTCGATTGTCCGCACTCTGGAAGAAAAAGGCATAGGACGCCCTTCGACATACGCGTCGATTATCTCGGTTCTTCTGGATCGATACTACGTTACGCGATCAAAAAAGCAGCTTGTACCGACAGTGCTCGGAAAATTAATAATTGAAGTGTTAGTTGAACATTTCCCGCTTTACGTTGACGCTGACTTTACGGCGTCAATGGAAACAAAACTTGACGAAGTAGAAGAAAACAAAGTCAGCTGGCCTGATATGATTAGAGAGTTTTGGGATCCGTTTAAATCTACTGTAGATGAAGTAAGCAAGACAGTCGAGTCATATAAAGGAACGTTAGATGAAGAAACTGATTTAATCTGCGAAAAATGCGGAAAAAAATTCTTAAAAAAACTCGGGCGTTTTGGTTATTTTCTTGCCTGTTCCGGATTTCCAGAATGCAGAAATACAAAATCGATTCCGCTTGCAAAATGTCCGAAGTGTCAGGGAGATATTGTCGCAAGGAAAACTAAAGGCAGGGGAAAAGAATTTTACGGCTGTACAAATTACCCCGATTGTGATTTTATCAGTCACTTTAAACCTATAAAACAGAACTGCCCCAAATGCGGATTTTTCATGGTTGAAAAATACGACAAGAAAAACGGCTCGCACAAGGTGTGTATAAATCCCGAATGTGATTATCTGCACGCTGTTGATAATGAGTAACGGATAATGAGCGGTAAGGAGTGAGTAGTGAATAAGATAATTAATGAATACTTAAACTATTTAGAAGCTGTTAAGGGTTGTTCGGATAGAACAATCGAGGCTTACAGAAATGATCTTACCCGTTATGCCGTTTATTGCGAAAATCACGGATTCGAAGTTGTAACCGCTCAAGCGTACGAAGTGCAGCAGTTTATCGCCGATTTAAGCGCGGAAAATATGTCAGCCGCGAGCGTTAACCGCCATCTTTCATCGATACGCGGTTTTTACCGCTGGATGAACCGTTTCAAAAGAAGAATGGATAATCCGTGTTATGCGCTAAAAAATATCAGAGCTCCCGTAAAAATGCCCGCTGTGTTATGGGAAAATGAAATGGCGGATTTCGCTTCTCTTCCCGAGAAATCCGGGATACTGTGGCCTGAAAGAGATAAAGCGCTTATTATGGTAATGTATTGCGCCGGCTTGCGCATAAGCGAAATTGTTTCGCTTAACATGTCTGATATTTCCGAATCATTTGACGAAGCGAAAATCACCGGTAAAGGCGGCAAGCAGCGTTATGTATTTTTTTCCGCTCAGGCTAAAGAAGCAATAGAAGATTATCTTCCGCAAAGAGAAGCCAGATTAAGAATCGCGGGAAAACCAGATAAAAAATCGGCGCTATTTATAAACAGGAAAGGCAATCCAATATCTGTTCCGGGAGTGCGCTGGATTATTTCACGTTACGCAGAGCAGTCGGGGATAGGAAAAAATATTCATCCTCATGCGCTGCGTCATAGTTTCGCCACTCATCTTGTTAACTCAGGATGTGATGTTCGCATTGTGCAGGAAATGCTCGGACACTCTAGCATTTCAACAACGCAGCGTTACACGCACATCAATATTGAAAAGATGAAGAAGACATACAATACGGCGCATCCGCATGCTTAATGCGGAATGTTTAATGAAAAGTGAGGAAAAAGAAAATGAATGATAATGAGAAGATTAGGTCAACTACTGTTATTGCGGTTCGCAAGGACGGTAAGGTGGCGATGGCAGGCGACGGACAAGTTACGATGGGAAATACTGTCATGAAAAATAACGCGCGAAAAGTGCGCCGCCTCATGGACGGGAAAGTTCTTTGCGGTTTCGCCGGAGCTACCGCGGACGCTTTTACGCTCTTTGACAGATTTGAAGTTAAGCTAAAGGAATATTCCGGCGATTTAGCAAGAGCCGCTGTTGAGCTGGCAAAAGACTGGAGAATGGATCGCACACTGCGGCGTCTTGAAGCGCTCTTGTTAGTCGCCGATATTTCAAAGACTCTGCTTATCTCTGGCACAGGCGATGTGATTGAACCTGCGGAAAACGCGCTTGCTATCGGCTCGGGAGGAAATTACGCTTACGCGGCGGCTCTCGCGTATCTTGAAGGAAGCTCTTTTTCCGCAGCCCAGATTGCGGAAAAAAGTTTAAGAGTTGCGGGTAACATTTGCATTTATACAAATATGCAAATAACATTAGAGGAACTAGGTATTTAATATGAACGAAAAAAAACAATTAATCGAGAAAAAATTCGAGCTAACTCCCAGAGAAATTGTTGCCGAACTTGACAAATATATTGTCGGTCAGAAAAATGCGAAGAGGTCTGTCGCTGTCGCTCTTCGCAACCGGGTAAGAAGATTAAAACTTGATCCGGAGATACGCGAAGATATTGCGCCGAAAAATATTTTAATGATTGGACCGACAGGCGTAGGTAAAACAGAGATAGCGCGCCGTCTTGCGAAACTCGCGGGCTCTCCGTTTATAAAAGTAGAAGCGACAAAGTACACCGAAGTCGGTTATGTCGGGCGCGATGTTGAATCAATGGTGCGCGATTTAATGGCGGCGGGTTTTCAAATGGTAAAACAGGAGATGCAGGAAGCTGTTATTCAAGAAGCTGAAAAACGCGCCGAAGAAGCGTTACTTGATCTTCTGCTGCCGACTAATCCGAAAAAACCAAAACCTTCAAAATCAAAACAAGGACCCGTAATGGGACCAATGGGAACTTTTTCGATTAATCCTGAAAATTCAAATTCCAGAATTATCGCGACAACTTTACAGTTCGGCATCCCGAAAAAACCTAATGAAGACAATATCGAAGAAGCCGTAGCTGAAGAAATTCCGGAAGAATTGCAGAGCGAACCTGCAGAGACCGATGAAAAATTTAAAGCGACTAGAGAAAAATTACGCGTAATGCTCCGCGAAGGAAAACTCGATGAAAGAACAGTTGAGCTTAACGTCGCGCAGAACCCGCAGTTTCCCGCATTTGAAATGATGAGCGGCAATATGGAAGATTTGGAAGCAAGTCTTTCAGGAATCGCTGGAATGTTAACAGGCGGACAAAAGAAAAAAGTTGTAACTGTTCCGCGCGCCAAGGAAATCTTAAAAGCCGAAGAAGCTGAAAAACTTGTTGACCGCGACAGAGTAAGCGACGAAGCTCGTCAGCGCGTGGAAGAGACAGGCATCATCTTTATAGATGAGATTGATAAAATCGCTGTGAAAGGCGACAGAGGAGGCGGTCCCGATGTCAGCCGCGAAGGCGTTCAGCGCGACATTCTTCCGATTGTCGAAGGCGCGACCGTTAATACAAAGTGGGGACCTGTAAACACTGACCACATACTTTTTATCGCGGCGGGCGCTTTCAATGTCAGTAAGCCTTCGGATTTAATCCCCGAGCTGCAGGGTCGTTTCCCTCTTCGTGTGGAGCTTGACTCGCTTGGCAAGGATGATTTTTTGCGTATCCTAACCGAGCCGAAAAACGCACTTATCAAACAGTACACCGAGCTTCTTGGAACAGAACAAATCAAGCTGATATTCGCGCCTGAAGCCGTCGAGCGTCTTGCCGCTCTTGCCGCCGAGGTCAATACAAAGCTGGAAAATATCGGAGCGCGCCGCCTCCACACAATTATGGAGACTCTCCTTGAGGAGCTTTCCTTCGAAGCTTCTGACATAGCGCCAAAGGATATCGATATTTCCGTTAATTATGTCAACGATAAACTCGCTGATATTGTTAAGGATCAAGATTTGGGTAGGTACATATTGTAAAGGCAGCAGCAGCTACTGCAGCAGCTACTGCATTTAGTTTTGGTTTTTAAAAACCGATGTTTATAGTAGGGGGAATTTTATAGTGAATACTTTTGCAAGAACGATTGATTTGTTGCACCGTGCGATGGACACAGGTACTGTCCGCCGTCAGGTGATCGCGAATAATTTAGCTAACGCCGATGTGCCGAATTTTAAGCGCACTACAGTCAATTTTGAAAGCGAACTTAAACGCGCTCTTGAAACAGAAGGTAAAAGACCGGCGCTTGAAATGACTCAGACTCACGAAAAACATTTTCCCAATTTTAAAGAAAGAGATTACCGCGACGTTCAGATTCGCCGTGTTTTAGATTATGTGAGCGCATATAACAATAACGGAAACAATGTTGACCCGGAACAGGAATTCATGCTTGCTACTCAAAACCAAATGAGCTACACGCTTTATACGCAGGCAGCGGCTTTTGAGTTCAGTCAGATAAATCAAGTTTTAAGAGGATAATTAAATGGGTATTTTTAGTTCTATTAATATTGCGTCTACAGGATTGAGCGCGAATAGATTGAGGCTCGATGTTATTGCGGATAACATGGCGAACGTTAATACGACACGCACAACCGAAGGCGGTCCGTTTAAACGCAGCCGCGTCATCATGCGTCCGATGGTCGAAAGCCCGTACTGGAGATCGCCGTTTCTTCCTGACTCGATGGATAACGGACTTGGAAAGGGAGTGCGCGTCGCTGAGGTTCAAAAAGACAGAACGACAGAGCCGCGTTACGTGTATGATCCGACTCATCCGGACGCTTTTATTTCCGGTCCGAGAGAAGGTTATGTCGAGATGCCTAATGTTGATGTAGTAACTGAAATGGTTGATATGATTTCAGCGTCACGTTCTTATGAAGCGAACGCCGCGATCATCGAAGGATCAAAAACAATGTTTCAAAGAGCGTTAGATATCGGCGCCAGATAATATGGGAGGGGATTATGAAGATATTTAATAATGAGGCTTATGTAGCGGCTGCCGCGGCGAAGGATTATTCGACAAAGATGAATCTTACGCATCCTAAACACATGCTGCCGCCTGACAGCCCTTATTCGGGAAGCGGAAATAATATTCTGCTGTTACGCGACACTGTCGGCGCTAACGGCATTACAAGAGCGGGTTCTTTCGAGGACGCGATGCTGCGCGCGATGGATAAAGTTTCCGGCACGCAGTTAAACGCAAGCGATTTGCAAAAAGAAGCGATAATCAATCCCGGTTCTGTTGATATTCACGATATAACGATCGCTCAGGCTGAAGCAAGCATGGCTTTAGGTGTTACGCGAAATATTTTGAGCAGGCTTGTTCAAGGCTGGAGAGATTTAATTAATACAAGATAAATTTTATAGGGAGAAAATATTTTAGGGGGGGAGAATATGAATGAGTTCTTCAAGAAGCTGATGTCAAGAGCTTCGACTTTATGGGCTGGATGGTCAAGAAACCAGAAAATCATAATCGCTTTAATCGGATTAGTTGTAATAGGCGTTGTCATTACAATGTTCCGCGTTTCGGCGTCGCCTGTGCTGGTTTCTGTTATTGACGCTCCGATTACAGATGAAATTGTGCGTAACAACATTGTCACGCGTCTTAATCAGGAAGATGTTAAAGTATCTGTAACGCCGACAGGGCTTGTGCAGGTAGAAGATAAAGTTACCGCGCGCCGGATGAGAATGATCCTTATCAATGAAGGATTAATTCCCACAGGCATCGATCCTTGGGCGATTTTTGACAAGGAACGCTGGACAATAACCGATTTCGAGCGCAATGTTAATTTCCGCAGAGCGCAGGAAAAATTGATTACAGATCACCTTAAAGCGATTGATGACGTTGATAATGCAACGCTGCGGGTCGCATGGCCCACAGACAGACTTTTCCGCTCGGAACAAAATCCGATCAGAGTCAGCGTAAGCATTACTCCCAAACACGGAAGTTTAATTACGCAGTCTCCTCAAAATAGAAAACAAATGGAAGGAATTCAAACTCTCATTCAATACGCAATCGAAGGGCTCACCCCGGAGAATATCGTCATTACAGATAACAGAGGAAACAGATTAAATGATTTTGAAGGTCTTGCCGCGGCGGACAGGCTTGCGTTAATTCAGCAGGAAGGAAAAATTATCAGAAACCTTGAAACGCATTACCGCGAAGCGATTTTAAATTCGCTTCAGGTGATTTTTTCCGAGAGCAGAGTAAGAGATCTCAATATAAAAATTGATATGGACATGTCGCAGAAAAGCATCGAGACAAAAGAAAATTTTCCGTTTGTTTTAAAACCAAGAACTCCCGGTCTTCCGTATGACGATTCACAAATTGAAGCCTCCGTTCTTGTCGCGGAATCGATTTCCGAGACAACATTCAGAGGAACAGGTTTTAACCCCGAGGGACCTCCGGGAACCGAAGGACATGTCGCTCCGGCTTTCAGGGATATGAGCAACCTGTACGGCGAGATGACGCAAAAAACTTTAACGCACAATCAGGAAATCAATCAGCATAAAATACAAGAAGAGCGAAGCCCTTCAATTGATCGCGTAACAGTTTCCGTAAATATCGACGGCAGCTGGAAATGGAAATATGACTCTAAAGGAAAACCTGTTATTCTTCCGGACGGAACAATCGAGAGAGAATATACTCCTATTACTCCCGATGTGCTTCGCTACGCTGATGATTTAGTGCGCGACGCTATCGGTTACAATTCCGCAAGAGGCGACTCTGTTACTGTTCGTAACATTCCGTTTGATCGAACGGCGGAATTTAAAGCCGAAGATGACGCGTATTTCAAAAAGCAGCAATTACAAACTACTATAATAGTTTTTATTGTAGGTTTGACTTTAATACTATTTGCTTTTATGCTGTTTAGAGTAATCTCCCGCGAGATGGAAAGAAGAAAAAGACTTGCGGAAGAAGAACGCGCGCGGCGCGAACAGATGCTGCGTGAAAGCGCGATGGCAGAGGCGGAACAGGAAGGAATGGACGTCTCCATTTCTCTGGAAGAACGCACAAGGATGGAGTTGATGGAGACAGCCATCAATTTAGCGAAAGAGCATCCGGAAGATGCCGCTCAGCTTATCAGAACTTGGCTGTTAGAGGAGTAGTCATGAAACATTACTTCATATTCGATTTAACTATTCAGCCTGCGGCTGAAATTTATAGAGGTTAAGCAAATGTCAAAAGCAGGATTACAACCGGGAGCCGCGGCTGGCGGCTCCAAGAAAAAAGGCGTCAAAGAATATACAGGCCGTCAGAAAGCGGCGATATTTCTCGTAACAATCGGTTCGGAAATTTCTTCGGAGATTTTTAAATATCTGCGTGAAGACGAAATTGAAACTCTCACATTTGAAATCGCCCGTCTTGAAACAATTGACGCGGAGCAAAAAGACGCGATACTTCAGGAGTTCCAGGAACTCATGCAGGCGAGTCAGTTTATTTCCACGGGTGGTATCGATTATGCAAGAGAGCTTTTGGAAAAATCTTTGGGAAGCCAAAAAGCAATCGATATAATCAATCGGTTAACATCGAGTCTTCAGGTTCGTCCTTTCGACTTTATCCGCAGAACAGACCCTGCGCATCTTCTCAACTTTATTCAGCAGGAACATCCGCAGACGATCGCGCTTATTCTCGCTTATTTGGAGCCGAATAAAGCGTCGATCATTTTGCAGAATCTTCCTCACGAAGTGCAAAGCGATGTAGCGCGGCGTATTGCGACAATGGACAGAACTTCTCCTGAAGTTTTACGCGAAGTTGAACGCGTTCTGGAAAAGAAATTATCATCGCTCTCCAGCGAAGACTACACAGCGGCAGGCGGCGTTGAAAGCATCGTAGAAATCCTGAACCTTGTTGACCGCGCATCTGAAAAACAAATCATCGAAGCTCTCGAAGACGAAGACCCGGAGCTCGCGGAAGAGATCAAAAAGAGAATGTTCGTATTCGAAGATATCGTTATGCTCGACGACAGAGCGATCCAAAAAGTTATGCGCGAAGTCGATTCTCAGGAATTGGCAAAAGCGCTTAAGTCGGTCGACTCTGAAGTTCAAGATAAGATTTTCAAGAACATGTCAAAACGCGCGGCGAGCATGCTCAAGGAAGACATGGAATACATGGGACCTGTCCGCTTAAAAGACGTCGAAGAAGCGCAGCAAAAAATCGTATCGATTATCCGTCACTTAGAGGATACCGGCGAGATTGTTGTCGCGCGCGCAGGCGAAGACGAGTTAGTAGTTTAAGGAGAGTATATGCTAAAGGCTGTATTTAGACCGAGTGAACTTGTAACTGTTGAAGAAAAATATTCTATCGATTCTCCTACTTCATACGCGGAACTTGCGCATTACGCGCCGATTGAAGAGATCGAAGAAGAGGCAGGCGGCATCGAAGAGTACACAGGTCCTACAGCCGATGACTTGCGGCGAGAAGCCGCAATGTTCAAAGCTCAGTGGGAAGAAGAGAAAGAGCAGATGTTAGCCGCTCAAAGAGCGGAAGCGGAAGACATAATCGCGAACGCGCAAAAAGCGGCTTTTAACGAAGTTAAAAGAAAAACTGATGAAGCGCAGGTTATAAAACAGGATGCCGAAGATGAAGCGCAGCGTATTATCTCGGACGCAAAATCAAAAGCGTTCGAGATTGAAAATGAAATCAGGCAGTCTTTGGAAACTGAACGCAAAGAAGCGAAGGATCAAGGCAGAGAAGAAGGAAAAGCCGACGGTTACGCTGACGGAAAATCGGAAGTAGATAGATTAATCGAAAGAACTCAGGTGGTTTTGCAAAGAGCGCAGGAAAAGAGAGGCGATATTTTAAGCGAGACCGAAAAAGAAATAGTAGATCTTGTTCTATTAATTTCGCGCAAAGTTATAAAAGTAATTTCCGAGAATCAGCGTAATGTAATAATCGCTAATGTAACCGAAGCGCTTCGAAAAGTAAAATCAAAAGGAAATGTTTTAATCAGAGTTAATCTTTCCGATCTGGAGCTCGCCACAGAGCATAAACAGGATTTCATCAATATGATGGAAGGCGTGAAAGATATTAATATCGTTGAGGACAGCTCTGTTGATAAAGGCGGCTGTATTATCGAGACCGATTTCGGCGAAATTGACGCGCGAATCGCAAGTCAGTTAATGGAATTAGAAAATAAAATATTAGAAATTTCTCCTATACAATCGCGCATAAAAGGGAATCTGCCGCCGCCTGTTGTAAGAACAGCGAATTTAAACGCTGAGTTAGCGGCTTCATCTGATTTGATGAGGCGTTCAAAAGACGCGGAAGATGAGCCGCCGATAAGGTTCCCTGCAGAAACGCCTGCGAAATTTCCTGCAGACGCCGAGTCCGCAATTGAATCATCATTAAAATCTTTTCAAGATGATGATGAATTATCCGCCGGCGCAAACGCCGCGCTTACAGCTTCCGCAGCAATGGCGGCTCTTGCCACAATCGCGACAAAAGGTAAAAGAGAAGCGGATAGAAAAATCGCTGAAAAACTCGAAGGCTTAGGAAAAAGAAAATCTGATTAATCGGCGCGGGAAGTTTTGCCGTAAGTTGCGTTTAACGTTAACTTTCGTTTAACAGCGCGGGTTTTCATGGAGAGGGAGGGCTTCATGCAGACACTTGAATTAGAACCGTCAATTTTTGAAAAATATCTTTCATCCGCGTCCCGCACCGATCCGATTAAATATACGGGAAAAGTTATAAAAGTACAAGGATTATTAATAGAAAGCAGAGGACCTCAGGCTATAATCGGCGAGGTATGCAGAATTGTTTCTCCGAAAGGAAGAGGAAATATCAGAGCGGAAGTTGTCGGATTACGAAACGAAATTGTACAGATGATGGCTTATGATGAAACCGACGGAATAGAAGTTGGCGACAGAGTAATCGGACTTGGAAACCGTTTGGAAGTTCCGGTCTCTAATAAATTATTAGGACGCGTTTTAGACGCGCTGGGAAACCCGATCGATGATAAGGGCGATATAACATCATCGTGTATGTATCCCGCTCTGGCTAGCCCTCCCGATCCGCTTAAAAGAAAACGAGTAACAGAGCGCATAACAACCGGCGTTCGCGCTATTGACGGACTTCTCGCAGTCGGAAAAGGACAGCGTTTAGGAATTTTTTCAGGTTCAGGAGTCGGAAAATCAACTTTACTTGGAATGATTGCGCGTAACACAACTGCTGACGTTAATGTTGTCGCTCTTATCGGCGAACGCGGACGCGAAGTAAATGACTTTATCGAAAACGATTTAGGTCAAGAAGGACTGGAGCGAAGCGTATTAATTGTTACTCCCTCTAATTCACCGCCATTGGCGCGTCTTCGCGGAGCGTATGTTGCTACCGCTGTCGCTGAGTATTTTCGGGATCAAGGCAATGACGTTATGCTCCTTTTTGATTCTGTTACGCGCTTTGCCCGCGCGATGAGAGAGATAGGGTTAGCGTCCGGCGAGCCGCCTGCGCAAAGAGGTTATCCGCCGAGTATGTTCGACGCAATGCCTAAACTTTTAGAACGTTCCGGCACTTCCGATAAAGGAAGCATAACGGGTTTTTATACAGTTTTGGTTGACGGCGATGATATGGATGAACCTGTTGCCGATACAGTGCGCGGAATACTTGACGGACACATCGTTCTTTCGCGTGATTTAGCGCAATCTTATCACTATCCGGCGATTGACGTTTTGCAGAGTATTTCGCGTCTTGCGCCTGCGGTTTCAGGCGCGTACAGCAGGAAAGCCGCGGGTGTTGTGCGAAAGAATATGGCTGCTTATAATAAAGCCGAAGATTTAATAAACGTAGGCGCTTATCATCACGGATCGAATCCCGAAGTAGATGAAGCGATAACAAAACACGCGGCGATAGAAAATTTTTTAATACAGGATGTTGATGAACCTACATCGCTTGAAGATACATTGGAAAGATTGTCTTTAATAACAGGAGTAAATATTCCTTCCGAAGAAATGACAGACACGAACCTGAAATTCGCCGGGAAATCCGTTTTAAAAGACGAACCGGAGAAAAAATCGTTAAGCGCAAGCAGCGATAATAATTCAACAATGGCGCTTAACAGCGTGGCTTCGCTTTTTTCATCGTTTCCCGGAATGAATCTTTTGGAACCGCCGGAAAATAATTCGCAATGAAACGATTTAAATTCAACATGGAAAAAATTCTCCAATTAAGAAAATTTAAAGAAGAGGAATGTAAACTCGCTTTAGGGCAGGCGATAAGCGCGTTAAACAAAATTGAAAACGATATAAAAATGACGGCGGTAAAACATCATGAGGCTTCTTTAGAAAGATTTAAAAATCCGCTTGAAACTTCATCTTGGGAGATTTATATTCTCCGCCTTGAGCAGGAAACGGAAAAACTTTCACAAAAAGCGGCACAGGCGGAAATTATCGTCGAAGATAAACGCGCGCTCTATCTTGAAGCGCGTAAAGACCTTGAAGCGATGGAAAAATTAAAAGAAAAGCAGCAGAAAGAATACCGCAAGGAATATTTAATCAGCGAAATGAATCAGGTTGATGAGATTACATCTTCGCGATTGGGTATTCTCGCAAATAATTGAAATATTTTTTATACTTTAAAACACCCGAATCTTTTAAATAAATACATGTTTAAAAAATATTTAACACTGTTCAGTAAATTATTATTCTGTTATAATATGATTATGAAAATAAAACAAATTCGGATAATTCCGCAGCCTTTATTGATTTTTTTTATATCTTTCTTTCTTTTTACAATTAATTACTCAGAAGCAAACGCAAGAGCTATTAAAGAAAACGCTCCTGTTCCTCTTTCTAAAGACGCGATAACAGGAGTTCTTCCGAACGGGCTTCGTTATTTTATACTTGAAAACTCGCTTCCTGAAAACCGCGCGCACCTTGCGTTAGTTGTTAATGCAGGATCAGTTCTTGAAAGAGACGACGAGAGAGGCTTCGCGCACTTTGTAGAACATCTTGCGTTTAACGATACCGCGCGTTTTCCAAAACTTTCGCTTATCGAGTATCTTCGCTCGCAGGGAATGCGTTTTGGAGCGGACGCTAACGCGTACACATCTTATGATGAAACTGTCTATCATTTTGATATTCCTGTTGAAATAAAAGACGGAGTAAAACGAATCCCCGAGAAGGCTCTTGCGATTTTAGATGACTGGACACATGCGGTTAGTTTTTTACCCGAAGATGTTGAAAGTGAAAGCCGCGTTGTGCTTGAAGAAATGCGCTCGCGGTTAGGCGCAATGGATAGAGCTAGAAAAATTATTTTTCCTGTTTTATTTGAAGGAAGCGCATACGCAAATAGAGAAGTGATCGGGCTTGCGGAAATTATTGAGAATGCGACATCGGAAAAATTAAAAGCGTTTTATGACAGATGGTATACAAGCGATAACATGGCTCTTGTTTTTGTCGGCGATTTTAACGCGAAACTTCTGGAAGCAGACCTTTCCCGTCATTTTAATCTGCCTGCCGCGAAGCAAAAAACGATTCGTCCCCGTCATGAACTGCCGCCTCCTAAATATGGAAATTTTCAAATCGAAATTATTACAGACCCGGAATTAACATCATCAAGTTTTAATATTTATTACAAAATGAGACAAAGCGCCGGGAGAGGTTCAATCGCTTATTACCGCGATTCTATAATTCATTATCTTATCGATATAATGCTTTCACTTCGTTTCTCGGAAGACGAGCTTGATCCCGAATCGTCGTCTAACGGCTCATGGGGCGGTATCTGGCGCTGGTCAGAAAACTCGCGCTTTTATTCGATTGGAACACAGGCAAAGACAGGAAAAATTGAGCAGGCTCTGGAAGAATTGTTAATAAAAACCCAATCAATGCGCCGCTTTGGATTTACGCAAAGCGAACTTGATCTTGCGAAGCTTCATTTAATTTCATATATGGAAAATCGAAAATCAGAGAAAGGAAGAACAGAGTCTCGTACTTTTATCCGCGGATTTTCAAATCATATTCTATTTAACGAAGATATGCCTGATATCGAATGGGAAGTTGATTATATAAATTCAATAATGCCGGAAATCGGATTAAACGAAATTGCTTTAACCTGCGAAAATTACTTCGCGTATAACGATATAAAAGTATTTCTGTTAGCTCCGGAGGCTGAAATAAATAATATTCCGTCAAAAGACCGGATTAAAGAGATTTTCATTGAAGCGCAAAACGCGCAAATATCAGCAAGAGAAGATAAAATAATTTCAGGTGAATTACTGGATTATACTCCGTATCCGGGTAAGATTGATTCACAGGAAATTGATAAAGAAACAGACGCGGTAATTATAAATATTTCAAATGGCGCAAAAATAATTTTAAAAGAAACTAATAACAGAAATAATGAGATTGTTTTATACGCGATAGCAAAAGGAGGAACCTCTAACGCTGATGCGGACGCAATAATTTCAGTTAGTTTATTATCGGAAATGATAGAAATTTCCGGGCTTGGAAAATATTCTCGTACGGAATTAATTAATAAATTAACGGGAAAACAAACATCGTTTTCATTTTGGAATTCGGATTATTTCCGCGGTTTTCAAGGTTCTTCGGCTGTTTTCGATATAAGAACGTTATTTGAAATGCTTCATTTGTTTTTTACACAGCCGCGTCTTGACCAAAGAGCGATCGCCGCGATGATCGATCAGCAAAAATCATATCTTTCTCATGTAAACGATGATCCGCAAAGATGGTTTTCGCGCGAAATAACAAGAGTGATTAATTCAAATCATCCTTTAATGATGCCGCTTGAACTTGAAGATTTAGAAAAAGTATCGATACAGCAGGCAAGTGATTTTTTAAACAGATGCCTTAACATTGCAGATTATACATTTGTATTTACAGGTAATGTTGATATCGATACGCTTCGTGAATTATCTGCTGTATATATCGCTTCTATCGCGGGAAATACATCGATGAATTCATGGACAGATTTAAAAATAGCCCGTCCAGCAGAAGGAAGAAAAATCTATAATAAAGGAATCGATCAAAGATCTACAGTTTATCTTGGATGGTTTTCAAAAGCCTCTGATGAATTTAACGAAAAAAGAAATCAAACAGCCGCTGTTTTATCTGAATACCTTGATATAATTCTTACGGATGAAATCCGCGAAAAATTAGGAGGAGTTTATTCAATCTCGGCAGGCGCATCGATTTCTGTAATTCCCAACGGAGAAGGAAGACTAAGCGTTTATTTTGTTTGTAATCCGGAACGCGCTATAGAATTAATCGAAGCAGTAAAAGAATGTATTAATAAATTTGCAGCTAACGGTCTAAACCCCAATACTTTTAATAAATCTAAAGCGGCGCTTTTAATGTCGCACGAAAATCAAATTCAAAGAAATCTTCATCTTGCGCAAAGTTACGCTAATTCTTCGGCGCTATATAATACGCCTCTTAACAGATTAAATAAAAGACCGGAAATTATAAGATCGGTAACAGAAGAAGAAGTGCAAAATCTTTGTAAGGAATTGCTGACTAACAAAGCGGTAGAGTTGATATTATTTCCTGAATAAAGTAAAATCTTTTAAATGACTGATTTTGTTCATCTCCATGTACATTCCGACTATTCGCTAGCGGACGCGGCTGTTTCTGTTTCTTCGCTTGTAAATCGCGCGAAAGAATTGGGGATGACTCATCTTGCTCTGACAGATCACGGAAATATGTTCGGAGCGATGGAGTTTGCGGATAGCTGCAAGAAAATTAAAAACGAAGTAATGCCGATAATCGGCTGCGAAGTATATGTATCACCCGGTTCCCGCTTTGATAAAAAAGGCGCCGAGCATGAAAATAAATATTTCCATATGGTTCTTCTTGCGCAAACTGCCAAAGGTTATTCAAATCTTGTAAAAATTTGTTCTATCGCTTACACGGAAGGTTTTTATTACCGTCCGAGGATAGACGATGAAACCTTAGAAAAATATCATGAAGGAATAATCGCGCTTTCCGCCTGCGCTTCGGGAGAAATTCCGCGTTTAATTCAAGCCGGAAAAATTGATGAAGCGCAAAACAGAGCGCTTTATTATCGTGATCTTTTCGGAAACGATAAAAGCGGAGAGCCGTGTTTTTATCTTGAAGTGCAGGATCACGGCATTCCTTCCGGCGGATTAAGAGGCACTGTTTTATCTCAAAAAGATATTAATGACGCTGTCGCAGACCTTTCGAAGAAAACCGGTATTCCGTTAGTTGCAACAAATGACGTTCATTATTTGAATCAAGATGATTATATAGCGCATGACACTCTGCTTTGTATCGGAACCGCGAAAACCCGCGTTGAGGAAAACCGCAAGAAATATTACGGCGATCAGTTTTATTTTAAAACAGGCGATGAAATGATTTCTGTGTTAGGTGAATACAAAGACGCGGTAACAAACACTGTTAAGATCGCATCCCGCTGTGAATTTTCTGTTCCGAATATCGAAGTTAAGGATTTACCTAAGTATCTGCCCGAATTTGAAATCCCGAAAGGATTTTACAGCGCGGAAGATTATTTAAAGCACATAACAAACGAAGGGCTTCCAAAGCGTTATCCGAAAGAAAATGCCGCCGCCAATGCTGAATGGGAAATTATAAAAAAAAGAGCGGATTACGAGCTTGATATTATTACAGGCATGGGTTTTACAGGCTATTTTTTAATAGTAGCCGATTTTATAAAATATGCCAACGATAACGGAATTCCGGTAGGTCCCGGAAGAGGATCTGGAGCCGGTTCAATTGTCGCGTATTCATTGCGCATAACAGACATCGATCCTTTAAAATATAACCTGCTTTTTGAGCGTTTTTTAAACCCTGATAGAATTTCAATGCCGGATTTTGATATTGATTTTGCTAACTACGGAAGAGAAGAAGTAATTAATTATGTTACTAATAAATACGGCAAGGAAAGAGTAGGACAGATTATAACATTCGGAACGTTAGGCGCTAAACAGGTAATAAAGGACGTTGCGCGTACGCTTGGTATTTCTATTCCCGAATCAGACATGATAACAAAACTTATACCTAGAGGCGCCGATGTTACGCTGGAAAGTTCAATTAATATTGAACCTAGGTTAAAAGAATTTGAACAGGATTCCCGTTATATTGAGTTATTTCAGCTTGCGCGTAAACTTGAAGGTCTTAACCGCCATTCATCGATTCACGCCGCCGGCGTTGTCATAGGAAAACTGCCGTTAAGCGAGCTGGTCCCTCTTTTTCAGGAACGCGATGATCCAAAAACAGGAAAACCCGGAGCTATAGCGACTCAGTTCAGTATGAATTATCTTGAGCCTTGCGGTCTTGTTAAAATGGATTTTCTGGGGCTTAAAACGTTAGATGTAATTAAACACGCTGAAGAATTAATCCGTAAAAGAGGCGGAAAGTATTCAAACTTTTCTGTTAAAAATGAACCTGAAGATAACAAAAAAGCTTTTAAAATGTTATGTGAAGGAAACAGTTACGGCATATTCCAATTTGAATCCGACGGTATGCGTGATATTTTAAAGCAGACTAAACCGAGTTCTATCGCTGATTTAACAGCGTTAAACGCAATGTATCGTCCAGGTCCCATGCAGAATATTCCGCGTTTTGTTGATTCAAAAAACGGGAAAAAAGAAATTGAATATCCGGATAAAAGCTTGGAAGGAATATTAAAAGAAACTTACGGCGTTATTGTTTATCAGGAACAGGTAATGGAAGTGGCGCGCATTATAGCGGGATATTCAATCGGCAAAGCGGATTTACTTCGGCGCGCGATGGGAAAAAAGAAAAAAGAAATTCTCGATGAAGAAAAAATTCCGTTTCTTGAAGGAGCGGAAAAACAAGGATTTTCACGTAATAAAGCGGGCGAAATTTATGATATGCTTGTTCCTTTCGCAGGTTACGGCTTTAATAAAAGTCATGCCGCGGCATACTCTGTAGTCGCGTATCATACCGCGTTTTTAAAAGCGAATTTTCCCGCGGAGTTTATTGCAGCTAACTTAACAAACGATATTCACAGCGCGGATAAAGACAGGCTTTCTCACTGTATCGATGAAGCCCGTAGAATAGGACTGACAGTAGAACCTCCTAATATAAATAAATCCGATAAACTTTTTACAGTTGACGGCGGAAAAATTATTTACGGTTTTTTAGGAATTAAAGGAGTAGGAGAAATCTCCTGCGAAGAAATTGTCCGCCGCAGACAGGAAGGCGAATATAAAAGTTTTTTTGATTTTTTAGAAAGAGTAGATATAAAAACTGTTGGAAAAAAAGTTATTGAGCTTTTAATACAAACCGGCGCTTTTGATGAGTTTGGCGTAACGCGTGAAACTCTTGTCGGAAATCTGGAAAAAATTATCGAGTATGCGTTAAAAATAAAAGAGGATAAACAATTCGGACAGACAAGTCTTTTTGATGACTCTAACGAAAACAATATGCCGGAATTTAAATATGAGGATTATCCGCCGATGAGCCGCTCTGACAGATTAAATCTGGAGAAACAGCTTATAGGTTTTTATTTTTCCGGTCATCCAATGGATGAATATAAAGAAATCTGGCAGGATACTGTAAAAGTTAATTTAGGCAACAGTGAAACTTTAAAAACCGGAAACTGCATTCTTGTCGGTATAATTAAAAATATTAAATCAATTACTACAGCAAAAGGAAGCAAGATGGCTTTCGCTTCTCTTGCCGATTACAACGGAGAAATAGAAGTTACTTTTTTTTCCGGTCCGTGGGAAAGAATAATGAATATTATTAAACCTGATAATGTTGCAATTTTAAAAGGAAAAATTGATTATCAAAAAGATAAAGATAAATATAGTTTTATCGCTGATAATATAGTAAGTAAACAGGAAATATCCGAAGTAATAAAAGAAATTAAAGAACAAAATGAAAAAGATTTAATACATAGAAACACATGGAACTATATGGCTGATTTAAAAAGTTCTTTTATTAAAAACGCTAAAAAAGGAAATTATACAATTATCGGTTACTTGACATCGTTACGTGAACATACAGACAGCTTTGGAAATATTATGAGCTTTGGAACTTTGCAGGATTTTGAAGGTGAAATTGATTTAGTGTTTTTTTCAAAACAATATTTAGAATGTAAACATTTATTAAAAATTGATGAAATTACCGCATTTAAAGGAAGAATTGATCCGGAAAATAATAAGAATCCAGATAAAGTCAGTTTTAAAGTTTCCAGCATAGCGGATTTCCCTCAGCTTTCCAGAATCGCTTCTAAAAAAGAATCCGCGAAAGAAAAGCCTCCGGCTGCAAATATAGAAGAAAGAAATGACAAACCTGCAGAAACAAAACAAATTGAAATTCATATAAGATTAAAAGAAGGTGCGTCTGAAAAATTTGATGAGTTAAATGAATTACGCGACTATCTTGCAGATAACGCTGGTTCTAACGCGCTCTATATTCATATTCCAAATTCATTAAAAGAAGAAATTATCCGCGCGGCTACGGGACTAGATGCGAATAGTGATCCGGAAATTTTAAATAGACTTGCAGAATATAAATGCGTAGCCCAAGCGTGGAGTAATTAATGCGTATAATTTTTAGTTTTTTAGCCGCGGCTGCGGGAGTTTACTCAGCTCTTTTGTTTGTAAGAATTATTCTTTCGTGGTTTAGAAATCAAAGTTACACAAAGCCTGTGCAAATATTAAAAAAATTAACAGATCCCTATCTTGATTGGTGGAGAAATGCATTAAAACTCCGCATCGGGTTTTTGGATTTTTCAGTAATTGCCGCGATTGTTTTTTTATCATTTATACAGAATATATTTTATACTCTGTCTCTATCAGTGAGAATGACTTTAGGATTTATTTTAGCGCAAATATTATTATCATTATGGAATGTTTTTTCTGTTATTTTAGGTTTTTTTCTTATAATAATTATTCTTCGCATCTTCGCGTATATAACAAACAGAAATATTTACAGTCCTTTTTGGAGCGTAGTTGAAAATATTTCACAGCCGCTGATGTATAGAATGAACCGGCTCATTTACGGTAAAAAAATCGGAAACTTTTTTCAAGGATTAATAATATCATTAATTGTTTTTGCTGTATTGCTGATCGGCGGAAGATTTTTAATTGATTTTATTGCAAGTTTACTGATGGGTTTTCCGATATAATGTTTGTAAAAAATATAAAAGATAAAATTTCATCTGTAAGCGGGATTGGAGCTTCGTCCGCCGCTAAACTTTCTAAACTTGGCTTAAATTATATAAGCGATGTTTTTGTTTTTTATCCTCGGGACTGGGAAGACAGAGAAAAAATATTACCGCTTAATAAATTTAACAACGGTAAAGTTTGTAATATCGTTACTGTTTTTAATCGTGAATGGATAGGTTACGGCAGAATGAAAACATTAAAAGTATATATCGAGGATGAAAGCGCCCAAGCCTCGCTGTTATGTTTTAACAGACCGTGGATGGATAAGCAATTAATAACGGGAAACAAATATTTAGTTTACGGTAGGTTTTTTTATAAATACGGCGAAATACAATCGAGTTCTTTCGAGATAGAAAGCGAATATTCAAGTAACAGCTTTGGAAAAATCCTGCCTGTTTATCCGCTGACTTCCGGCATTACTCAAACATTGCTGCGGCGTTTAACCTCAGAAGTTATTAAAAAATTTGTTATAGATATTGATGATGAACTTCCTGCTCATATCATTAATAAATACAATTTAATGCAAAAAAAAGACGCGCTTAAAGAAATTCATTTTCCGTCTTCTTTGACAGAACTGGACAGAGCAAAGAAATCACTTATCTATGAAGAACTTTTTTATCTGGAAGTGATAATTGCGCATCGTGTATTAAGCAGAAAAAGCAGAATAAATGCGGATAAATCGCCGGTAAATGAAGAAAAAAGCGGGTTAGTACCGTTGCAAAAACATCTTATTGAAAGATTGCCGTTTACTCTTACTGAAGGGCAGATTAAAGCGATCAAGGAAATTAATATTGATATGGCATCTAACGTTCCTATGGCGCGTCTTTTACAGGGAGATGTCGGCTCCGGAAAAACATTGGTTTCTTTTCTTGCCGCGCTTTTCGCCGTTGAAGCGAATGGACAGGCAGCGATAATGGCTCCGACAGAACTCTTAGCCCGCCAACATGCGGAAAACGCAGCTCGTCTTTTAGAGCCGCTTGGAATTAAAATCGCTTTTCTTACAGGAAATATAAAAGTAAAAGGAAGAAAGGAACTTTTAAAGAATCTTGAAGAAGGAAATATCGATGTGATTCTGGGAACTCACGCGCTTTTTTCAAAGGATGTTGTATATAAAAAATTAAAACTCGCTGTTATTGACGAGCAGCATCGTTTTGGCGTAACACAGCGCTCATTAATTTTATCAAAAGGAGAAGCAGCCGATCTTTTAATGATGAGCGCGACTCCGATTCCAAGAACGCTGGCTTTAACTGTTTTCGGCGATATGGATGTTTCTGTAATAAAAGATATGCCGCCGGGACGTAAATCTGTAAAAACGCACTTGGCAAAAGAATCAAACGAAAAAAAAGTATATGATTTTGTCCGCGATGAACTGGAAAAAGGTAGACAAGCTTATTTTGTCTATCCTTTAATTTCGGACGGCGATGAAATTAAAGACGCGCAAACTATGGCAGAGCGCCTGTCAAAAGAAATTTTTCCAAAATTTAATACCGCTCTTATTCATTCTAAATTACCGGAAGAAGAAAAAAAACAAACAATGGATAAATTCCGCAAAGGCGAAATAAATATTCTCGCAGCTACAAGCGTAGTGGAAGTAGGCGTAGATGTTCCTAACGCGACTTGCATGGTGATAGAACACGCCGAGCGTTTTGGTTTATCTGCTCTTCATCAGCTTCGCGGGCGCGTAGGGCGCGGAAGTGATCAATCGTTTTGTTTTTTAATTTATTCCGATGATCTTACAGAGGACGGTAAAACGCGTTTAAAAGTCATGCTGGAGAATACCGACGGTTTTGTAATCGCCGAGGAAGATTTAAAATTGAGAGGTCCGGGTCTTATAACCGGAACAGAGCAGTCAGGATACTTAGTTTTAGGATTAGCCAATCCAATCCGCGATATTGAAGAGCTTCAACGTGCCCGCGAAGATGTTTTCGCAATTATGGAAAACGATCCCGATCTGCTGCTCGAAAACAATCGTGTGATTGCAAAAGTATTAGAACAAGCTCCGCCTTTCAATTCTTTTTCAGCATAGCTTTCATTTTATTTATATACATCTGCGCTTTATCCTCTTCGATTTCTTTTTCAATTTCTTTCTCGTGGATTTTAATCAGCTCCTGAGGGATTTCGTTAATGAAAGGCGAGGGAGCGCATTCTTTTGTATTCTGCAGGCGGCGGCGGTTTTGACAGCTTGTTATAAATAATTTTTCGCGCGCTCTTGTGATCGCGACATAAAAAAGACGGCGCTCTTCTTCGATGCTGCCTGAGTCTTCATCACTCTCATCGCTTATGCTTTTCTCGTGAGGAATCATTCCGTCTTCGGCTCCGGCGATAAAAACAACCGGAAACTCAAGTCCTTTCGCCGCGTGAATTGTGCTCAAGTTTACTTTTCCTTCGTTATCATCCTCGCCGTCGTCCCGCGTTATCAAACTGATTCTATTAAGCCACGCAAAAAGCCCCGCATCTAAAATGTCAGGATCGCTTTCCCAGTTTTCGATCATTCTTGTAAAATATTCAATGTTACTGTGTTTCCATCGGGCTTTTTTTTCATCTTTACTGTGTTCCATTACAAGATAACTCCAGTAATCAATATCCTCAACTAACTTTCGCACGCAGGAAGAAAGTCTCCAAGGCTTTCCCGGTTCTCCTTTACGCTCCAGAAATAATTCCTGCATGTTTTGGATAAACTCAGCGAACTCTTCAATTTCTGTCGCCGCTGTCTTCTCCTGAAAAAGTCCCTGCTGTCCCTGTAATCGCGCGTAATTTAAACGCAAGATTGAGTCCCATACGCTGATGCGGTTCTTTTTTGCGGTTTCGTTTAACGTTCCGATTGCGGTTTTTCCTATGCCTCTTCGGGGCGTATTGATAATGCGCAGAAGGCTTACATCATCATTTGCGTTTGCGATAATCCGAAGATAAGAGATGATATCTTTTATTTCTTTACGCGCGAAAAAACTGGTTCCTCCCGAAACCCGGTAGGGGATGTTTTCCGCCAGGAAAGCTTCTTCGATGTTACGCGAAAGTGAATTTGTTCTTGTAAGCACTCCAAAATCATGATATTTATAATCTTCGCCGCTCATCAGAGATCGAATTTGATTTGCGATAAACTCGCTTTCTGCGGTTTCGTTTTCGGGGAAATAAAGCTCTACGGGTTTTCCGCCTTCGTTTTCCGCCCAAAGTTTTTTTTCCTTTCTGCCTTTGTTATGCGAAATAACTCCGTTTGCCGCGTCTAAGATTGTCGATGTGGAACGGTAATTCTGTTCAAGTTTTATCTCAAGCCTAAGCGGAAAATCCTGTTCGAACAGCAATAAATTTTGATAATTCGCGCCCCTCCATGAATAGATCGATTGATCATCATCGCCGACTACGCAAATATTCGCTTTTTTTTCTTTTGTAAGCAGTTTAAGAAGTTTATATTGAATAAGACTCGTATCCTGAAACTCATCAACTAAGATAAAGCGGTATTTTTCTTGATATTTTTGAGCAATATCGCTGTGGTTTGTTAATAATTCAAGCGGAATTGTTAAAAGATCGTCAAAATCAACGGCATTATAAATCTTTAACGCCTGCTGATATTCATCATAGACAGGCTGCATAAGAGCGTCGTCTGTCCATTTTGCAAGTCCTGTTTTTATTTTTGAAAAAAACTGCGAAAGTTCATATAGATCGATTTTTGGATTATACATTTTTAAATCTCTTAAACATTCTTTAATGAGAGACATTTTATCAGTCTCATCATAAATAGAAAAGTTTTTTCTGTATCCCAAAGTTTCAGCTTCATCTCTGATGATCGTTAAGCCAAAGGCGTGGAATGTGCTTACAGTAAGGCTTTGAAGTTTCTTCCCGGTTAATTTTTTTACGCGCGCCTGCATTTCGCGCGCCGCTTTATTGGTAAATGTTAAAGCTAAAATCGCGTACTGAGGAATTCCCCTTTCCAGCATATGAGCGATGCGGTAAGTTATTACCCTCGTTTTTCCGGAACCTGCGCCAGCGATAATTAGTACCGGACCGTCAATGGCGCGCACCGCTTTCGACTGAGGATCATTTAACTGAGTATCTAATTGTGTTTTCAAAAACTACTCACTGCTCACTTAAAATTATTATTAAATTTATATTCTGTTATTATATAATAAATCTGCAAGTATATTTCCTGCTTTTCCTCTATGGCTTATCAGATTTTTTTCGTCCGATGAAAGTTCCGCTAATGTACGATTAAAACGCTGCACAAGAAAAATCGGATCATAGCCGAAGCCGCCGTCTCCTTTCATTTCGCTTTTTTTCACGATGCTTCCTTCCAGTGTTTCCTGCGCGGCAAAAAATCTGCTGTTATCCAATAAAAGAACCATCGCGCAGACAAATCGCGCGTTTCGATTTGAAGCGTCGCCAAGCTCATTAAGCAGCAATAAATTTTGCTCAAGGCTTGTCAATTTTTTCCCGTTTTCGCAGCCGTAACGCGCCGAATAAACTCCGGGTCTGCCTCCGAGCGCGTCTACGCAAAGACCGGAATCATCGGCTATTACTGCGTCTTTTTTTTCAAGCAGATTATACAGCGCACGCGCTTTAATCATCGCGTTATCGAAAAAATCTCTTCCGGTTTCTTCGGGATCAAAAGATATTCCTTCTTCCACCGGAATCTTCAGTTTTCTGCCAAGGATCGCTTCGAGTTCTTTTTTTTTATGAGAATTATTTGTCGCAAACCAAATATCCATTTTTTATTTTATTCTATTTTTCATATTAGAATCAAGCGTAAAAATAATATAAAATTTCATTACCGGATATCAATAATTTCTCCTCCGGTTTTGTTTAACGTACCGGATATCGAAACATTCACATTGTTAATGCGGCTGCCGGCTGTGTTACCCCTGATTACGCCGCCTTGAAGATTTAATACGCCGTCAATATCAACGCCGCCGCCGTACTGTTCGGCGCTGTTTCCGTTTATCTCTCCGCCTGTCATGCTGAACACGCCTTCGACATGAACGCCTCCGCCGCTGCGAACAGCCGCATTACCGCTGATTTTGCCGTTTTCCAAGGTGAATGTACTTTGCCCGCGAACGATTACGCCGCTGCCAAGAAAAGCTTTGTTATCTCTTATCTCGCCGCCTGTCATAACGAAAACCGAAAAATTCCTTCCGCTCGCTGATACGCTGACTCCGCCGCCTCCTCTCTCCGAAGAATTGCCGCTGATTATTCCGCCGCTCATATTAAACGAGCCGTTTACAGGAACAAGCACGCCGCCGCCGTCGCTTTGCGCAAAGTTTCCGCTTATCTCGCCGCCTGTCATGACAAGAGTTCCGTTAACGCCGCTATCCTTGTTGCCGCTGATTTTTCCGCCGCTCATTGTAAGCGTGCCTCTTACGCCGCGTTTTAAATTGTCTGAGATTTCGCCGCCTGTCATTGTAAGAACCGCTTGAGC
>JGI24695J34938_10000391_pt1 | contig 43169 bp, 36 predicted proteins | sample TergutCo191P3_FD_34938 | JGI IMG/M metagenome (IMG submission 34938)
AACATCACAGTCGAGGACAAAGAATTTGTCGTTTTAGTAGGACCTTCGGGCTGCGGTAAATCTACCACACTCAGAATGGTCGCGGGTCTTGAGGACATCACCGAAGGTGAACTCCTCATTGACGGTGAAAAAATGAACGATGTTCCGCCGAAAGACAGGAATATCGCCATGGTATTCCAGAATTACGCCCTTTATCCGCACATGTCAGTTTATGAAAACATGGCATTCGGACTTCGCATTAAAAAAGTACCAAAAGCCGAAATCGACAAGCGCGTTAACGAAGCTGCGCGTATTCTAGATATCGAAAAGTTCCTTGATCGCAAGCCCAAGGCGCTCTCCGGCGGTCAGAGACAGCGTGTTGCGGTAGGACGCGCTATTGTTCGTAACCCAAAGGTCTTCCTTTTTGACGAACCGCTCTCCAACCTTGACGCAAAATTACGCGTACAGATGCGCGCGGAGCTTTCAGACCTCCACCTTCGCCTGAACGCAACAATGATTTATGTAACCCACGACCAGGTTGAAGCCATGACAATGGCGAACAAAATCGTCGTTATGAAAGACGGCAAAGTTCAGCAGATTGGCGCGCCTCTCTTCCTTTACAACTGGCCTGTGAACAAGTTCGTTGCGGGCTTTATCGGCTCACCTCCCATGAACTTCCTCAATGTAAAGGTGCGCGAAGACGGCAGTTCGATCATGCTGGACGAAGGTTCATTCAAGATTAAGGCTGATTCTTCACATATTGAATTCCTTAGACCGTACATCGGCAAAGAAGTATTCTTTGGAATTCGCCCGGAAGATTTGAATTATTCCGATAAAGACGCTTCCAACGCAATGACAGTTAAAGTTACTGTTGTTGAACCTTTGGGCGCGGACATCCACCTTTGGCTGACAACCGAGAAGCAGCCGTTAGTTGCACGTACGGAACCCAACCATGTGTTCAAAGTAGGTGATACTGCAGTATTTATTCCCAGAATGGAAAAAGCGCGTTACTTCGACAAAGAGACAGAACTTGCGATTATTCCTTCTCCGGATGCTTGATAGGCTTTTGCCGCAATAAAAAGGCATGGGTGAAAAACCCCGCAGGGAGCGATTGGTTTGGCGTTTGTCCAGCCAAAGGCTCCCGTTGTGGTTTTCACCCGCGCTTTTCTTTTTTTTGCGCGCTATTTATTTGCCTTGCGAAAATCTTCCGACAGGTTTTTATCCCCGATATTTCTGATTACTCCGCCGCCTTGGTTTCTGTACTTTCCGGGGCTTATGCCTGTGTAAGCTTTAAATATCTTGGAGAACCAGCTTTGATCTTCAAAACAACAGCAGGCGGCAATCTCGCTAAGCGACATTTCCGTTTCCAGTAAAAGCCGGCTTGCCTTTTCTACCCTTAAGCGGTTGAGGTACTTTGACAGGTTTTCACCCATCTCCTCTTTAAAGATGGTGCTAAAATACGGCGGAGAAAGACCGGCCACAGCGGATATTTCTCTTAAGCTGATTTTTCGCGTGAAGTTTTCCATAATAAAATTTTCCGCTTTTCGAAGAGCTGCCGCATGAGGTATTCCCCTAAAGGAAGAAATTGTTCCTGACACCCTGTCTACAATGTTATGTAAAATGTCAGTAAGCTCTTCTTGTGTTTTTGCTTCCTGAACTAACCTGAGGTTTTGGCTGTTTATTTCCATGGAAATGTTTCCGCTTTGAACGGGACTGATTTCTACCCTGGAAATAAGAACAACCAGCTCAATTACCCGCAATTGCACATACTTAAATTGTCCGGGATTGGTAAAAAACAATATCGCCAAGAGTTCATTTAATGTATTTTTTGCGTCTGCTGTTTCTCCTTTTCTAAGAGAGCTAAGCAGTGTTTTTTCCTTTTCCAGCGGATAACCGAGTTTCTCGGCGCTTGCAGATGATTGCTTCAATTCTTCGATAATTTTAGAAATTGTCTCCTGTTGCTGGGCTCTTCGCTTAATTGTCTCATGATATTCTTCGCTCCCGGAACTAAGAGATTCCGCGCATAGCTGCATCATTTCTGCCAGAGATTGGGCTTTTTCCCCATCAGCCTCAGGAAGAGAATTGACGCGCTCCTTAAATTCTTCATTTGGTATTTCACTATTGCACATAACAAAAGTATCATTGGCATTTAAAAGAATGTCAATAGGTTTTTTATTTTCTGTTAAAAAACCTGATCCTCTGATTGCACCCGAAAAAGCCCCTTCGGTATAAATGGGACTTGTCCAGAAAAGCAGCCCCATTTGGCAATTGTAGATATGAAAGCCGCCTTTTTTGCTTGCCTCTTTTATTGCGTTTATATGGATTTCATTACAGGGGTTTTTTTTGCAATATTGGCAAATTTTTGATTCAGGGCAGCAATCTGCGCCCATGCGGCCGATTTGCTGAGGTTTATAGGAGCTGTCATAAAGGCAGATGCAACTGCCTGTAGCCTGCTTGTAATCAAACATGATTCTTGTGGCTTTTTCGATCAATTTTTCCCGATTACTAAATAACTGTTCAGCCATAATCACTTTATTCTCCCTTAGTAAAATATCCACTACGGATTATCTCCGCCTGCGTGAATACCAATCTCCCGGTACTTTCCGGGGGTAAAACCCGTATTACCCTTAAATATTTTTGAGAACCAGCTTTGATCCTCAAAACCGCACGCAAAGGCAATCTCGTTTATTGGTAAATTTGTAGTTACCAACATCGCAGCAGCCTTTTCGACACGCAGCCGGTTAAGGTAATTTGACAGATTTTCACCCATCTCATCCTTAAAAACAGTGCTGAAATACGGCGCAGAAAGTCCGGATGCATCGGCAATTTCTTTCAGGCTGATCTTTCTGGTATAATTTGTCCAAATATACCGTTGTGCTTTTCTAAGCGCTGAAAAATGCCGCACTCCATGGAATGAAAAAATCATCCTGGACATTTGCTCAGTGATTGCGCAAAGGATTTCTTTTATCTCGTTAAAATCCCTGCTTTCTTCAATCCTTGTTAAGCACCTGTTGGTTGCTTCAAGGGCGGTGTTATCCATTATGTCTTTTGGATCCGCAACCGCTCTTGATAACAACACAGCCAGTTCCATCGCTTTCAGGCGAAAAGCCGCCATAATATGATCAGCCTGAAAATTGCCCTTTACTTCAAGATAAATAATTTTTAACAGCTTGACCAGAATTTTCTGTCCTTCCGTGTTATCTCCGCGGCGTAAACACGCTAAAAGTATTCTTTCCATATCGAGCGGACAGGTATATATTTCTCTTTTAACCTGATTTATGTTACTTTCTTCATCTTTAAATTCATCTTCAGTTTTTGCATTATGCTTTGAAGGAGAAGGAAGGGAAACGGCATTTTTTTGTACAAAACTCATTGTAGATATTTTATTTGAACATAAAAGTAACAGATGGGCAAGCGTCGCAATCTTTTCTGTCAGCGTATTTTCCCTGTTATCATTTTTTTTGTGTATTCCTCCTGCAAGCAGCGCTCCTGCAACACGCTCGCCGGAATAAAAAGGACTTGTCCAGTAAACATAATCATTATAACAAAGATATATGTAAGATCCTCCGTTTTCTCTCGCTTTATTTACCGCTTCCATATGCAATTTTAAACAATGCGGTTCCTTGCATCGATTACAACAAAAATTTATACTGCCCGGAGCCGATAATTTTGCCTGTGCCGGTAAGGTTTCCCAATCCGAGCCCAAAACATAAGCTGCGCAATTTGAAGCTTTTTCATAATGCTTGGCTAATTTTTCAGCTTTTAACATTAGAGGTTCCAATTCTCTGCGCTGAATAATGTTCAATATTGACATTGTTGTCTCCTTGCAATGGCTAGTACTTTTAATGTAAGTAAGGCAGACCGAACAGAATACACCCAATTTGAAGAAATATTTATAACAAAAAGCGCCTGAATTCAGCGATTTAGCTGTACAAAAATAGCCCTTTTAGCTGAAAAAAGGCAGCAGCTTAGGTAGTTTTGGGTTTTTGGTCTTGGTCTTTGGTAGCTGCTTATGTAGCTGCTTAGATAGCTGTTAATGTAGTTGCTTAGGTAGCTGCTACCATACCTGCTACCAAAGCTGCTATAATTACGTATGAAAGTACCGGATAACATGATCCTCTCCGCATCAGGCTGGCGCGGCGTTTTTGCCGAAGACGGCGATGAAGAAAGCAAAACCGGTAAAATATTACAAGAGCATAAAATTTTTGCAGGCGCTGCGGCAAAAGTTTTTGCAGAATACCTTGGCGATAAGCCGCTTATCCTTCTTGGCACAGACACGCGTCCTACAGGCAGGGCAATAATAGAAACGATGATTCCTGTTTTAATTGATTGCGGCTGCGATGTTCAGTATGCAGGAATTGTTGCAGCGCCGGAAATTATGGCATGGGCAAGATCAAAAACAGGAAACACGGGTTTTATTTATATTTCTGCGAGTCACAATCCGATTGGTCACAACGGATTAAAATTCGGTCTTACAGACGGCGGCGTTTTATCAGCCGGCGAATCATCGGCGCTGATTAATAATTTTAACATATCTATAAAGAACAATGATTTCATTTCAAAAATTGAATCTATAATTTTTACCACTAACCACACGAACTTGCTGTCCGAGACCGAAGCGCAGGTTCGTACTGGTTCGTGTAAGAACCGCAGGTTCTGTTCGTGGTCAGAAAAAACAGATGAATTTAAATTAAAAGCATATAAAGCCTACTATAATTTTTGCAGCGAAGTTGTTTGGGGTGATCATAATGGTGACGTTCTTGCCGCCGCTTTTAAAGAAAACCTTTTAAAAACGCCGCTTGGAATAGTTTGCGATTTTAACGGAAGCGCGCGGACAGTAAGTATCGATAAAGAATTTTTTACAGCGCTTGGCTTTAAATTAGAATGTATTAACGAAGAGCCCGGGCAGATTGCACACCGCATTGTACCGGAGGGCGAATCGCTGGAACCCTGCGAAAGATTACTCGAACAGGCGCATGAGCGCGATCCGTCTTTTTTGCTTGGTTTTGTTCCCGACTGCGACGGCGATCGCGGAAACCTCGTTATATGGGACGATACGTTAAATCGCGCTCGCGCTGAAGCGTGCGCTTCTAAACCTCTCGGCTGCGCTCGAGCTTTAGAGGCGCAGGAAGTATTCGCGCTTGCGTGCATTGCGGAATTTTCGCATCTCGTTTGGACAGGTGAGTTGTCTTATGGCGAGGACGGCAAGGCGCTCACTAAAGCAGCGATTGCAATAAACGATCCGACATCAATGCGCGTGGACAAAATTGCGGAAGCTTTTGACATTTGCGTTTTTCGCGCGGAAGTGGGCGAAGCGAATGTTGTTACACTTGCGCGTAACTTGCGTGAAGAAGGCTGTCTTGTGCGCATTTTGGGCGAAGGTTCCGCCGGAGGAAACATTACGCATCCTTCCGCTGTGCGCGATCCGATTAACACAGTTCTTGCAATAGCCAAATTGCTTTCGGTTCGCACAGTCGATGGAAAACCGGGTCTATTTGAAATTTGGTGCAAACATTCGAATCAGATGGACAAATACAGGGAAGATTTTTCGTTAGCCGATATCATCGCGAGCCTTCCGCCGTTTGTTACAACACCCGCATACAGCAAAGACGCAATTCTTAGTATTAAAACGCAGGATCATATTATACTTAAAGACCGTTACAGGGAAGTATTTTTGCGGGAATGGGAAGAGCGCAGGGAAGAGATAAAAACGCGTTTTGGCATAACGGCATGGGAAGCCATTGCATATAACGGCACGGCAGAAAAGCGCAATCTTGTTTCGTTTGGCGAGGCAGGCAGGGGAGGGCTAAAAATCCTTTTCTTTGATCAAGATGCCGGGGAGACTGCCTGCATCTGGATGCGCGGTTCCGCCACAGAGCCGGTCTTTCGCATAATGGCCGATGTATCCGGCAGAGATTCAAGCGCCGAAAGGTGGTTGCTAGATTGGCAAAGAAAGATGATAATGGAAGCAGATGCGAAATAAGGAGTAAAAAATGGGAGTTAGAGGTGAAGTTTTTTCAAGTACGGTAAGTTTGCCAAACAGGACATATTTTTTTAATGTTAAGGAGAACCGCGTTGGCGACCTCTACCTCAACATCGTAGAAAGTAAAAACCGCGACAATGGCGGCTTTGATCGTCAATCGTTGATTTTATTCGCGGAGGATCTTCAGGAATTTTTAAAAGGTTTCGATGAATCACTCAAAGTAATGGAAAAAGCCATGCGCGATAAAAAGCACACAGGTTCGGCAAAACGTGAAGCAAAAAGCGAACGCGGCGAACGAGATGATCGCCGCGACGATAAACCGGCGCGCGAACGCTACGATAATAATCGTGGTGAACGCAGCAACCGCGAAGGGAAGCCGCCGCGTGAAAGAGGCAATCGTGATAGCGAACGAAGTTCTCGCAGCGATTACAATCGCAGTGAACGAAGTAGCCGCGGTGAAAATAGCCGCAGCGGTTACAATCGCAGCGAACGCGGCAGCCGCGAGGGAAAACCGGCACGCGAACGCAGCAGCCGTGACAGCGGACGAAGTGAACGTAGTGGCACAGGACGCGGCGAACGCAGTGGTCGTGAAAGAAGCGAAAGAGGCAGCCGTGGCAATGAACGCAGTAATCGCGGCGGCGACAGAAACAGTGAACGCGGCGGACGCGGAGAAAGAAGCGGCGGCGAAAAAGGGTTTAAAAGTAAAAAGAAGGTAGTTGTGAAGAAGAGGGATTAAGGTCTTTCTTGTTAATTGATGAATAATGTTCTATATTAATATCCAGGAGTTATCGTGTCCGACGCATTAAGAGTTGATGATATTGACCTAAATGGCCGCTATACCTATGCGGATTATTTAACGTGGGAATGTCCCGAAAGATACGAGCTTTACAATGGAGAAGCCTTCATGATGTCCTCTCCGACTGTAATTCATCAGGGGATTGTTAGGGACTTGTTGATAGAATTTGGCACGTGGCTGAAGGGTAAAACATGTCAGGTTTTTGCTGCTCCTTTGGATGTCCGTTTGTTTCCAAAGGATGATAATTCAGATAATACTGTAGTACAGCCCGATTTATTGGTGATTTGTAATAATAAAAAAATATCTAAACGTTCAATTAACGGAGCGCCGGAATTAGCTATTGAAGTAGTGTCTCCTTCTAATACTCCCAGTGAATTATTAAGGAAATTTAATTATTATCTTGACTCTGGAGTAAAAGAATTTTGGGTTGTATATCCTACAGAAAAAAAAGTACAAGTGCATATTTTAGAAAATGGCAGATATATAACTTCAATTTACAGCGATAACGATCGCATCCCTGTTTCTGTCTTGCCCGGACTCGAAATCGCTCTTGGTGATTTATGGGAAAAAACCGAAGGTGAGTAATTAAATTTACCACACTGCGCTACGATTCGTTTAGGTGTTTTTTAATAAGCTCATCTATTTCTTTAATAAGCCGCTGCTTTGCTGTAATTAAATCCGAGACCATTGTGTTGATAGGCGCCGCTTCTAGCGGATGTTCAAAAAATAACTGATATGGAGCTACTCCCAGAGTATTTGAAATATTTTGAATTACCTCCGGGGATGGAAAATTTTTGCCATTTTCTACAGCATTAAGGTAATTTGGTGATATATTTATCATTTCGGATAATTTTAGCTGACTTAATCCCCTTTTTTTTCGCAAAAATCGAAGATTTTCTATAAATATCCTTTGAAAATGAGTCATATAATAGCTTAACCTTATAATTCATTAATTATAAACTCTGCAAAACAATTAAAAATAACTGTATATCAGTTGACACAATATATTAAATATGTAAGTATTACAGTTATATTCCATGTTATGGATAGATTTTATTTTAGGATTTTTAGGAGAAAACGATGAAAAGAGAGAAGATTATGTTAGGAATACTGGCAATTACGCTGGTGTTCGCAATGGCGTTTGTCAGTTGTGACGACAGCCCAAATGTGGATCCATCCCTTAATGGGACATGGATCTCTAGTCCAGGATATGGATACACATTTAATAATGCTAATTGGGAAGCACTTGTTGGTGGTTCACCAGGAGTGAAAGGAACTTATACCACCAGCGATGATCAAATAACTATGACAGTGACTCATCATTATCTTTATCTTGATCAAGGAGCAGGATGGTTTTCAAGAAATGATATGATAGCAGCTGGTACGCCTGAATCGCAGATTGATCAACTGTTTTTTTCATTTATTTACACTTATGCAATTAGCGGCGATACCCTTACCATGACTTCTAGCAATGGGGTAAGTACTTATACAAGAAATTAAACCAATTAATCCGCCGTGCTTTTATGGTACGGCGTATTGTTCGTAAGGTTTTGTGGTAAAAATTTTTCTGTCTTTTTTTCACATGGATGTCTTGCTTATATACCCGTGATGTCTCACGTAAAAAACTAACTTGTTTTATATTTTTAAAGATGATATAATAATAACATGAGGTTATTATCTGTAAATATTGTATTATCTACGGCAAAACGATTAAAAAAGGAAGGTTGGAATTTTGATTGGGATAAATCATTTGGTGCAATTTCGCAGAAAATAGCGTATTTAGAGAATGATGAAATTCAAGGTTTAGTTGAATTTGAGGAAGTACCAAGTTCATTGTATAATATTATTTACCGTATTGAATTATCTCCTGGCAATATTGGTAAAAACAAAAAAATCGACAATATAGCTGGTACACTCTTTGCTTATGTTGCAAAAGATTCACTTGATGCTGGGTTTGAAGGTTTTGTGGTTTTTGACAGTAAAACTATTTTAATTAAACATTATGTAGATAACTATGGAGCACAGGTTCTATTTGGGAATCGTTTATTTTTTGATACAAAAGCAAGCAAGGCATTGATTAATAAATATTTAAAAGGAGAAGACAATGGCTAAGAATTTAATAATTATAAACACTAATCCAGATATATTGAAATATGACAATAGAAAAGCCATAGAGCTTGCTCAAACGCTGGGCAGACCTCTGACATCCAGCGAATATGAAACATTAAAAATTAAAAAATTAGTTAATCAAGAAAGACTTGATTTAAAGCGAAAAAAAATCGAGACTGTATAATCACTTCACTTTAAAACTCATTCGTTGAATGGGACTTGGCCCGTATTTTAAAACCGCTTCGCGGTGCGCTGCAGTGGGGTAGCCCTTGTGCTTTTCGTAGCCGTACTGCGGATATTGTTTTCCCATTTCGTCCATGTATGCGTCGCGTTCTGTTTTTGCAAGGATGGAAGCCGCCATCACTTCGGGTACTTTTGCGTCCGCTTTAACCATGGCGGTGCAGGGTACGCTGATCTTCGGGCAAAAAGTGCCGTCTACGATTACGTCTATATTTTCACCTAACGGAAGTGAACGGGCGGCGGCGGCTTTTTTCATCATTTCGTCGTATGCGCGCTTCATCGCAAGAAGGCTTGCCTGTAATATGTTGATGTCGTCTATCTCTGTGTGGGTTGCCCAGCCTACGCCCCATGCAAGCGCGTCAGTGCAGATAAGCCGCTGCGCTTCGTCTCTTTTTGCGGAGGTGAGTTTTTTTGAATCGTTTAAAATATATACCGGAAACTTTTTTCCCAAAATGACAGCGGCTGCGCATACAGGACCTGCAAGCGGACCTCTTCCGGCTTCGTCAATTCCGCAAATCAGGTTAACGTTTCTGTCTCTTTCGATTCGTGTTAATGTCATTTATTATCCGTCATTATTTGAAGCGCGTCTTTTAAACTGTCATCCCTGCTGTAATAATGCGTTTTTATTTCTTCTTCTGTAAGCCCCATTAGTTCATGGCTCATGTAATGTATCCATGTGCTTTCATCATGAATCGAAGCTTCGTGTTTTCTGCACCAGTAATCAGGCTGATAGGGAAGCTGTTCTTCCTTGTCCGGAAAAAATTTATAGTCATGAACCGCGATTTTTAAATCATCCCGCGGAATTCCTTTTTCGATAATTATTTGCGCAAGGTGATTTATCGTTCTTCCCGTATCAAAAATATCATCGACAAGCAAAACCTTATCTCCAACGCGAAGATGATCGGGCGAATAAGTCCAGCCGTCTACTTTAACTTTGCCCGATTTTGCGATGTCGTTATATGAACGCGCAACGACAGCCGCGTAATAAACAGGCCGCCTAACTTTGCACGGTAACGCTTCCTTATGAACAATTTTAAAATATTCGCTTATAATATTGCCAAGATACGCGCCGCCGCGAAGGGATACATAAATTACGTCCGGTATAAAACCTTCTGTATAAATCCGGTGAGCAAGTTTAATGGCATTGTCCCGGACTTTATCAAATTGAAGAAATTCTTTTTTCATATTAACCTACCGTTTTATAATTTTGGGCGAGCGGAAAAATCCAAAAAAACTTCCGCATAAACCGCCGATTATATGCGCAAACTGCGAAATATTATCTTCACTTAAACTGTTAAAAAGCTGAACGCCCATGTATAAAATTAAAACAAGAATAAATGTAAGGGGAATTTCTCCCCTGGAAAAATTTGTAAATGACGATAAAAGAATCATCATAAATACGATGCCTGACGCGCCAAGAAGAAAGCTTTCAAAAAAAAGAATGTTAAGAACTCCGGTTACAAATGCGGTAATCAGCATCATTATTAAAAGCGGTCTTGAACCGTAACTTTCTTCAAGCATCGGCCCTATAAGAAGTATCAGCGTAAAATTGGAAATTAAATGCGTCCAGTTTGCATGACCGCATACATGCGAAATAATCGTAACCCAATGGTTTATGCTTCCTGCACGAAAATGGTTTTTGCCGGGAACCATAAACCATGTTTCGATTAGGCCCGGAAAAATTGATTTTGACATTAATAAAATTGCCGCGCAAAAAAGTGTAAATGTTAAAACAGTCGGAGCGTTATATTTAATTCTCATAATGATAACTCAATCTCCACAGGGCAATGATCAGAACCTGTAACATCAGGTCTTATTATAGAAGATTTTACGTTTGGTAAAAAATCTTTATTAACGCAGTTATAATCGATTCTCCACCCGATGTTTTTTGCGCGCGCCTGACCCATGTACGACCACCATGTATAATGATTTTTTTCTTCGGGATGGAAATGACGGAATGTGTCGATATGACCCGCTTGCAGAAAAGAACTCATCCACGCGCGTTCTTCTGGAAGGTAACCGGGATTTTTTTCATTTTGTTTCGGACGCGCAAGATCGATTGGAGTATGCGCAACATTGTAATCGCCGCAGAGCAAAAAGTGCCTGCCCTTTTTTACAATTGATTTACAAAGTTTTAAAATTGCGTCATTAAACGCGAGTTTGTAATCAAGACGCTTTCCTTCGTCCTGAGAATTCGGAAAGTACGCTGTAATCAAGGTAAACGCTTTATATTCGGCGGCAAGGACGCGTCCTTCATCATCAAACTCATCCTTTCCCAAAAAGCGCACTTTCTCCGGTTTTGTTTTTGTGTAAATCGCAACGCCCGAATATCCTTTCTTTTTTGCGCTTGCCCAAAACGAAGTGTAGGAAGTTCCCGGCGGTTCAATAAACAGGGGAGCAAGCTGCCCGGGATTCGCCTTGGTTTCGTTAAGGCAGATAACATCAGGGTCTTCTTTTTTCAGCCAATCAAAAAAACCGCGTCCTTCAACTGCGCGTATTCCGTTTACATTCCATGTAATAATTCGCATGATGTATTATACACTATATTGCTTTTTTTTCTATCCATCTGTTGCTTAACCAGCGTTTTGTAAAAAGAATTCCGCGGGAAAGGAAATCCGCGCCCATGGCAAGATATACAGCCACAGGACCAAGGCCGATAACAAATGCAAGGAAAAACGCAAGGCATACTCTTACAAACCACATTGTGCAGCCTGCTACAATCATTACAAAACGCGCGTCTCCCGCGGCTTTTAACGCATTTGGAAGCACAAAAGACGGACACCAGAAAAGAGTCGATGTAATACAGTGGACTCTTAAAAATAATACGCACATTTGATGCGCTTCCTGTGATAAATTAAAAATGCCTATTATCTGATTCATAAAAATTAAGATATTAATATTTATAAAAAGATAAGTTAAATAAGAAAGAATCATGATTTTTTTTGTATATCGCTTTGCCGCAAGATAATCACCCGCGCCTATACATTGCCCGACAACAATTAAAAGACCCATGCCGTAACCGCTGCCGGGCATGAAAGCAAGCGAATTGATCGTAGCGCCGACTGCATTAGCTGCAATTGCGGCAGTGCCGAACGCTGTAAAAATTCTTGTAACAAGTATTTTCCCAATCTGGAACATGGACGCTTCAAGGCCGCTTGGGATGCCGATGTTTAAAATGCGCTTAATCATGCTTCCTTCAAGTTTAATTTTCATTAAACCGTTCAGGTTTATAAGCCTTGTTTTATCTTTTGTTAACAAATAAATTAAAAGAACAGAGATTACAATGCGTCCCATAAGGGTAGAAATTGCAGCTCCCGCGACGCCGAGTTTTAGTCCGTAAATTAAAAGAGCGTTACCTGCAATGTTTAAAATATTCAATAAAATGACAATTCGCATTGGAACCTTTGAGTTTCCCATGCACCTGAACATTGCGGCTGCGGCAGTATACAATGCAAGAAACGGATACGACAGAGCGATAAAAATAAAATAAATATCGGCAGCCTGCATTACGTCATCTGCAATGTTTCCGAATATTAATCTTAAAAGGAGGCGGCGCGTAATAAGGGTAAAAACCATCAGAACTAAAGAAATTATAATGCCGATATAAATAAGCTGCCTTGCTGAACTGCACGCGTTTTTTTCATCTTTGCGTCCAAGGTACTGGCTTGCGATAACAGAGCCGCCTGTTGCAATTGCGTTAAATGAGGTGATAATTAAAAAATTGATCGTTTCTACAAGCGAAATGCCGGAAACCGCATGTTCTCCCACAGAGCTTACCATTACCATATCGACAATTCCAATCATAACGACCAGAAGCTGCTCGATAATCAGCGGCCAAAACAGGGTAAAAAGCCTTTTATTATTCCAGTCCGCCGGCGTAAGCGTTACAGGCGTATCAAGAGGAGAACTTCGTATTGCAGGTTCATTGGCAGCTATTGTTTGTCTGGAGTCCAAAGAAAATCTCCCGTAGTTATGTTATGCCGTTTTAACTGCATATATTCCATTTCTACATGATTTATACTATTATTACAAGTATGGCAAACATGTTTGACTACTTATCATGGAGAGGCGATCTTGATTTTAAAGCCGCTCCGTTTAATTCTGTAGACAATATTATTTTATCGCAGCTTTCATATTTTACGCTTGATGGAATTGTTCCGTCTCCCGAAGATAAAGAAAGCGTAAGCATTGCTCTTGCGGTTAGATTGTTTAATGAAAAATCAAAAGAACCGGGCTTTAAATTAACATCGCAGTTTAAGGAAGACCCTGATTTAATAAGAGCTTTGGGCGCTTCCGTAAGGTTTGGAACCTGCGAACTTTTTGGATTTGTCAATCATGTTGATACGGCTCTCGAAGTTCAATTTTCCGCGTTCTGTATTTCAACAAATGACAATCATTGTTTTGTTGTTTTTCGCGGGACGGATTCTTCGCTTGTAGGCTGGAAGGAAGATTTTAACATGTGTTTTATGGACGTTATTCCTTCGCAGATTTTGGCTGTAGAGTATCTGGAAAAAATGGCGCCAATGATTAAAGGCAATTTGCGGATAGGAGGACATTCAAAGGGAGGGAATCTTGCCATTTATGCGTCTTCCCATTGCGGCAGGAAAATACAAAAACGTATTAAGACTGTTTACAGTAACGATGCGCCTGGTTTTTCCATGAATGAAATTCAAAAGCCCGGTTTTATTGCGATAAAAGAAAAAATAAAATCTTATGTGCCGCAGTCATCAATTATCGGAATGTTAATGGAGAATGGCTGGAAGAATAACGTCATTCAAAGCAACGGAACAGGTCTTATGCAGCATTGTCTTTATTTATGGGAAGTGTCACATAACGAGTTGTCGTATGCGGACAAAATTACGTCCGGCAGCAGGTTTATCAGCAAAATAATACATGATTGGCTGTATAGTCACGATAATTCGCAGCGTGAATACTTTATAGAGGCGCTTTATCATATTATTAATGCAGCGGATGTAAAATCGACAGCCGATTTTGAACACTCATGGTTTTCTGCCGCGGGGCGCGTATTAAAATCCCTAAACGGCGTAGACGAATCTACAAAAAAAATAATCAGGCAGACAATAATGGAACTTTTCCGCGCCGCGGGAAAAAATTTCGATACGTTTCTACATTAGCGGCGCAAAAACGCGAAGCACATCCTGAATAACGCGCTGAACTGCATTACGCGAACATTCTTTAAGCGTAATGAGCTGCGATGCGGGCAGGGTGCCTAGAAAATCTTCCTTAACAGAGGCTATGGTCTTGCTTGAATAAATCAGAACGCCGCATTCAAAGTGAAGATACAAACTGCGAAAATCAAGATTTGTTGTGCCGACTGTCGCAATTTTATCGTCCGAGACAAAAGTTTTTCCGTGATTGAAACCTGACGTGTATTCGTATACCTTTACGCCAGCCTGAATGAGACGCCGGTAATATGAACGCGAGGTAATCGCGACAATCCATTTGTCCCAGCGATGGGGCGTAATTATTCTAACGTCTACGCCGCTTTTTGCGGCAAGCGTCAATGCGGAAAGAAGATTGTCGTCGCAGACAAGGTACGGCGTATTTATATAAACGTATTTTTTTGCCTGATTTATAATTTGAATATAGACGTGTTCTCCTACATTTTCCTTGTCAATTGGAGTATCTCCGTATGGCTGCACATACCCCCAATCTTCATAACCTTCCGCAACTCCTTCCGCTGTGTAATCAATTATGCTTTCTCTTCGCGGGAAAAATTGCACATAATTATCTTTCTTTTTAAAACCAAGATTCCACATTTGTAAAAAGATCAGCGTTAACGACCATGCCGCGTCTCCTTCAATCATTATGGCGGAATCTTTCCAGTGGCCGAATCGCTCTACCGCGTTAATATATTCATCGCCTATATTAAGGCCGCCTGTGAACGCAACCTTGCCGTCTATCGAAATTATTTTTCTGTGGTCGCGGTTATTCTGCAGCGACGAAACAATCGGTCTGAATTTATTAAAGACAAAAGTTTTTATGCCTTTTTCTTTAAGCGTTTTTTGAAAACGCGGCGGAAGAGTAAAAAAACAGCCCATGTCATCATACATTATGCGAACATCAAGACCGGCTGCGGCTTTTCTTTCAAGTATCGTTAATATGGAACTGAGCATGAGCCCTTCTTTTAAGATGAAAAACTCCAAAAAAATATAATTTTGCGCTTTTTCAAGTTCTTCAAGCACTCTGTAGTAATATGATTCGCCTGAAGGAAAATATTCCTGCCTTGTATTGCCGTAAACAGGAAAACCTGCATACTCCTGCAAATAATGCGCGTGCGTTCTGTAATCAGGGTAAGTCTGGACAAGTTCTTCGAGCCTGTTTCCGGGAAGATAAAAAGCTTCGCGGCTGTCATGTATATTTTGAAAAAGAGATCTTCTTAATCTTTTGGGATTTGACCAAATATTCAGCATAATATAAAGAATTCCGCCAAAAAGAGGAAAAAGTAAAATAAGGAAAATCCATGTCAGTTTATATCCTGCTTTTTCATGTTTATTAATTATAAAAATGCTTACAATAACACTAAGAACTATAAGAATCCAATAGGAATATTCCAGATATATTCCGGTTCCGGCTATTAAAAAGAAGAAAATAGCTATCTGGGCAAGAATTGACAGGATTACAAAAATCCTTCTTCCAAATACTACTTTTAACCTGTTCTGCATTTTCCTCTTACCCATTTACTTCCAATATAAAGTTTTTTTCTCGTGATCTCAAGAAAAATCCGTGAAATGTAAAAAATGAATAACATGTCAAACTGGCCATGCGCCTGCTCCCTGACGCAGCACTTTAATTTCGTCTGTGCTCATATCAAGAATGGTAGAAAATATCCTCTCCCTTTCTTCTCCGCCGTCCAGAATTAAATCAAGACCCTCAATATCTTCAAGTTCCCAGCCGCTTTCAAAAAGTTCGTCTTCAGGGATCGGCGGAAGCTCAGTGTTCGTATCTTCGCTGCCCGATGATTCCATGCTGCCGTCTTCTGCATGTATGCGGGTCATGTTTCTTTTTGCCGTGATGGAATAAAGCGGATGATTCAATGTTTCGATTAATCGTATTGGAACGGGATAATCGGGGATACGGACGCCTAGTTCCTTGCGGCGGATATCCAGGAATTTTTCGGTGCCGCTAAGGGTTCTTAAAATAAAAACATAAGGCCCGGGCGAAAGCGATTTTATCAGTCTAAAACGCGAATTATCAACGCTGCAAACTTCGCCGAACTGCGAAATGCTCGAACAAAGAAGGGTAAAATACCTCTCGTCCCTTTCGCCGGAGAGCTTTCTAAGTTTTTTTATTGCTGCGGACGATTTAATGGAGCAGACAATGCTCCAGCTTGTATCAGTGGGGAGGGCAACAAGCGCGCCGTTTTCCAGCATCCGCGATGCCTTACCAAGCACTCTGTCGTCAATATTGGACGGGATAATATATTCAAGCATAAAAAATCACGGCACCCACAGTAGTTTATCAGGCGCGGATTCTTTTAAAAAAATATTTTCATAGCGGCCTGAATGTTTTAGATTTGTTTTTTCCGGAAAATAGGTCTGCATAAAAAACCAGACAACATCAGACATAATATTTGCTGAATCGGTCGGCGCATATCGGTACCAAATTTCCTTTTCTTCCAGAATTTTTTTTGCCTTGTCATCATTTTTGCAGAGTTCAGGGTCTGTAATCCTGCGGATTTCACTTCGAAGCCCGCCGTAATTAGTCTGCCCCACAACAAACAGCCTAAGGCGTTTATGCTCGTCCATCCAGTAAATCTCAAAAACACCGGCAACTGATGGTACTCTGGAGATAATGTCGTATTTGTCCGCCCTGGTAAGCGGAGACCACTGGACAAAGTAGTATATGTCGCCTTTTTTTTCGTTTGCTGTAATACCGCAATTCATACTTAACTTTATCATATCCAGATGACTTTTTCTATACATTTTATTTCGCGATTGTATGAAAAATGATACAGTTTGAGTGAAATCGGTGTAATAAGACCCTCGATTATTAAACTTAACTCCTTATCTTATATGGATTTACACTTTTTTTTGCAAAATTTGCCGAACTTGGCACGGATCTTGCTACGTAAATAGCAACCAAGAGGAATAATATTTTTTATTATCCGTTGATGGTTTGGAGGATAATATGCATAAAAAAACGCCGAAATCGAACGATAATCTGCTTGATACGTACTTTAAGCAGATAAAAGTATTTCCTCTTTTATCTTTCGAGGAAGAGCTTGTATTGTCAAAAAAAATACAGGATGGAAAAACCTCCGCCTTGCATAAGCTTGTAAATTCAAATTTACGGCTTGTTGTTAAAATTGCGGGACTTTTTAATGTTCCCGATATTCCAATTTTGGATTTAATTCAGGAAGGAAACATTGGTTTGATTCAGGCTGCCAAGAAATTCGATTACCGTAAAAATGTACGTTTTTGCACATACGCGAGTTTTTGGGTTCGTCAGTTTATAAGCCGTTTTATTTCCAATAAACGCCGCCTTGTTCGTCTTCCGCAGCGAAAAGAAGAAATATTAAAAAAGATTCAGCGCACGTATCATGTTCTTTGCCAGAGCCTTATGCATCAGCCCAATAATTTTGATATTGCGAAAGAACTTGGCATTTCTGTTCATGATGTTGACGCGTTTATCAATATCTCGGCCGAATCGCTTTCTTTTGAGCAAAATATAAGCGACGATGAAAATGTCAGCGCTGTTGATATTCACGAAGATTACACATACTGCCCCGAGCGCAATTTAATGAAACAGGTGTCGTTTGACAACACGATGCGCGTTTTAGACAAATTAAAAGAAAAAGAAAAAAGCATCATAAATTACCGTTATCAGCTGAACGGCTGCGAACGTCACACGTTAAGGGAAATCGGCGACAAGCTTGATATATCTCCTGAAACGGTTCGTCAGATCGAGCAGCGGGCTCTTCGCAAAATCCGCAGTCACGCCAATGAACTTCGCGAATGTTTGTATGTGGAAGCAATATAGAATTGAAGTGCATATATTAGCAAAAACCTGGATACATATCTTTTCTTCGTACTTTAATTACCTTATTAATCCAGAGTAATCGAAAAACGTACCCTCTCAATCGATTTAGCCTTGCCATCGCTGCCGATATCAAGATAGACGCCCTGTAACTGCAGGTCGTCCCATGCTTCTTTTGTCCAGTCGGGAACGCCTGTCAGGTATTCTTTAATACGGGAGTTAATGTCGCAGCCGCCTACCGATTGCTGGCTTCCGGTGCGTCCGGCATCGCTGATTACTGCGGTTCCCTTAGGCATGATTGAGTTGTCTGATGTTTGAACGCGGGTATGTGAGCCTATGACCGCTGTTACAAATCCATCGGCAGCGTGGAAGAATGTTTTTTTTTCGGCGCTTGCCTGCGCATGAAAATCAATAATAAAAAAAGGAGTTTGTTTTTTAATCTGCTCCATTAATGTTGAAAGAGCAGTGAAAGGGCTGTTTGCATGAATACGATTAAAACCGTTTTGACCCAAAAGAGCCGCTACTGCGATTTTTTCTCCGGTTGATGTTTTAAAAATTTTATAACCGATACCGGGAGCGTCCGGATTTAAATTATAGGGACGAAGGATGTAAGGAGTTTTTTCGATATTTTCGGTTAAATCTTTTTTATAAAAACAACATTCGCCGAGAGTGATTACGTTTGCACCCAATTTCTGAATGTAAGCTCCATGACTGCGTCCCAGCCCAGTGCCGCCTGTTGCGCCATCGGCACAAACGATCAAAAAATCCCAAGGGAAGCGTTTCTTTAATTCATTTATCGATTTTTTTAATACATAAACACCTGTCTTGCCGACAAGTTCCGCTACATACATTATTTTCATAGACCGGACAGTATTCGCTCAAATTCAGCGGCAGCCCTGAAATCGCCGAGTTCTCTGCATACATCGCGCAGATTAAAAAGTGCGTCATGATACTGCGGACACAAGCTTACGGATTTTTCAAAACAATTGCGGGCTTCTTCAAAATTTTTTTCATTAAAATATACAACGCCGAGGTTATTCCAAATTTTTGGATCGTTACAGTCACAGCGAATGGCGGCTGTATAACATTCAATCGCAAGGTTAAACTCGCCCAGTTCATAATAAATAAGCCCCATGGAATGCCATGATTCAACAAGACCGTCATCAATAATAAGAGAGCGCTGAAAACTTTCGATTGCTTCGGTGTATTCGCCGGTTTTTTGCTGAGCAATACCAAGATTAAGCCAAAGCAGAGGATTTTCAGGTTCCAAGATTAACGCTTCGCGGAAAAGCGGAATGGCCTCAAAAGGCTGATTTGCCTCGGTCAGCGCGACGGCAGAATTATTAAGCGCGATAGCTGTTTCCATCAATACATATTATATCTTAAAATTGTATTATAAACAACCAATTATTTCCTTTTTTCCCTATTCTTTTGTTACCGTCTATAGTATAATGGGGGAAGGTATAAATTGTGAAAGACATAAGTGAATTTAACAGCGGGATGTCCGAATATGAGTTTTTTTCCTTCCTTTACGAAAAAATAATTGCGAAGGAAATTACGACTTTCTCAAAGATGAGAGATCTGGTTCAGCCTGTAATAAAGGATAAGTGGACCCACCCCGTTATAATGAGGGCATTTCAATTATTAAAACGGACGAATTGGGGTTTTTTTGCCGCTATTTGCCCGAATACCCATAAAAAGCTCTGGAAGGAAATGGTTATTCCGGACAGGGATTTTCCCGAAGCCGGGGATATCAAAAAGACGCTTCAGATTTCCAATCTTTATGTTGCCATGTGCGACATTCACGGATATACAAAATTCTGCATGGAATCCAGAAAAAATTTATCAATGATGCATACTCTGGATTGGGCGATCGAAAACGAGATTAAACGAATCTCTACTCAATGCGGAGCGATAAGTCAGCGTGAACGCGGAGATGAAATGGTTGTTGTCGCGGCAAGCGCCACGGACGCGCTTATGGTTACGCTCTGCATAATTGATTATTTCGGCAAGACTGATATTGTGGGAGATCCTTCAATATCGACAAAGCGCACAGGCAACGCAGAGGCTCTTCCCATTTTTAAAATTACCGCGGGCATTACCGGCGGAAATACTCAAAGCCCGCTTATTATCACGGAAAGAGGGAACCTTGCCGGTTTTCTTTTAAACTCAGGCGCAAGGCTTCAGACAAGAGCAAACGAACTTTCTCCGCATGAGTCCAGAGTCATGATTGCCAAGCAGGTCATGATGAATTATGAAAAAGAAAACAAGGAAAGCGGCAACAAAAGTATTCTTACGCAAAAAGATTCAATTTATTTTTTTGATACAGGTCATATCGAATTTAAGGGAGTAATGATTCCAACTTGCGAAGTTGTGTTTGATAAAAACCAGCGTTATAAGGAAAAATTCGCAGAAGATATGACAAAACTTTTTGCTTCCATTCGTGAAAATCTTTGGGAGCAGCGTATTTATCAGGACTTGACCGATCTTCTTACAAGGGTTGCGCAGTGTATGCCGAAATTTACAGTTACGCCCAAAGCGCAGATTCAGGGAATGCAGACAGTTACAAATGATTCTTATGTGCAGCTTTGCCGTCTTGCCATGAAATCATATTGCACAAACGAAGATTATTATCAGGCGATTGAATATTTGAATATTCTTGTAGATATAAGCGAAAAAATTAACGGTTTTGACAGGCTCATTTTGGATTATCTTAGGGGAGTGACAGATAAATATCAGCTTCTTCTTGACGCCTTCGAAAAACATATTGACAGAGAAGTGGACGACAAGGCTGCGCATATTTTTCATGGTGATCATTATAAAACATGGGTTGCCTCCAAAAACGGCGCGCAAATTTATGAAAAACTGCGCGGTATCGGACGCAAGAGTAAAGAACTTACCAAAAAGAAAAATTTATGGCTTAATATGCTATTGCAGAATAAGGAAAAAATGGAATTTACGCTCTATTCCGGAAAAAAATAATCAATATAATTGCAGCTAACAGAGAAAGTCCCGCGCCGAATAAAAACGGCGTGGATGAATTAATGTTTGTCCACAAAACGCCTGCGATTATGCTTGCAGGGAGGAGAGCGATTCCCGCTACTGTAGAATGAAGACCAAGCATTGTTCCCTTTAACTCCTGCGGCGCAATTTCCGCTACAAAGGCGCGTTCTACGCCTGCAATCATGGCGGTATAAACGCCGTAAAGGATAAAAATCGCAATGAAGCCTTCGATTGCAGAAATAAAGGCAAAGCCAATGTAGCAAAGAGCGAAGATGATGTAACCGGGAACAAGAAGATTTTTTTGTCCTATTTTATCCGACAGCCTTCCAAGCGGAGCGGAAAGAATCGCCGCAACCGCGTTATAAAGCAAAAAAAGTAAAATGACGTTAAGCTCGCTGAATCCTGCATCGCTTGCCTTTAAAATCATAAACGCCTTTGAAGAGTTTCCCAGTGTAAAAATAAACACAACCGCAAGATACAGCTTTAATTGATTATCGATTTTTTTTATATTTTTCCAAAACGGCTCGCGCTGCGGTTTTACTGCCTGCGCTTCCATTACGGTTTTATGTTTTTTTTCCTTTACGAAAATAAAAACAACAAGACCAAGGACTGCCGGAATCATGGAAAGCGAAAAGAGGCGTTTGTAATCATAATCGCCGTCTGATCCTCTCATTAATAAATAAATAATCAATATTCCGACTGCAGCGCCTGCCATATCAAGAGCTTTATGAAGACCGAATGCCTTGCCCATGTTTTGCGCGCCTGCGCTTTCGCTTACAAGAACATCGCGGGGAGCTGTGCGTATTCCTTTACCGAATCTGTCAATTACGCGGGCTCCCAAAACGCCGATCCATGAGCTTGCGAATAACAAACCTGCCTTGTAAATAAGACCTGCCGCATATCCCCAGAAGGCGAGTAATTTTTTCTTTTGGAACCTGTCTGTAAGATAGCCCGAATAAACCTTTAAAAGGCTTGCAAGACTTTCAGCGATACCTTCGATTATTCCAACAAGAACATGAGTCGCGCCGAATGTGCCGACAAGGTACAGCGGGATAAGAGGGTATACCATTTCTGTGCTTAAATCGGTAAAAAAGCTGATTAAACCCAGAAAAAAGATATTTAACATATATTTTGAAAATATAATCAAAAATAAATAAAATATCAATTATAGATCTGAAAAATTTACATTGCCTGCGCTCTTTCGCGGCTAATCTTGCGTAAATCACCGGGCGTTATTCCAAACTCGCGCTTGAACGCCCTTATGTATGATTGTTCATAATCAAAGCCGTATTTAAGCGCAATGTCAAGAATATTAATATTCGTCTTTAAAAGATCGTCAAGGCTTATCGTAAGTTTTCTTGACCTTATGTAATCTGCGATTGTCCTGTTAATGGAATATCTGAATAATCGCCGTAAATGTCCCTCCGATAAAGTGTACTTTTTCGCAAGAATCGAGACATTTATACCGTCACATATCCTTTTATCAATATCGAGTTTTATATTTTCAATCAAATCATCATTTCTTATCACGTTTCACCTCGTCGTCAATGCAAAAAAAAAGCGGTTCAAGGCGCAATGCCTTAAACCGCAGCAGAACTACCGATCTTATGATCATTGCAGCAGCAATCCAGGCACAAATTTTCCAATACCCCGAGTTGATGGGGTATGCAAGAACTTAACTGAACGAACTGCTATATACATTATTTTCCTCTTTTCTTATATTACCATATTTTTAAAAAGATAAAATGAACATTTTTGAACATTTTTAATTTTTTTTGCCATTTTTTCATTATTGCAAAAATACCCGCAATAGGGAATTATTATATAAGGAAGGGAAAAATGATTTATAGAGAGATTGGAAAAACCGGAAAAAAAGCAGGCATTATTGGTCTTGGATGCGAACATTTGGATAAAAAACCGTATGAACAGGTAAAAAAAACGATAGATGCCGCTTTGGAACATGAAATCAACATGTTCGATATCTTCATGCCGGGAAAAGAAGTAAGAGAGAATCTATTCAGGGCTTTTGGGACGAGGCGAAAAGACGTCATGATTCAGGGACATATTTGTTCGACTGATATTGCTCAGCAGTATGATATAAGCCGTGATATGCCGGTTGTCCAGCGTTATTTCGAAGATCTCCTGCGTCTAAGCGGAGGCTATATTGATTTTGGTATGCTCTTTTTTATTGATTCCGAAGATGACTATAAAAACGTTTTTGAAACCGGTATAGCGGACTATGCTCTTAAGTTAAAGGAAAAGGGAGACATTGCCCATATCGGTTTTAGTTCACATAATCCTTTTACCGCGATTAAAGCAGTTAACACGGGGATTGTCGAAATGATGATGTTCAGCATAAATCCGGCTTTTGATATTATTGCCGCGCAGGAAAATGTTTTAACTCATCTTGATAACGGCTTAAACGCAGAAATTTTCGGCGGAATAGATCCTGTCCGCTCGCAGCTTTACAGGCTTTGCGAACAGAAAAATATTGGCATTACCGTTATGAAAGCGCTTGGAGCCGGAAAATTAATTTCGTCCGAGCATACGCCGTTTTGCAAGCCGATGTCTGTTGCGCAGTGCGTGCATTATTCGCTTTCAAGGCCTGCCGCCGCAAGCGTGCTTCTCGGCTGTAAATCGCCCGAAGAAATTATCGAAGCTTTAAAATATCTGGAACTTGACGAAGCTGCTCTTGATTACACTGAAATTCTAAGCACAGCGGGAAAAGGTTTAAAAGGAAGCTGCGTCTATTGCAATCACTGTCAGCCCTGTCCTTCTTTTATTGATATTGCGGCAGTAAACAAATATTTGGATATTGCCGTTTTGGATACCGGTAATATTCCGCCGTCTGTCCGCTCTCATTATAAAAGTCTCGAACACAGGGGGGACGAATGCATCATGTGCGCAGCCTGCGAAAAGCGCTGCCCGTTTGATGTTCCTGTTATGGAGAACATGAAAAAAGCGGAAAGAATTTTTAAAAATCCTTAATTCTTTTTGCTTAACGCAGCAACTGCCGCGCCGAAAAGGCTTCCCTGTTCTACGGGAGAAACAACATAAGGAAGCGGCTTATCTTTGAATAACATTTGGTGCAGGTAAGATTCAAGCGAGCGGCGCATACCTTTGTAAATCATGTATGTAGTGCCTTCTACCGCAATGCGTACAGGGGAAAACGGCTCAAAATTGTATTGCTTTATGTCGCAGCTGACGCGTTTTATTGTTGCAGCTAACACAGCAGCGGAAAAAAGCGCGCCGCGCTCAGTTACCAAAGACGTAAGATATTGAACGGCTGCCAATGCGTCGCTTTCGTTATGTGCAAAAAGAGAGCCGAGCGGCCCCTGCGAAGACAGCGGCGCATGGGCAAATTCGTTTAAAAATCTTGTTTCCAGATTCGGCATTGCCAAAAGTTCGTCTTCCCTTTTAAAATGAAGTAATTTATCCTTTATTGCCTGTTTTAAAACAATTAATGTAAGAGGACCCATGTACGCTCCGGCTGTCGCTTTTTCAAGGTAATAACTGCCGGGATTTTTTGTCGTGTTGTCATACTCTCTGTCAAGCTGACCGCGGTAATGAATATCGAAATTGCCGGTTTCGCAGACGATAATCTGCCCGGATGATGAATTATATTTTATTTTTGGAATGTTTGTTTCCGGATACGCTGTGTTAAAACCTGTTCCTAAAATAAAACCTACTACAGGACCGCCTTTAACTCCAAAATCATTTCGCGTTCTTGCCGCTTCACCGTCGGGAGAAATTGAAACAAGACCGGAAAGCAGCGTTGCGACAGTGTCGTTAAGTAAAACGATAGGGCCTGAATATTTACAGCCCTTTGCTGCAAGAGCGTCTCTGAGTCCTTTGCCGATTTCTTTTCCAACAACGTCAGGAGCGTCAACTTCCTTGCTGAACGATAAAAGAATTCCTTCCGCGTCGGATGTGATTTCCATGGGATACGAAAAGGTAAACCCAATCCCCTCGACTTTTGTATCGTTAAGAAGCGGAAGAGTGACATCCGCAATCGCGTTAAAAAATTCAGAAGCTTTTAGTTGTCCGTTGGTGCCGGGCATCGGCGTTTTACTTGTTCTCTGCGCTACAGCTTCGCCTGATTCATTAAAATAAACAAGACTGGAACGCAGATTTGTGCCGCCTGCGTCGAGAGCCAGAACTGTTTTTCCCGGGGGGATGTGGGTTACAGGCGTTATGTACGAAGGAATCATGGGAAGACTGGATGACGAACCTTCAAGACCTCTTTGCATTTCTATAAGAATATCTTTTACAAGCGCATGAGGATTAATGCAATCGTAATGAAAACCGTAATACCTCGCGAAATCCGATAATTCATCCGGGTTAAATTTGTTCATGAGTTTCTCCTTGTCCATTGTATCATGAAAAAACTTTTTGTTCCAGATTAAATAGTTTGGCTTTTTCTGTCATTTCTACGGCATGGCCTGTGCGAAGATAATAAAGCCATACTCTGCATTGTTTTTTTGAAGGAAAGGCAAAAATTGAAGTTACCGCGTTATAATAACAGGACATCTGCGCTGTGTGTTCGCAAGGCATTTCCCTGCTGTCGGTTTTAAAATCTACAATATGAAAAGCGTTATTTTCTTCAAAGAACAAGTCGATGGTTCCATTTATAAATACTTCCTTTCCTTCCTTATTTTTAATAATGCTTCTAAAGGGAAATTCGTTTTCGCGGAGATCTGCGCTCTCTGCGATTTTTCCAAGCGGCGAACTTACAAAACGTTTTGCAATTTCTTTTCCCGCGTCCAAAAAAGCTGAATATTCAGAAGGCGGTAAAAGCCCGGAAATATTTGACGGAATAAGAGGTTCTTCCCTGTTTAAAAGAGCTTCAACGCAAATATGCGCAATAGTTCCAAAACTTCCGGAATTAAACTTAAATGAACTTTCATCGCCGTTTTGAGAAAAACGAAAAAGCATTTTATCAACATTGTCAAAGATATCATCGGCCTTTTCGCCGGAATATTCCATGTTAATAAAATTTCCCCTGTTTAAGAACTCGCCTGTCTGCGCGTCTCTAAGCTGAGTCGGCGCCAGATGATTGCTGCGGATAACAGGCGTTTTTATTATTTGCGCTTTTTCATAATAACCCTGCGCTTTTTCCAGATATTCATTTAAACCGTTTTGGTCATTTTTAATTTTTGTAACTTTTAAATCAGCGTTTTTAATATAGTCTTCCGAAAGCCGGTCTATTTTTTCCAGGTTAAAAAATACGTTTTTATTTTTTATTCCGTCTTCAGGAATGTGGCTGACCATCGCAGGCAGTAAAAGACCGAATAATGTATCGTTATTCCAGATTGAGTCGCCTTCGATATAATTATTGCTTTTTTCGCGCCCTGCGTTTACATATTCCTTTAATAAACATGAAAAATCTTCCATATTATTTTCATTTTTAATTTCCAGAGAACCCGTTATGTAAAGTTCTTTTTCCGCTCTTGTCATGCCGACATAAAGAAGACGGCGAAGTTCTGCGGTTCGTTTTTGTTTGGTTTCTTCGCTTGCCTGTTTCCAGAAAAAATTGCTTCTTTTGTCTGATATTTCGCGAATCTTTGAAGGAGCCGGCGGACTAAAAACAATTCCTGCGTCTTTCGAATGGTAAACGATATCGCATCTGTCGCTCTGGCTTTTTCTTCCGCAGCAGCAAAGGAACACAACGGGATATTCCAATCCTTTGCTTTTATGAATTGTTGTAAGCCTGACAGCGCCAGGTCTTTCAAGCGGAATTTCAATTTCAGAAAGACTTGAAGTTTTTTCTCTTGCCGCAATTATGGAGTCCGTAAAGGAAGCGAGCGTTTGGTTTTCTGAATCTGCAACTGCGGCATGATGAAAAAGATAATCAAACATTTCACGGTAGACGCATGTTTGGGGGTTCCACTCTGTTTCATGGCGGTAACCTTCGTTATACCATAACTCGCTTATAAGAGAGGAAATATTTTTATTTTCGCCTGATTTGCAAATTGAATTAAAAACTTTTTGTCCGTTTAAATATTTTTCCTTATCATCATCGTCAAGGTGCGAAAGGGGAGTGTCATCAAACGGCGCGTCAGAAAATAACGAGATGCAAAGGGAAGTTCCCGAAATTGAAAGCCCCGCGAAAGGAGAGCGCAGCATTTCAGCGTAAGACGCGCTGTCTGCGCGGTGCGAAACAAGGCGCAATACAGAAATTATATCGTTTACAAGCCCGCCGTAAAAAAGGTTACTGATGTTTTCGCACGTATAAGGAATACCCAATTGCCTTAGGTGTTTTTCGAAATGATATTGAGGAGTTCCCGTGCGAAAAAGAATCGCAATGTCGTGAGGTTCATATTTATTTAAAAGCTCTTTAATTTTTTCTGCGACAAACCGCGCTTCGTTTTCATCAGGGGGAAGGTATATTTCATCTTCGTCTTCTTCATTTTGGATGTACGTGTTTAAAATACAGAGCGATAAATTTCCGTCGTCGTTCTTAAAAGCTTCAAGCGGCGAATATTCCGCTTCGTATGATGGCAGCGCGCCTGGCGGCGCAAATACGGCAGGTTTTAAATCCGTTTGCGTTTCTTCATGCTGGTAAAAATCAATGCCGCCGAAAATCGTATTAAAAGCCCTGATTAAAAGCGGACAGGATCTGTAATTTATTTTTAATGGAAGGTCTTCGCTTCCCAGTTCGTTTTTAAGCTTTCTGAATACTGAAACATCTGCGCCTCTAAAAAGATATATGGACTGTTTTTCGTCTCCTACAAAAAAAAGTTTATCAGGATAAAGATCTCTTGCAAATGGAACGCCTTCATTTATTTTTTCAGATTTTTCCGCAAGTAAAAATAAAATGTCTTTTTGCAGTTCATTATTATCCTGAAACTCGTCGATCATAATTGCCTTAAACGCGTCTTTTTCGCTCTGCCTTATGTCAGTTTGTTCTATAAGTATTGTTTTTGAAAGTTTTGCAACGTCTTTATAAGATAAAATGCCTTCAGTTCGTTTTCGCGTAAGATAAATATTCTGTAATTCCGTTAAAAGAGTCATTATGGAAAGAACAAAACCTCCCTGCAGACAGGAGATGGCAAGAGAAAAAACAGGCTCCGACAGATTTCGAAGCAGGTTTATATTTTCTTTTACAGGGTTATCAGAACGCTTTCCGCCTCTTAAATTTATGGAGATTATTGAATTATAATAATATAAAAATGAAATAATTGAATTTTGCAATAAATGTTCTTCCGCTTTTTCTATATATGAAATATCCGAAACAGTTAACAGGTAATCAAAATATTTTTGTATATCTGAATGGTTTGGCATTATTATTTTTTTATTTCTATTTTGTTCCATAATGGGAAGCAGAGCCGGTAATAAAGTGTTGTCTTCCGTAATATCGCGTTCCAGTTCTTCTAACATTTCGTTAGCTTTTTTTTCATATTTTTCCCATTCGGCGCATGTTATATTAAATTGTTTTTTAACATCGGAAAGAAAATCAACTGGTTTATCAATATGACAATATTCAAATAAAATATCCGCAAAAATGTTGCTTACAATGCCATTTGGACCGTTTATGCTGTATAATTTTTCTACAGCAGGATGATGCCGGTTTGCGATAAAAAATGGATATGAGATTTCAAGAGCAAGACTGTAACACCTGTCCTGATCTATTTTAAAATCCGGGCTTATACCGTAGCGCGGCGCGCATTGTTTTACAATGGAAGAACTGTAAGAATCGAGAGTTTGAATTCTTGCATGAAGAAAATCATCAAGAGCTTCTTTTGCCCTTTTTGCCTTAATTCCGGTTTCCGTCTGCGATGTTTCAAGGACAAGAGCATAAATGCGCCTGAACATTTCAGCCGCCGCTTTTTTAGTGAATGTGAGGGTAAGTATTTCGTCAACCTTAAAACCTTTCTCTGTGAGAAGCCATATAAAACGATTCGCCAATACTTTTGTTTTGCCCGATCCTGCGCCTGCCGCGACAACGGCGTTGTTTTCGCAGAAAGCGGCTTTTATCTGCTCTTTATTTAATTCCTGTTTTTTATTATCCAATTGCATTAAAGATTCTCCCGGTTGATAACGTATACAGTACGGCAAATGCGATGATAACTGCAGTTATAACAATCATTCGATTTTTCCGGAAAAACCGAAAAATTTCCGCTTGCGATTTCTTTCGCGTACTTTTCGGTTTTTTCTTTAAACGCATCAAATATCAATTTATATTTTTCGTTTTCTTTTTCTATTACTTTTTCTTTGCGGTACGGGTATGTTTTTTCTGTATTAATGTTGGAGACAGTTCCGATTATTACCTGCGGATCGCCGTCCAATATGGAAAAAAACAGGGCCGTGTAAACTTTATAATTTTCGTTTTCTTCAAGAAGTTTAATGTAGGCAGGAAGCTGAAAATTTGAAAGTGAGCCGTCTTCTTCATCAATAACGCAATCTTTTCTGTCAGGCAGATATTTTATTTTGTAGTCTACAATTATATATTTATCGGAACTGTCTTTTAAAACGATATCGATAAATCCCTTTAAAACATGCATTTCCTCTTCCGATTCATAATATTTTTCGCAGCTGACAACGCGACAGCCTGCAAAAAAAGAAATAAACTGCGTAATAAAATATTCACAGTGGTACTGATAATCCTTTTTGGCGGAAACAAGAAGACGCGCCGTTAATGCGCTCATCTTCGGTTTTTCTCCTGGTTTTAACGACGGAAAACAATTAAAAACCGCGTCCATGCAGTCGTTTAACAATTCTTTATAAAAATCGGGAAGTCTTATTTCATTTTCATTGCGGACAGGCACCATTATAAGCTGATTTTTTTCTTTTATCCTGTTAAAGAAATTTTCAAAAATGGCATGATATACAGAGCCTGATATATTGTTGTCCATTAAACTTGTTTCTATCTGAACATTATCCAAATTAAAAACGCGGTTAAAAAGCCAATTTAATGAACAAAAATTATATGATTGCATTGTTGTGGCGGAAATGTTTACCTTTCCGTTATCTGTAAATATTGAATTTATTTTATTGCGGACTTTATCATATGCTTTCCATTTATTAACAGGCGCTTTTTGTTCGCGTCTTTTTTTCCATTCAGAAAACCCGATGATTTGATTTTCATGAAGCCTTATTGTTTCCTTGTTATCCTGAAAATCAAGGGTAGAGCAGAATAAACTTTCTGCGCTGTAATTATCGGTACAAAAGAATTCCTTGTATTCCGCTTCTTTTGCGTAGCTGTCTTTGGGTTTAACAGGAGCGTCAATTTTTGTATGCGGTATGGAAAAATCGGTAAAAGTCTGTTCGGCGCAAAAAAACGCGGCTCTTTTAACAGAATTATACTTATGAAGATTTATATATGCCTCTGACGCGTCTTCGTCTGCAATGCCAAGTTCTTTTCGTTTAAGTCTTGGCATAAAAGAAAGATGAGGATAGACGACTGAAATGTTTTCATGCCCCGCTCCAAGAATTACATGACAGTCAAAAGGAGCGCAGGCTGCCGTCTTGTAGGGAAGCACCGCAACGCCGCTTAATTCCGTTTGAGCCAGATAATTAACATCGCTTATAAATTCAATAAAAAATGAAAAAGGATCAACTGCGCGAACATCCGGAAAATCTTTTTCAAGTTCTGCAAGATTCATCAGCTCTGAAATACAGCGCGACAGCACAAGATCTGTTTCGCTTGAACATTGGGTCATGTCCATAAAAATTTCGCGGAATATAAAATATTGCCTGCGAAGTTCCGCAAACGACTGCGCGTCTCTTATTGCAAAAATGCGTTTTTTTAAATCATTAAAATATTTAAAACTTTCTTTATCAAATAAATCATATGGATTTTTAAAAGCGTCTTCCCATACATTAATATGCTTTTCTTTTTCGTCTTTTGTTTCAGTCCATGAATAAAGACAGTTATTTTTAATTCCAAATTGTATTAATTTATCTATAAGATGTCCGTTTTTCCATGGAAGATTTTTATTCATGACAAGCGAAACCAATGAAGAAAATGAAAAATCTTCTGTGCTGCATTCTAAAAGAGCGCTGAAAAAACTTCCGGCAGGGTAATCGCAAAGCGGCTTACTTGCTCTAAGAACAAACGGGATGTTTCTATTGGTAAACTCCCTAAGCACGTATGGTTCATAATTATTTGAATCGGGAATACATACCGCGATGGATTCCCACGGTATGTTTTGCTTTTCGTGCAAAGCGCGTATATAAAGACACGCTTCGGTTATTTCGCGCCGCGAGTTTGTGTAAAAAAAAGTATCGCATTTTTTTGTTTCAGTATCGTTTGCGCTGATTATTTTTACATGACGGCTCTCCTGCAAAAGTTCTTTGTATTCACTGTAATCGGAAAGCGACTCCGGGAAAAAAAGAAAGCACTCTTTTCCGTCATTGTTAAAAGGCGGCGTCTCCCACGCAGGTTCAAAAAGGCTGTGCGCGTTTAAAAATTGCGCGTAACGGCATGCCAAAATGAACATATCTTTGTCGTCCCCTTCAAATCCTGATGAAGCGTTTTTTGCCTCATCGCCAAGGATATCATCGATGCGCATGTTTGTCATTTTTTTAAACCATGCGCCAAGCTGGGGTAAAATTGAGGTCAGCCACGAGGCAAAATGATTCGCTGAGGAAGCCCATTCGGTTTTAATTAATGCTGAAAAAACGGGAGTTTTGCCATGAGTAACGGCTTGTGCATTTTCGCTTATAAGGCGGCTTATAAAAATTTTTCTAAGAGCGGAAGGCACGCTTTTTTTATCTTTTACCTTTGATTTTACGGAATTTTGTTTGAATTTATCCCAGGCAATAAACTTGTTCATGCCGACAGAGCCGCCTTTTATCCGAAGCAGATGATCTGCCCAGGCGGAGACGCTTATATCTGTCGGAAAAATGAATAATGAATCGGGCTTGTCAATGTTTTCTATCAGGATGACTTCAACAGAATTCATGCAGGGACATTATAGCATATTTGGCAGAGAGTGTCTTGCGCGTCATCTGCTGCAATGAATGTCATCCTTATGGAAAGAAGCCGTGACTTAATCAGTATTTTTAAATTCGTTTAATCTTATTGTAAGTATTTCTTCTATATCAGTCAGAATGTTGGATTTCAGGCTGTTCTTTAAAGAAGCGGCAGCCGGCTTTATCGAAAATAAATCAAGCGTATCTATCTGTAAAGCCGCCGCAAACCGTGTTAACATGGTTACAGAAGGGAAACGTTTACCGGTTTCGATAAGAGCAATGTAGTTATCGGTAACGTTAACAATTTCTGCCAATTTTGCCTGGGACAAACCAAGCGTTTTGCGGTAATGCTTCATGTTAATGGCCAAAATCTGCCTTAAATCAGTCATTTTACCACTCTAATAGGTAGATAGATTAAAGATACTTGTTTATTTGTTATGCAGACCATTGACTAATAGTAGTATAACTTGACAAAAAGTCATATTTTTTGATTAAATTGAGGTGATCGTTTGCTGTGCGGTATTTGCAAAAAGACAGGCCATTGTTAATGGTCAGGCGAATTTCCAGCACATAAACGCGAAGAGGATTTTATGAAAAATATTTTCAAGGTATTTGGTATTATCATCGTTTCGATGATAATCGGAATCACAATACTAGCGTGTCCGGGTGAGCCGACCGGTAATGATCCTGCTGATAAAACTGCGCTTTCGGCAAAAATCACTGAAGCAAACGGCGCGAAAACCGGCGTAAGGACAGATACTGCCGCATCGAATGTTCCGCTTGGTATATCATGGGTTACCGCTTCTGAAATGTCCGCCTTTGAATCGGCTATTGCTGCTGCAGTTTCTGTCAGAGACAATGAAAGCGCAGTTCAGGCAGCTGTTGATGCGGCAACCGAAGCACTAACTACCGCCATTAATACTTTTAATACAGCAAAGAAAGCCGGCACAGCCGCGGCGTTAAATGTCTCCGCATTGGCTTCAAAAATTACCGAAGCGACTATTTTAATGAACAGCGTAACAGTTGCCGAGAACGGATCGCAGGTAGCTATTGGCAGTTTCTATGTTACAGCCGCAGTAAAGACCGCTTTACAAAACGCAATTAATGCGGCGCAGGTTGTTCATGACACAGCCACTGTTCAGGCAGTTGTTGATACGGCGGTAACAACTTTAAATACCGCGATGACAACTTTTACCAATGCGAGACAGGGAGGTACGCAAACTGAGGGCTTTACACAAGCGCAGCTTACCCAACTAATTGCAAATGCAAATACTGCAAAAACAGGCGTAACATCCAGCACAAATGGAAACGATGTAGGTCCCGAAGACGTATGGGTTACTCTTGCTTCACTTGACACACTGAATGCCGCCATTACAGCAGCCGGAAGCGCAAATGATTCAAATAGAGATACTCTTTATCTTGCGCTTAGTAATGCTTTAGTTAGTTTTAACAATGGAAAACATTCCGGTAATGTCCCCAATAAAGAGTCTCTGCAGGATGCGATCATATCTGCCAATACTGCAAAAGACGGAGTATTAACCGCGGCAAGCGCTTCTGACGCGACTTTAAATTCTAAATGGGCTACAACTGCTCAGTGGGCGCCGTTTAACACCGCGTATGACAGCGCCGTTGCAGCGCTTAATAACGGTAATGCCACGGTTAATGCAGTTAACGCTGCGATATCAGCTTTAACATCCGCAACAGCGGCATTCAGCTCTGCTGTAACAGGTAACGGACCCGGTACGCATAACGAGACTCCTCCTGACGTTAATACCGAAGTTCTGGTTGCGTCTTACGGCGCGGGCGCATACAATGTTTACACAAAAAACTTTACAGGTTCTAAATCATTCGATATCGTTAATCTTCCCGGTCAAAGCCGTGACAATGTAATGAAGATCAGCAATCCTACGCAATGGTATATTGCCTCGTTGCCGCTTTTGAATGCGCAGGGCATTAACATCACTGTAACTTTTTCTGCGGATGTAAAACGCGTTGGATCGGCAGGTGATTTAAGATGGCAGTTAACTACGCCAAATTATCCTACAGTTGCCTCGGTTAATGCGGCAGAAGGGCAATGGTATCAGATGAGCGGTACATGGACAGGAACGCCGGCAGATAATGGAAAGTTTTTCTATCTTAATGCCGATAACAGTGCAAATGCCATTTTCTATATTGATAATTTGGTAATAACGGTTACTGGAAACGGCTATGTTCCGCCGACTTTCCCCGAACCCAATCCCGATCTGACTCTTCCAAGTTTAAAAACAGCATATAGCGCCTTCTTCCCGATTGGCAATATAATCGATTCGATTTATATGGGCGAGCCGTACTTCTCTCTCTTAAAACATCACTACTCGATTGTAACGCCGGGAAACAATCTTAAACCTCAATATCTTGCGCCAACAGCAAGAGGGGGCGCTTACCAGTGGGCAGAAGCCGACGCAATGGTAAATAAGGTAATAAGCAACGGTATGGATGTTTTTGGTCATGCTCTTGTCTGGCACAGACAAACGCCTGATTGGATGACGACAGGTACCCAAGCCGAAGTGCAAACCAATCTTACATCGTACATTACAACAGTTTTAAATCATTTTTCAGGCAGAATAAACGCATGGGATGTTGCAAATGAAATATTCAGGGACGGTCTTTCAGGTGTTACCGCAGCCACCGACTGGAAAACCTGTTTGCGTACAGATGCTCCGTGGTACATGGCTCTTGGCGCGAATTATATTGAATTGGCTTACCGAACAGCGCGCGCGGCAGCTCCGGGCGTTACCCTTTATTACAACGATTACAGCATGGACGATCAGAATAAAGCGCGTGCTGTTGCAAACATGATAAGAGACTTAAACCAAAAATATAGAGACGAAGGCAATTCCAGAAATCTTATCGAAGGCATGGGAATGCAGTCTCATTATCAAATAGCAGGTTTTAGCGTAAGTAATGTTCAAGCTTCTTTGGATATGTTTATCGGACTTGGGATCGAAGTTGCAATCAGCGAACTGGACTTAAGAATCGGCACTTATTCAGAAGGCGCAAGATTAGATACTCCAATGAGCTCTGCCGATGCAACCGCTCAGGCAGATCTTTATGCCGAGCTTTTTGATCTGTACAAATCGAGAGCTTCAAGCATTTCGCGCGTATCAATGTGGGGAATGGACGATTACAACAGTTGGCTGTCCGTAGGCAATCCATGTCTATTCGACAGAAACTTAAATGCAAAGCCTGCATTCCACGCAATAAAAAGCCCGGGCAGTCCTGCGGCAGAAACAGTTGTAGGTTCATATAACGCCTATGCCTCCAACCCTCACACACAGCTTTCAAGCGCACAAAATTATCAAATTGTCAATTTGCCTCAAGAAAGCCGAACCGGTGTTATAAAAATTGTCAATCCTGCCGAAAGTCAAGTGGCGCATTATGATCTTGCAGCATACAAAAACCAGGAAATTTCCATTACATTCTCCGCAGAGATAAAACGTGTTGGAGCTGCAGGGAATTTAAACTGGCAGGTTAACAATTCAAATTATCCTTCGGTTGGAAGTTCGATTAACAATGCTGCAACAGGCACATGGCACAGCATGAGCGGCACATGGACAGGAACGCCAACATCGGAATATCCTGCGTTTTATTTAAGCACTTATCAAAACAACAGCGACCAGACAACATACTACATTGACAATTTTACGATTACCATCACGCCTGTTGGTGAGGTTTCCGATGATGCAATGACTTGGCAGCAGTTGATCTCGGGCGGCTACATTGGCAGCACAGGCGGATCATTGAATGTTGTTTCGGGAAATCTTATACATTCCGGCAGAGAGCAGAATTGGGACGGAATAGACATAAATGTTGCACAGTTAAGAACAACATTCGGCGCAGGTGATATTACATTTGTTCTTACTTTTAATCCCACGCTTTCTTACACGGCAGATGTCAGCAACTATGGGGCAATGCTTGCCGGTTCCGCAGTGGAAAGTTGGAATCCGGGAGCAGGTGTTTCCTTGACACTGCCGGCTGGCGACAACGGCGGAGCGGGAGGCGATTTCAGTGTTACAAGCGGAGTAAGAATTCTTGTTAATCGTGTGACAGGTGATGTTCATCCGTCTGTAACCGTGGTTGACATTAAGGTTAATGGAGAAAGTATTATTCTAAAATAAAATTTTACAAAGTCCTCTTGCAGGCATCGGGTATTCGCTGTAAAGCGCTGCCCGATGCCTTTTTTATGTATGAAAAATTATTTACCCAAAATCCTTTCTTTATAATCCTTCCCAATCTTTTTTAAATTTTTCGCGACAGTTTCGTCAGCGGAAGTTTTTTTCTTTAGATCAACTGTAAACTGATTCATGGAAAAATGACGATAAAGAAAAAGCTGTTTATAAAAATCTTTATTGGTTTTGCAGATGTCTTTTAGTTTTTCGGTATAAACTTCAAAAATTCCTTTTTTTCGCATCTCTGAATACCCAATTATCCAAACATGACACCCAAACGTTTTATAAAACTCCAGCAATAAATCAACCATAACCCTTTGCGATTCTTCGAGGTCAATGCATAATTCCTTTAATTCCACAGTTCTTGGAGTATGAATCGGCGTTTTATTCAATATAATTACGTTTTTTGTAAAATCAATTCCAAGCGAAGGATTATCTGTAAAAAATTTTTTTGCTATTTTACCGGAAGGCCCTACAAGATAACGTCTGTTTTCGGCAGCCTGTTCACGTCTGCCGGGATTATCCGCAACCAAAATCAATTTTATTTCGTCGTCTGCTGTAACGCAATCAAGCGCGGTATTATAAACAACGGGCGTTTCTATTGTATAAGAAACCTCACTGCGCCTGCAAACCAAATTTTGCTGAATGTTTTTCAGGTTTGGAAGAGCCGCAGAAATATTTTCAACTTCCCGTTTAAATCTTTCTTTCGTTTTTACAAATTTATTCCAGGTGACCTTATCCAAAATACTAACCGATCCTGATTATCCTCTGCTTGCCACTTCCAGCGTAAGTTCAACTTCGCCCCTGGACATATTCATCGCATTGGCGATTTCTTCGACTGTCCATCCCTGATTTTTAAGACGCAGAATATTATCGCGATCCTGAGGATTCGGAGCGCCCTTTGCCGCGGTAGAAGCCTTTCCGGTTTCTTTTTCCAGCATCGCCTTGGACAATTTAAGATGAGCCCTTGCGTCTTTATTAAGAGCCTTAAGCTCTGTTTCTGTGCGCGCAAGCCATTCACGCGCAACATTCATGTCGGCGATGCGTTTTTCTATCTGCGCAAGGGATTCATCAAGCGAAGATATTTTTTCTACAGCGTTTGTTGCCTTGTCATTTTGCGCGGCAAGAACTTCGATGGAAGAGTGCAGATTGTCAAACTGGGCAGTAAGGGTCGTGATAACTTTTTCAGCGCTTTTGATCGTTTTTTCGGTATTCTGCAATGACTTAAAGTTGCGTTCGATGCCTTCGTTGGTTTGATCAAGGACTTCGTTTTTCTTTTCGACACGCTGATATTTTATTTCGGTTTCTTTTATGGCATCTTCCAGTTTGCGGATCTGCACCTGCACCTTTTGCAGAATATCGTCTGAGGTTTGCACTTCTTCGAGTCTATCCTTGACCGATTGGGAAGTTTTAATCGCGTTATTAAAATCTTTTTCCATCTGTTCAATTCTGCGCTGTTCGTTAAGGAAGCGCGTCATCTTGTTGTTTATTTCGTCTTCGAGCCGTCTTACGCTTGTTAGTTTTGCTTCCAACTGGGTGATTTCATTTTTACGCTGTTCAAGTCTGTTAAGATCATCGTTGATTTCTTCGATGTTCTTTTCAAGGTCTTTTTTTTGTATGCCGGTTTGATCAAAAATCTTTTTCTGCACGCCAAGTTCTTTGTGGATATCTTCCACGCTTTGGCGGAAGAGCGCGATACGCTCGTCGTTTTCTGCGGCGGTTTCCCTTGAATGGCGGCGAAGCTCTTCAAGCGAGGCATCCATGTCGCGCATTCTTGTGTTGTACTGACCGTACCATTCATCCATGGTTTGTTTTGTGTCACGCGCAGTTTCACTAAGCTCTGCGTATGTATTTTTTGAATGTTCGCTGATATCAGTAAGTTCTTTTTCAAGCTCTCTTTGTTTTTGCTTGAGTGTTTCCTGCATTGATAATTGATACTGTCCAACTTGAGTTTTAACCTCGTTTTCCGCCGATGTCCGCATTTCCTCAAGATCGTTTTTAATTTGTCCCGCAAAGGAAAGACGCGTTTCATCAATGTTGTGAATGTCTTTTCTGATGCCTTCTTCAAACGCTGAAGCGTCAACTTTAACCTTTTCAAGATCAGAAAACAGACGTTCGCCGAGACTTGCGATATTCTTTTTCTGCTCTGCGCTGAGTTTTTCTTCGGCCTGTTTCCATTCGTTTGTAATTTTCTTTCCGCTGTTGTCAAGGCGTTCCTGTAAACCAGCCTGCCAGTCCGCGATTTGACGCCCGGCTTCTGATGCGCGTATTCCAAGTTTTGCGGTAAAATCTTTTTCGAAGGCTGTAAGTTTTTCGGAGACATTGTCGTATGCCTGTTTTCTGATATTGTCGAGCCCTTTATCCATTTCTTCAAGTTCTTTGCGAAGCGCCTGTGCCTGCGTATTAAAGGCAGTCGCGGTAACTTCCATGCTTTCATTGGATTCTTTTTCATACTGCGAAAAATCTTTTTTAACTTTTGTTAATACATCCTGCATGGATATGCGAAGTTCGCTTTCCAGTTTTGCCGCGTCATCTGCAAGATTATTAAGCTGTTTTACCGCTTCCGCATTGCTCTTGTTATATTCTTCAAGACGTTTTTCGTTAGACATTATAATATTGTGTTCTGTATCTTTGCAAAGATGTTTCCATTCTTCCATTTGATTTCGCAGGGAAGAGCTTAATTCTTCGCGTTGTGCGGATACGGCGGCATCCGATGTTTGTTTTATTTCCTTTAAAGAGATTGTAAGCTCATTTTGATGCGCCTGAACAGTGCTATCTGTATTTTCTTTTATTTCCCTTAAAACATTTTTTAGCTCATTATACTGAAACTGCGTAGACGAAACAGTTTTTTCCTTAAGTTCCCTGATTGCGGCATCCAGTTCATTGCTTTGTGTCTGCGTAAAGAGGGAAGTTTTTTCGTTAATATCTTTAATCGCAGCGTCAAGTTCATAGGTCTGGGTTCTTTTAAAAGAAACGGTCTTTTCGTTAAGATCCTTAATGGCAGAATCAAGTTCGCTGCTTTGTGTCTGCGTAAAGAGAGAAGTTTTTTCGTTAAGATCTTTAATTGCAGCATCCAGTTCGTTGCTCTGAGTTTGCGTAAAGAGAGAAGTTTTTTCGTTAAGATCCTTAACGGCAGCATCCAGTTCGTTGCTTTGTGTCTGCGTAAAGAGAGAAGTTTTTTCGTTAAGATCTTTAACGGCGGCATCCAGTTCGTTGCTTTGTGTCTGCGTAAAGAGAGAAGTTTTTTCGTTCAGATACTTAATCGCAGCGTCGAGTTCATAGGTCTGGGTTCTTTTAAAAGAAACGGTCTTTTCGTTAAGATCCTTAATGGCAGAATCAAGTTCGCTGCTTTGTGTCTGCGTAAAGAGGGAAGTTTTTTCCCTTAGTTCCCTGATCGCCGCGGTAATCTCATCATGCTGCATCTGCGTAGACGAAACAGTTCTTTCTTTTAGATCATTTATCGCCGTGTCAAGTTCATTATGCTGCGCCTGCGTAGATGAAGCGGTAATTTCTTTAAGGCTTTTAATTGCGGCGTTAAGTTCGTCATACTGCAACTGAACAGATGAAGCGGTGTTTTCCCTTGCCTCTTTAAGCGCCGTTGTAAGTTCATATTGCTGCTGCAGGACAGCCTCGTTTGCTTTTTCTTTTAGATCAGCAAGAACAGCGTTAATTTCATCCTGCTGCTGCTTGATGGCGGAGCCTGATTTTCCGCGCAGTTCGCTTAGAATCGAGCCAAGCTCTTCCTGCTGTTGTTTTTGCAAAGCCTTCGACTGCGTCTGCATCTCCGCGACAGAAGCATTAAGCTGTGTTACAATTTCGTGAGTTTCCTGCTGTTGTAATTTTGCAGCCGCGCTCGATTTTTCCTTTAGCTCGTTCATTGCAGTGCTCATTTCTTTTTGATGAATCCTAATCGCAGAATCAAGTTCTTCATGCTGCTGCTTTAACGCAGTCTGCGATTTGTTTTTTAAATCCATAACAGCCTGATTAAGTTCCTGTTTTGATGAGTTAATGGCGGTATCCAGTTCCTTGCGCTGTTTTTCTGCGGCTTTTTTTAATTCCTGAAAATTTAAATTCCAGTCATTTTGCTGCTGAACAAGGGCATTATTAATTGTATCGCGTTCTTTTGTAAGCGCGGTTGTAACTTCGTTTTGCTGGCGTGAAAGTGAAGAAATAATTTCTTCTTTTTGTTTTTTTGCCATGCTGTCAAGTTCTGTGCTTCCTTTAACCCATTCCTGATGAAACCCTTTTTGCCTTGTTCCGATTTCATGAATCTCTGCGTTAAATTTATCATGAAAAGTTTTTAATTTTTCGTTAATCGATCCCTGTTCGTTTTTTAGAACATCCTGGGTTGCTTTAATTTTTTCTTCAAAGAACGATTTAATCTGGAGAACTCTTTCCTGAGCCTGTTCACGAAGTTTTAAAAGAGCCGCGTCTTCCATTTTGTCCGCGCGCTTTGTCGCGTTTTCAACGACGTCTTTAAGAATTTTTTTAACCTGTTCGATGTCATGTGTAATGACCGCTTCGCGTTCTTTTTCGATTTTAGCGACCGCTTCCCTGTGTTCTTCGACTTTTTTCTCTATGGCAAGAGCTGCCGTTTCATAGTTTTTTACTGTCGATTTTGCGGCGGCTACAACGTCACGCGAAGCTGCTTCCAGAGCAATCATGTTTTTCTTTTCCATCTGCTCTTCAAGGTTCAAAAGATTTTTTCCTGCCGCATCAAGCGCTTTTTCTACCTGCTCAAATTTTTCCTTTGCTTCAGTTACGCGCCTTCCTGTGTTTTCTACAAAGACAGATTCGTCTTTTATACGGTTAAGATTTTCCTGAACCCTGTCTGTCATTCCAAAGAGTTCTTCAAGCGATGATTCAAAAGTGCTGATATGTTCTTCTATTTTTGCGATTGCTGCAGACTTTTTGGAAAGCTCTTCTTCGGTTAGTTTTTGAATGTTTTTCATTAACTGAGAAGCGGCTTTTTTTTCAACATCCAAATCGATGCCGAAATTTCTTACCGCCATGCTTTTTTCTTCTGCAAAAGCGGCGATTTCTTCCTTGCATTTCTCAGCGTATTTTTTTACCTTTTCCAGGGTGCGGTTGTTTCTGTCCGTAAGCCTGTAAATAATAAGCGTGATCGCTACAATGCCCAGTACGATTATATTTCCGATTGTGATCATCAGTATTATATCCCTCCCGAATAATACCTAATGTAATTACTCTATCATAAATTCATATAATTGGCGATAGTTATGGAAAGAAAAGTCAGGTTTTGGAGGTTTTTCACCGCCGCCGGAAGCGAGCGGGTTCCTTATCCATGCTGTCTTCATGCCTGTACCGGCGGCCCCGGCGACATCATATGTGCGGCTATTTCCCACATAAAGGATCTTTTCGCAGGGTAAACCCATGCTTTCCGCGAGCATTTTGAATGACAGCGGGTGAGGTTTAAGCGCGCCGCAGCGTTCGGAGCAGAGGACGGCATCCCATCCATGATCGATATTTAGATATTTTAATTTTGTTTCGGGCGGAAAATCCGATAAAAGCCCCAATTTGTATCCTGCTTTTTTCATGGCATCAAGTGTTTCTGTTACCAGTTTAAAAAGTTTGATTTTTTTAAAGAATGGCTCCCATCCTTTATAGATTAATCTGTCGATTTTCTCTCTTGTTTGCAGTGCGGAAGAATTCAGGATTTTTGCCGTTACTTCAGCCTGATATTCATAGAAGTCACCCTGAACGGGCGAGCCATTGGACTGATCTTTTCGAATAATGGTTCTTGCCTTGCCGAACGCGCCAAGTAAACGCATTTCTTTCAATGCAAACGGAACTAATCTTATATTCAGACGGTAATTGGGATATAGAGTACCATCGAGATCGAACGCTATTCCTTCGATATTGGAGCGCATGGGCTAAGTATATAGGGAATGGGCGAAGGCGAAAAGCCCTCATGCAAGTTTTAATATGATTAATAAATTTCAAAATAGGCTCTTGACCATTTCTATTTCATTACTGATAATTTAACTATGGAAATTGCATATACTTATTGGGAAGCCGATGACGGCTGGTTTGTAGGTTATTTAAACGCTTATCCTGAACATCTCACTCAGGGACACAGCCTTGAAGAATTAGAAGATATGCTTTCCGATGTTTATAAAATTCGCCAGGAAGAAGAAAAAAGATTGGCACAGAAACGAAAAAATGGCATTTTACACATAAAGGTTCCTGCTTGAAACGGCAAAAATTAATTAAAGAAATTACTAAACGAGGAGCTGTTTTTGTGCGTCATGGCGCAAACCACGATATCTACGAAAATCCAAGAACAAATACTTCAACACAGGTTCCCAGACATTCTGATGTCAATGAACTTGTTGCAAAAACAATTATCAAGTTTTTTAATTAATCGTAATAGCTCCCGCAGGCATCAGGCGCAAGAAAGAGGAAGATCAACCACGGAGGACACAGAGGTCACGGAGGTTTTGGTTCGAAGTCTTTGCATTATTCCTATTGCACCTAACGACACCAGACAAAAGCGGTTCCTGTCACCCTCGTGGTTCCTTTCGTTAAATTAAAGACAAAATCATTCGTTTGAGAGAACAACTCTTGTAAAAGGTATTCTTTCCCTGTATTTTTCCATTAAATTAAAATGATTAAGAACAAGTATTTCTCCGTTCCAGATATGATAAAGCCTTTCAATATGAGGGAAAAAATTGGCAATATCGTTTTGAATATACCGATTAGCTTCACTTGTAGTTATATAATTGGATCTTGCATATGCCTGTCTCATAAGTCTTGTATAAGTATTGTTAAAATCATTGTAGGGCATCAAGGCATTTTGGAAACGAATATCTGATATTCTGTGCCTTTCAAAGATAAAATTAACGCATTCGCCGTTAATAAAACGGGTATTGAGAACGATGCGGTTTCCGTCTATGGAATAAGTGCCTCTTTT